>AR_comb_assmDRAFT_10679618_pt1 | contig 13668 bp, 16 predicted proteins | sample ArasoioldDNA_FD_10543 | JGI IMG/M metagenome (IMG submission 10543) | reverse complement strand
GAGAAGCTGCACTTCCTCAACCCCGTCCCGATCCGGCTCGTCCACGACCGCTGGGTCAGCAAGTACGAGCAGCCCTGGGCCTCGGCGCTCAGCGAGCTGAAACGCGAGATCGAGGAGGACGAACGATGAACGACGAGCGGGCTTACGCAGTGATCGGCGGGCGCGGCACGATGACCGTGTTCGAGATCTACATCAAGACCAGCCCCGAGCGCCTTTGGGAGGCGATCACCGACGAGGGGATGCGCAGCCGCTACAGCTTCGGCGTCGGCACGAAATCCGACTGGACCGAGGGCTCGGAGTACAGCTCCGGCGTTCCCGGGGTGATCGAGATCGCCAGCGGGCGCAACCTCGAGGTCGACCCGCCGCGCCGGCTGGTGCAGAGCTTCACCGCGCTGTGGAGCGAGGAGGTGCAGCGCGAAGGGGAGTCCCGGGTGACCTGGGAGATCGAACCGGTCGGCGAGGACTCCTGCCGGCTCTCGGTCACCCACGACCACCTGAACGAGGGCGCCAACTCCGAACTGTTCGGCGGCTGGCCGATGATCCTCTCCGGCCTGAAGACGCTGCTGGAGACCGGGGAGGACCTGACGACGCCGGGCTCGCTGCGCTACTCGGGCGCCGCCTGAGCGCCCGCCAGCGACTCGATCAGCTCGAGCATCTTGCGGTGGTAGGCGATGCCGGCGACCAGGGTCCGCTCCGAGGCCTCCCAGCCCTTGGCCGCCCGCACGTCCTCGAGGTAGCCGCTCAGCTCGGCGAGCTTGGCCCGGTGCCACTCGGCCCGGGCCGGCCCGAGCGGGGCGGGGTCGGCGCCGGCGAAGACCTTGACCAGCATTTCGTCGCGCAGCTGCGGCGGCGCCCCGTCCGGCTCGGCGGCCCAGGCGCGCAGCGCGCGCCGGCCCTCCTGCGTCAACCGGTAGCGCTTGCGCCGCCGCCCGCCCGGCTCCTGCTCGACCGAGAGATAGCCGCCCTCGGCGAGCCGGGCCGGCTCCTCGTAGGCGGTGGTGTGGGGGACGGGCCAGAAGTTCTGGATCGATTTGTCGAGCGCCTGCTTGATGTCGTAGGAGGTCGCCTCGCCGAGCTGATCCAGGAGGGCGAGCAGGGCGTATGAGGTGGTGGTGAGCCGGATCGACTTGCGTTTCATCATTCGAGTCGTATAGTACGGGACGAACGGTCGGAGCGAAGGAGGCGGATGATGGCGGAGAGCAGGCGGGAGCTCGGAGCGACGTCGACCGACTACGACGCGGTGATCGTCGGCGCGAGCCTGGCGGGCTGCGCGGCGGCGATCCTGCTGGGCCGGGCCGGAGCGCGCGTCGCCCTGGTCGAGAAGCAGCCGGACCCGGGGTCCTTCAAGCGGATCTGCTCGCACTTCATCCAGGCCTCGGCGGTGCCGACGATCGAGCGGCTCGGCCTGCTGGAGCCGATGCTGGAGGCGGGCGCGGTGCGCTCGCGGATCCGGGCCTGGACCCGCTGGGGCGTGATCGAGGCGCCGCCGGAGCGGGCCGGCTACGCGATCAACCTGCGGCGGGAAGTGCTCGACCCGCTGGTTCGCGGCGCCGCCGCGGAAACCCCCGGCGTCGAGGTGATGCTGGGACGGGCGGCGACCGGACTGCTGCGCTCCGGCGAGGACTTCGGCGGCGTCCGCGTGCGCGAGCGCGACGGCACCGAGACGGAGCTGCGGGCGCGGCTCGTGGTCGGCGCCGACGGGCGCGACTCCCAGCTGGCGAAGCTCGCCGGCGTGAAGGAAAAGATCCTGCCGCACAACCGCATCGCCTACGGCGGGTACTTCGAGGGGCCGATGCCGGAGGGAGCGCCGGACGGGACGATCTGGTTCGGCGACCCGCAATGGGCCGCCGCCTTCCCCACCGATCGCGAACAGGTCTTCTACGTGGCGATGCCGACCAAGGACCGCCTGCCGGAGTTCAAGCGCGACCCCGAGCGGGCGGTGGTCGACTTCGTCTCCGACTTTCCCGACCCGCCCCCGATCCGCGCCTCGCGGCTGGTCGGCGACCTGCTCGGCAAGATCGAGATGCCCAACCGGGTGCGCGCGGTGACCGCACCCGGGCTCGGCCTGATCGGCGACGCCGCCCTCGCCACCGACCCGCTGTTCGGGATCGGGTGCGGGTGGGCGTTCCAGTCGGGCGAATGGCTGGCGGACGCGGTGACGCCCGCGCTCGGCGGCGCCGAGCCGCTGGCGGCGGGGCTGAGGCGCTACCGCAGGCGCCACGCGAGGAAGCTGAACGGCCACGCCTTCTTCATCCACGACTACGCGACCGGACGCCGGCACAACCCGGCCGAGAGGTTCCTCTTCGCCGCCGCCGCGCGCGACGAGAAGGTCGCGACCCCGTTCGATCATTACGCCACCCGCCAGATCGGGCCGGCGCGGATGTTCGCGACCACCCTGCCGCGAGCGGTGGTCGTCAACGCCCGCCACGCCCTGCGCCGTGGCTCCTCCGCGCCGAGCAGGGCGGCGGCGCCGAGCAGCGCGGCGGCCCGGTGAGCGCCGGGCTCGCCCCGACCCGTCTCGCGGCGGGCGGCACGCAGACGCGCCTGATCCAGGCGGGACCGGAGGGCGCCGCCGAGGCGGTCGTCTTCCTCCACGGCAACCCGGGCTCGGCCGACGACTGGGCGCGCCTGGTGGGCGCGGTGGGGGCCGCCGGGAAGCGGGCGGTCGCCTTCGACCTGCCCGACTTCGGCGAGACCGCCGCCGCGGCCGACTTCGAGCACAGCGCACCGGGCTACGCGACCTTCGTCGGCGAAGCGCTGGCGGCGCTGGGGATCGAGCGGGTCCACCTCGTCCTGCACGACTTCGGCGGCCCGATCGGGCTGGTCTGGGCGGCGATGAACCCCGACGCCCTGGCCAGCGTCACCCTGATCGACACCGGCGTCCTGCCCGGGTACAAATGGCACAGCCTGGCCCGGATCTGGCGCACGCCGGTGCTCGGCGAGGTCTTCCAGGCGACCGCGACCCGCGGCGCCTTCCGCTTCCTGCTCAACCGCAAGGAGCCCCAGGGCCTGCCGCGGCCGTTCGTCGAAGAGATGTACGACCACTACGACAAGCGCACCCGTCGCGCGGTCCTGAAGCTCTACCGGGCGACCGACGATCCGGGCGCCGCCGGCGAGCAGTTCGCCGCGCTGATGGCGCCGCGCGACATCCCGGCGCTCGTCATCTGGGGCGAGCACGACGCCTACCTGCCGGCCTCCTACGCGGCCAAACAGCGCCAGGCCTTTCCCTCGGCCGAGGTGCACGTGCTGCCGGTCAGCGGCCACTGGCCCTTCGCCGACGCGCCCGACACGGTCGAACGGCTGCTGGTCGAGTTCCTCACCGTGTGACCTCACGTTTCCGCCGCCGGGGGCGTTCTTCTATCTGAGGTGAGCGATTCACCCGCCTGGACGATCACCGAGAGCCCGATCGGGCCGCTGACCGTGGTCCGCGGGCCGCGGGGGATCACCAACATCCACTTCGACGGCACCGCGCCGGCGCTCCCGGCCGGGTCCGAGCGACCGCTCCCCGACGCCGCGGCGCAGCTGGACGCGTACTTCGCCGGCGTGCGGCGCGAGTTCGAGCTCGAGCTCGACCTGCGCGGGACGCCCTTCGAACGGGCGGTCTGGGAGGAGCTGCTGGAGATCCCCTACGGGACGACGACCACCTACGGCGGGATCGCGGCCGCCGTCGACCCGGCCCTCTTTCCCGCCGGCGCCGAGCCCCACGAGCGCCCGCGCCTTGCGGGCGCTGCGATCGGGCGCAACCCGGTCCCGGTCGTCGTGCCCTGCCACCGCGTGGTCGGCGCCGACGGCTCGCTCACCGGCTACTTCGGCGGGCTCGAGCGCAAGCGAACCCTGCTCGAGCTGGAGAGCGGCGTCGCGACGCTGCCGCTCGCTTGAGCTCGCGCAAGGCCACTACCATCGGGGGCCATGTGCAGAAACATCAAAACCCTCTACAACTTCGAGCCCGAGGCGAGCCGCGAGGAGATCGACGCGGCAAAGCGCCGCGCCCGCGCTGAAGAGCGCTTCGCCGCCGCCTGACGCGCAGGCCGGAGTTTCCGCGATCGCTCGGGTGGGCAACGTCGCTTTCCAGCTATAGCTATCGGCCTTGACGGCTGGGAGTCACAGCGCGCAGACGAGGACGGCCGCGGCGATGGTGCTCGGCTCGATCGTCTCGGTCCAGACCGGGTCGGCGCTGGCGACCCACCTGTTCGACCGCATCGGCACCGGCGGCGCGGCGATGCTGCGCTCCGGCTTCGGCGCCGCGATCCTGGTCCTCGTCGGCCACCGGAGCCTGCGGGCCCTGCGCCGCCCGCAGCTGCACGGCGCCGTCCTCTTCGGCCTGATCCTCGCCGCGATGAACCTCTGCTTCTACGGCGCGATCGACCGCATCCCGCTCGGGGTCGCGGTGACGCTCGAGTTCACCGGGCCGCTCGCGGTCGCCGTCTTCGGTTCCCGACGCCGCCGCGACCTGCTTTGGGCCGTGCTCGCCGCGGCCGGGATCCTGCTGCTCTCCGACGGCTTCGGCGCCGGCGGCATCGACGCCCTGGGGGCGGGGCTGGCGCTGGCGGCCGGCACGCTCTGGGGCTGCTACATCCTGCAGGCCGACCGCGTGGGCGCCGCCCACCCAGGGCTCGGTGGGCTGGCCTGCGCGACGGCCGTCTCGGCGCTCCTGCTCACGCCGGTCGGGGTCGCCCAGGGAGGCGCTGACCTGCTCGAGCCGGCGGTGCTGGCGGCGGCGGCGGCGGTCGGGCTGCTGAGCGCGGCCGTCCCCTACGCGCTCGAGCTGGAGGCGCTGCGGCGGCTGCCGAACGCCGTCTTCGGCGTCCTCATGAGCCTCGAGCCGGGGGTCGCCGCGCTAATCGGCTTCCTCGCCCTCTCCCAGGGGCTCGCTGCGCGCGAGGTGGTGGCGATCGCGCTCGTCGTCGCTGCCAGCGCCGGGGCGCTGCGCTCGGCCGCGGCGCCCACCCTGCGCGACGGCTGAGCCGCTCAGCTGGCCCCGGCCACCGCTCGCTGCAGCTGTTTCTTGCTCATCTTCGGCATCGGCCCCTCCCTTGCCTCTACTCGTTTAGGTGCTCCAGGCGGCTACCCCTGCGCCGGGGGCGCGAAACGGCCCCGGAAGCCAACCCCGCCGCGGCATGAACGCACTTCTGGTCGGTATGCGACAAGAAGTGCGTTCATGGGCGTTGGGGTAGGCCCTAACGTGCCTGGCATGGCGAAGCAGCCGACAGCCGAGGCGGCCGTCCGTGCCGTCGTGCGCGGCGCGGTGCAGGGCGTGTTCTTCCGCGAAACGACGCTGCGCCGGGCGCAGGAGCTGGGCGTGATGGGCTGGGTCCGCAACGCCGAGGACGGGAGCGTCCTCGTCCACGCCGAGGGGCCCGCGCCGCAGGTCGAGGAGCTCCTCGCCTTTCTCCGCGAGGGCCCCCGCGGCGCCCGGGTCGAGGAGGTCGAGGTCGAGCGGGCAAAGCCCGAGGGCCACGAGCAGTTCGCGATCCGCGGGGTCAGCGCCGGCGTTTTCGTCGTCCAGGAGCACCGGGCCCGCGCCCACCACTACGACCTGCGCCTGGAGGTCAGCGGGAAGATGCGTTCCTGGGCGGTGCCCAAAGGGCCCTCGATGGACCCCGCGGTCAAGCGCTTCGCGGTGCAGGTGGCCGACCACGAGCTCTCCCACAACGAGTTCGAGGGCGCGACCGGGGGCGGCGGGGTGATCGTCTGGGACCGCGGGACCTACGAGCAGGGCGGCCGGGTCCCCTGGCCGGCGGCCCTCGAGCGCGGGCACGCGGTCTTCGTCCTGCACGGCGAGAAGCTGCGCGGCGGCTTCGCGCTGCAACGGATCCGCGAGGCCGAGAAGCCGCAGTGGCTCCTGGTCAAGCGGCGCGACGAGGAGGCGCGGCCGGGCTCCGACGTCGCCGCCGAGGCGCCGCGCTCGGTGCTCAGCGGCAGGACGTTGGAGGAGCTGCTCTGATCGGTCCGGCCCACGAGTGCCGCCGACTACGATTGGATGGCGGCTGGAAAACAAAGGTGCCGAAGGAGGAAAAGGATGCTCAAACTTGGAGACGCCGCCCCGGACTTCGAGGCGCAGACCACCGCGGGGCCGATCAACTTCTACGAGTGGGCCGGCGACTCGTGGGTGGTGCTGTTCTCCCACCCCAAGGACTTCACTCCGGTCTGCACCACCGAGCTCGGGTACATGGCGCGGATCGAGCCGGAGTTCGAGAAGCGCGACGTGAAGATCATCGGGCTCTCGGTCGACCCGCTCGACCGCCACGAGGACTGGGTCAAGGACATCGAGGAGACCCAGGGCGCCGCGCCCGACTACCCGATCATCAGCGACGCCGACTACAAGGTCTCCCAGCTCTACGGGATGCTGCCCGAGGAGATCTCCGGCGACGCCGAGGAACGCAGCCCCGCCGACAACCAGACGGTCCGCAACGTGTTCGTGATCGGCCCCGACAAGAAGATCAAACTGATCCTGATCTACCCGATGACCACCGGCCGCAACTTCGACGAGGTCCTGCGGGTGATCGACTCGCTGCAGCTGACCGCGAACAACAAGGTCGCGACGCCGGCCAACTGGGAGAACGGCGACGACGTGATCATCGCCGGCTCGGTGAACAACGAGGAAGCCAAGGAGATCTTCGGCGAGTGGGAGGAGCCGAAGCCCTACATCAGGATCGTCCCACAGCCGTCCAAGTAGCCGGCCGGGACTAGGGAAGCAGGGCGAGGGCGGCCTCGACGGCCCCTTGGGGGGTCCCGGCGACGGTGATGCCGGGATCCTCGCCCAGCCCCTCGTAGGCGCTCAGGTCCCAGCTGCCGAGGGAGACGACCGGCCGGCCGATCGAGCGCGCGAGGCCGATCTCCGAGAGCGTCCCCCAGGCGCCGCCGACCGCGACCACGACCTCGCCCGAGGCGACGACCGCGAGGTTGCGGGCGTGGCCGATGCCGGCGACGACCACCTCGGTGCAGTGGGGGTTCGCCTCGCCGCGGTCGAGTCCCGGAACGATCCCGATTACCCGCCCGCCGCCCTGCGCGGCGCCGCGCGAGGCGGCTTCCATCACGCCGTCGAGGCCGCCGCAGACCACGGTGACGCCGGCTTCCGCCAGGCGCTGGCCGACCTCCTCGGCGTGTGCCGCGTGCTCGGAGTCCTGGCCGATGCGCGAGGCCCCGATCACCGACACCTGGCGGTTCATCGGGCTCAGGAGTCGAGGAAGACGTCGAGCTGCAGGTCCGTCTCCTCGCCGCCGTAGCCGTACTCGGAGAAGTCCTCGACCCCCTCTTCGCGCAGCACCTCGTCGTCGATGTAGAAGTTGCCGGTGGTCTCGCGGCTCGGCCGGGCGAGGATCGCGGCGGCCGCCTCGGCCATCATCTCCGGCCTGCGCGAGCGCGCCATCGCCTGATCGCCGCCGAGCAGGTTCTGGACCGCGGCGGTGGCGACGATCGTGCGCGGCCAGAGCGAGTTGGCGGCGATCCCGTCGCCCTTCAGCTCCTCCGCCAGGCCCAGCGTGCAGAGGCTCATCCCGTACTTGGCGATCGTGTAGGCGAGGTGGCCGCCGGCCCAGCGCGGGTTGAGGTTGATCGGCGGCGAGAGCGTGAGCACGTGCGGGTTCTCGGCCTCGCGCAGGTGGGGGATGCACTCCTTGCTGAGCAGGAAGGTGCCGCGGCAGTTGATGTCCTGCATCAGGTCGTAGCGCTTCATCTCCATCTGCTCGGTCGGGCGCAGGTCGATCGCGCTGGCGTTGTTGAGGCAGACGTCGATCCCGCCGAACTCCTCCACGGTGCGGGCGACGGCGTCCTTGACCGAGTCGTCGTCGCGCACGTCGCCGACGATCGGCAGCGCCCGCCCGCCCGCGGCCTCGATCTCCTCGGCCGCGGTGTAGATCGTGCCCGGCAGCTTCGGGTGCGGCTCCGCCGTCTTCGCGAGCAGGGCGACGTTGGCGCCCTCGCGGGCGAGGCGCAGCGCGATCGCCAGGCCGATCCCGCGGCTCCCTCCGGAGACGATCATCGTCTTGCCCTTCAGCTCGGCCACGGCGCGAACCCTATCGGCGAATCCGAACACGTCAAACGGGTGGTTGGAGACCGATAACGTGGCCGGGGATGAGCATCAGGATCGGCTACAAGGCCTCCGCCGAGCAGTTCGGCCCGCGCGAGCTGCTCGAGTTCTCGCTCGAGGCCGAGCGCATGGGGCTCGACGTCGTCTCGGTCTCCGACCACTTCCAGCCCTGGCGCCACACCGGCGGCCACGCACCCTCGGCGCTGGTCTGGCTCGGCGCGGTCGGGGAGGCGACCGAGCGGGTGACGCTCGGCACCAGCGTCCTGACCCCGACCCTGCGCTACGAGCCGGCGGTCGTCGCCCAGGCCTTCGGCACCCTCGGGGCGCTCTGCCCGGGCCGCGTCTTCCTCGGGGTCGGCACGGGCGAGGCGATGAACGAGACGCCGGTCACCGCGACCGAGTTCCCGGGCCGCAAGGAGCGCCGGCTGCGCCTGGCCGAGGCAATCGAGCTGATCCGCCGCCTCTGGCGCGAGGAGCGGGTCGACTTCGAGGGCACCTACTACCGGACCTCGCGGGCCACGGTCTACGACCGCCCCGAAGAGCCGGTGCCGATCTTCGTCGCCGCCTCCGGGCCGCTGGCCGCGAAGCTCGCCGGCCGCGTCGGGGACGGGTTCATCTCGACCAGCGGCAAAGACCCCGACCTCTACCGCTCGCTGATGGAGAAGGTGGGGGAGGGGGCGGCCGAAGCGCAGCGCGACCCCGGCGCGATCCGCAAGATGATCGAGGTCAAGGTCTCCTACGACCGCGATCGCGAGTTCGCCCACGACGCCTGCGCCTGGTGGGCCGCGCTGGCGCTCGCGCCCGAGCAGAAAGAGGGGATCGAGGACCCGGTGGAGATGGAGCGCGTCGCCGACGAGAACGCCGACCGCGCGCACACCCGGTTCATCGTCTCCGACGACCCCGAGGAGGTGGCGGAGAAGATCGCCCCCTACGTCGAGCTCGGCTTCGAGGACCTGGTCCTGCACGCCCCCGGCGCTGACCAGCGCCGCTTCCTCGACCAGTTCGGCGAGGACGTGCTGCCGTTGCTGCGCGAGCGCTTCTAAGTTCAGCGCGGGCCCGGCGGCCGCACGTCGGATCGCTCCAGGGCGCGCGTGGTCCACTCGGTCGTGGCCATCGCGCCGATTCCAGGCGGGCCGGCTCAGCGCGCCGGGTGCCCCGGCCCGAGCCCTGCTCTGCCGGGGTGCAGGTGGCCGGGGAAGGCTCCGGCGCGGGCGTAGGGGAGGGCTCTGCGCAGGAGGCGGGCGAAGCCGGCGGCGCCGGCGAAGGTGAGGTGCAGGCCGTCGGGCTGGAACCAGCTCGAGTGGCCCTTGCTGAAGGCGACCCAGTCGAGCAGGACGGCGCGCTTGGCGTGGCGCTTGGCGCCGGCGCGGACGGCGTCGGCGTCGCTGCTGGTGCCGCCGCCCAGCTCCAGCGGCGTGACCAGGCCGATCACGCGCTTGCGGCCGGCGATCCGGAAGGCCTTGTCGATCTGGCCCGGGCTGACGCTGGCGTCGGCGCCGAGCGCGATCACGATCAGGTGGGGGAGGCGGTGCTCGCGACGCGCTTCCTTCATCACCCCGAGGCCCTCTTCCATCTGGCGGCAGCCGTGGGCGTTGACCAGGTAGCCCTCGTGCGAGAGCGGCGGGAGGGCGAGCAGCATGGTCGAGTCGCCGATCGCCAGCGGCGGGTGGCCGCCGCGGTTGACGCGCACCGTCGGCTTGGCGATCTCGACGCTCCCGCAGGGGCCGCCCCGGGCCGGCGCGCCAGGCGCCGCCAGCACCGCCGCGAGCAGGGCGCCCGCGCAGGTCACGGCGGCAATGTGGGCTCGGCGGCTCACCGAAATCGATCGATTAGCATCGCCCGCTTCTGCAGGCGCAGGCCGCCGGCAACCTAACAAAGGCAGCGATTGCTCTTCCCGACGGTCCAGTTCGCCATCTTCTTCCCGATCGTGCTGGCGCTGAGCTGGGCGCTGATGCCAAAGCAGCGCCTCTGGAAGCCGTTCATCGTCCTCGCCAGCTACGTCTTCTACGCCGCCGCGGACCCGCGCTTCTGCCTGCTGCTGGCGGCGATCACGCTGGCCAACCAGATCGCCGCGCTGGGAATCGCCGCGACCGAGGACGAGCGCTGGCGCAAGGGGATCACGGCCGCGGCGGTCGTCTTCGACCTCGGCACGCTCGCGGTCTTCAAGTACTACGGCTTCTTCGCCCAGGAAGTGGACGACCTGCTGAACGCCTTCCACATGGGGATGCCGGCGCCGCTGGTCGCGATCGCGCTCCCCGTCGGGGTCAGCTTCTTCACCTTCCAGGCGATCTCCTACACGGTGGACGTCAAGCGCCGGCTCGTGCAGCCGGCCTCGACGATCGACGTCGCGATCTACCTCTCCTTCTTCCCCCACCTGATCGCCGGCCCGATCGTCCGCGCCCGCGAGTTCATCCCCCAGCTGGCGAGCGCCCGCGATCCCGAGCACGTCGCGGTCGGCGCCGGCCTCGGCCTGGTCGCGCTCGGCCTGGTCAAGAAGGTGATGATCGCCGACTACCTGGGGCGGACCGTGGTCGACCCCGCCTTCGGCGTGCCCCAGGCCTACCACGGCCCCGACCTGATCTTCGCCGCCTATGCCTACGCGGCCCAGATCTACTGCGACTTCTCCGGCTACACCGACATCGCGATCGGGCTCGCGCTGCTGATGGGGTTCATCTTCCCCCAGAACTTCCGCAGCCCCTACCGCGCGACCGGGTTCCGCGACTTCTGGCGCCGCTGGCACATGACCCTCTCGCGCTTTTTGCGCGACTTCCTCTACATCCCCCTGGGCGGCAACCGCAAGGGGAGGGTGCGCACCTACCTCAACCTGATGGCGACGATGGTGCTGGGCGGGCTCTGGCACGGCGCGGCCTGGACCTTCGTCCTCTGGGGCGCCTTCCACGGCACCGGGCTCTCGGTCGAGCACGCGCTGGGCGGGAGGCTGCGGGCGCCCGGCTGGCTGCGCTGGTTCGTCACCTTCAACCTCGTCGTCTTCGGCTGGATCCTCTTCCGCTCCCAGGACCTGGCGCTGTTCTGGACCTACCTGACGCAGATGGTCGAGCCCGGCGCGCTGACCCTCGCCACCGGCCCCGCGGTCCTCGCGTTGGCGGTCGTGATCGGGCTGCAGCTGCTGCCCGAACGGACCAGCGAAGGGATCGAGGTGAGGGTCGAGCGGCTCTCGCCGGCGCTGCTCGGCGCCGCGCTGGCGGTGCTTATCCTCTTCGTCGGCGCGACCGTGCCCAGCCAGGGCGTCCCTCCGTTCATCTACTTCCGCTTCTAGTGACTGAGCCGATGCCACCCGACCCAGCCAGCCGCGACGACAGCCTGATGGAGCGCTTCGACCGCCAGAAGCTGCGGCGGTTCACCGCGCGCGACGCGATCCTCGCGACCGCGCTGACCACCCTCCTGCTGCTGGTCTTCGCCGGCGGCTCGGTGCGCCGCGCGGGTGAGGAGCTGAACCCCGGCCTCGGCCGCGACGTCGTCCTCGCCGTCGGCAAGCCGGCCGGCTGGGTCGCCGACCAGCTGCCCTTCGCCCAGCTCGGCCACGACGCGACCGGGTGGCTCTCGCCGGACGCGGACCTGGTCGGTGCGGGCTTCGTCTCCGCCGCGCGCGGCGGGCCCGGGGCGGCGAGCGCGGCGGTCACCCCCGAATGGTTCGAAGCCGCGGCGCTGGGCGAACCCGAACCGCGGCCGCCGCTGCACACCCTGCTCGTCACCGGCGACTCGCTCTCCACCCCGCTCGACCTGGAGCTCGCCCAGCGCCTGGAGCCCGACGGGGTCGAAGTGATCCGCGACCCGCACCTGGCGACCGGGATCTCGCGCAGCGACGTCGTCGACTGGGCGAAGCTGGCCGCGACCCAGGTCTCCGAACGCCATCCCGATGCCGTGGTCATGTTCATCGGCGCCAACGAGGGCCTGCCGATGCCCGGGCCGGACGGGAAGGAGGTCGCCTGCTGCGGCGCCGAATGGGCGGCGATCTGGGCCAACCGGGCGCGCCAGATGATGGAGACCTATCGTCAGGGCGGGGCCGCAAAGGTCTACTGGCTGACGGTCCCGACCGCGCGCGACCCGGCCCGGGCGCCGATCGTCGACGCGGTCAACGCCGCGGTCGTGGCGGCGGCGGCGCCCTGGCGGCGCCAGGTCCGGATCCTCGACGACGCCGCCGTCTTCACGCCGGGAGACGAGTACCGGGACGCGATGGAGGTCGACGGCTCGCTGACGATCGTGCGCGAACCCGACGGCATCCACCTGAACCAGGCCGGCTCCGCCCTCGCGGCCGAGATCGTCGAAGCCGCGATCGACCGCGACTTCACCCACTGAGCGCCGGCGGCGCCGCGCTCAGGCGCTCAGGTGTTTTGCGTGTAGGTGCTGAGCACCCGCTTGGACCCGGAGACGCAGGCCACCTTGGAGCTGTACTGGACGTGGGGGACCGCGTCGTAGCGGTGCTCGGTGCAGGAGTAGCGGCCGACCTTGCGGTCGCACTTGCCCTGCGGCTCCCCGCCCGCGGTCCGGCACCGGTTGAAGGCGAGGGTCACCGCCTTGCCCTTGGCACAGGTCGTGTTCTTCACCTTCAGCGAGGTCACGTAGGAGGCCCCGAGGCTGCGCTGCTCGTGCGGCGTCAGGTGGCACGGCGTCGCTCCGCCGCGCTGCGCGCCGGCGGTGCCGGAAAGAACCAAGGCGGCGAGAAGGGCCGAGCCGATTGCGATGCCGAGCAGCGTCCTGCGCATGGATCCTCCTAGGTGGCTGAAGCGTGACGCCGATCCTAACGGCGAGTTTGCAGAAACCCGTATCCACCCCGGGTATCTGCAAACTCGCGGTCTGCCGGGACGCTAGCCCGGCTCGGCGACCGGGAGCTCCTCCTCGATCCCGGCCTCGGTGGTGATCAGGATCGCGCCCTCGCCGCTGGCGTAGGCCTCCTCGCCGTGCTGGGTGAAGTCCATGCCCAGCGCCTCGTGGTGTTCGGTGCCGCGCAGCGGCGTCGCCAGGCCGATCAGGCGCAGCAGGAGGAAGGTCGCGCCGAAGGCGTAGAGGGGGGCGACGAGCGCCGCCAGGGCCTGGTCGCCGAGCTGCTCCGCGTTGCCGTAGAGGAGTCCGTCCGAGACCCCGTTCCAGGCGAGCGAGGCGAAGAAGCCGATGAAGAGGATGCCGACGAAGCCCGCCATGCCGTGGGCGGCAAGCACGTCGAGCGTCTCGTCGACGCGGGTCCGGGTGCGCCACACGATCACGGCGTAGCTCGGCAGCGCGGCGAGGGCGCCGAGGGCCATCGCCCAGCCCGGGCTGACGTAGCCGCCGGCGGGGGTGATCGCGACGCAGCCGACGACGATCGCGGTGGCGGCGCCGATCGCCGTCACTTTGCGCCCCCGCGCGAGGTCGAGCGCGAACCAGGCGACCAGGGTGCAGGCCGGGCAGAGCAGCGTGTTGGTGAAGGCGAGCACGCTCGGGTTGCCGGTCGAGAAGCCACTGCCGCCGTTGAACCCGAACCAGCCGAACCAGAGCAGCCCCGCCCCGAGCAGGACGTAGACCGCGTTGTGGGGGAGGAGGGCCTGGCGGCCGTAGTCCTTGCGCGCGCCGACGACCAGCGCCGCCGCCAGGGCGGAGAAGCCCGAGCCCATCTCGACCGGCACGCCGCCGGCGAAGTCGAG
>AR_comb_assmDRAFT_10108641_pt1 | contig 13670 bp, 13 predicted proteins | sample ArasoioldDNA_FD_10543 | JGI IMG/M metagenome (IMG submission 10543) | reverse complement strand
TCACCGCGGCCTGGCAGGAAAGCTGCTGGCGCCAATGGATAAAGAAGGGTACGCCGATGGCTTCGACCACCGGAGATGTCGGTTTAATGCAGATCAATCGCAACACCTGGCGCAGTATTTACGATCTTAAAGGCCTGAACGGCGATATTCAGTATAACGGCAACGCCGGCGCGGAAATTCTCTCCTACTATCTGATCAAACACGCCATTCGCAAAAACGAAGACAAGCAACCGGAAGGGAACCTGGCCCGGGCAACTTATTCGGCGTACAACGGCGGTCCCGGCGCGCTGGGCCGCTATCGCGGAGTGCGGCAAAGTCCGACGTGGAAAAAAGTCGACGATGCGTTCTGGGAGAAATTCAAGGCGGTGAGCGCAGGGAACGAAATGGCCGTGAAGACCTGCTACGAGAAATGAACCGATTTCTTTCGTCGCCTAACAACTCATAACACAGTTGTAATCAGTCCCGGTTCTCTTTCCTGTATTGATCCACACTCTCCGTCTTGGTTGACGGAATGGTGACGGAAAGCTCGCTGAACAATGATCTCTACCTCAATAAAAACTCTTTTTCGCAGTTCGGCACTTGGAATATTCGTCGCTTTCTGGCTCGGTTTCACGGGAGTACGAGCGCTCGCTCAGCCGGCTCTCCTTCCGTCTTGGAACGAAGGCGCTGCAAAGAAGGCCATTACTGATTTCGTTGTGCGCGTGACTAAGCCAGGCTCGCCTGACTTTGTGGTGCCCGGTGAACGCATCGCAACTTTTGACAACGACGGCACGTTGTGGGCCGAGCAACCGATGTACGTGCAAATGGCCTTTGTCCTCGACCGCGTAAGAGAATTGGCGCCGAAATATCCTGAATGGAAACAGAAGCAACCATTCAAAGCGGTGCTCGAGGGCGATTTCAAAGCTCTCGCAGCGCAAGGCGAGAAGGGCGCGTTTCAACTGGTGATGGCGACGCATACGGGGATGTCGTCCGATGAGTTCAATCGCATCGCAAGCGATTGGATCGCAAGGGCGCGCCATCCGAAATTCAAGCGGCCGTACACCGAAATAATCTATCAGCCGATGGTCGAGCTGCTCGCTTATCTGCGCGACAACGGTTTCAAAACTTTCATTGTCTCGGGCGGCGGCGTCGACTTCATGCGGCCGTGGACGGAGAAAGTTTACGGCATTCCGCCCGAGCAGGTCGTGGGCAGCACAGGCAAGCTCAAATATGAGATGCGCGACGGCAAACCTTCGCTGATGCGTCTCGCAGAAATAGACCACGTTGACGACGGCCCGGGAAAGCCGGTGGGTATCCAGAAATTCATTGCGCGGCGGCCGATCGCCGCCTTCGGAAACTCTGACGGCGATTTGCAGATGCTGCAATATACCGCGGCCGGTAATGGGCAGCGCCTGATGTTGATTGTTCATCACGACGACAGCGAGCGTGAGTTCGCCTATGACCGTCAGTCGCGGATCGGCCGCCTCGACAAAGCGCTCGATGAGGCGAAGGCGAAGAACTGGATCGTGGTGAGCATGAAGTCGGATTGGAACAAAATTTTTTCGTTCGATCGGCCACGAACTTCAGAAGCTCATGGCGGGCGCGGCAATCGTTGACTTGAGACTTATGCACGCAGACTGAGCAGATCGAGCCCACGCCGCCGCCAAGCAAGAGTTGCTTCGTCCTTCTGCGCCACGACGGGCCGCTGCAGCCGCGGTTGGCGCTCAGGCGAGGTCGACGAGGTGAGATGAATTAATCCAAAGGGAGCACAGCTGTGAGACGTGATTTGAGCGAGCGCGGCTGCGAAAGATGAATTCGATATTCATCGCTTCAGTGAGTGCAGCATGTATCTTCTCAGGCGCTTTGGTAGGGCTGGGTCTGCAACGGCTCTTACCCGGCCATCATCTCAGCAAGGAAACACAGGATGTCGTGAAACTGAGCGCCGGCACCATCGCCACGCTCACTGCGCTGGTGCTGGGTCTTCTCGTCAGTTCTGCAAAAAGCTCCTTCGACACTATGAACAATGGGATTGTGCAGAGCAGCGCCAAGATTATTCTTCTAGACCGTGCCTTGGCCCGCTATGGACCGGAAACAAAACTCGCCCGTGAACAACTGAAGCGCAACGTCGCTGGCATTATCGAAATAGTGTGGCCCAACGAGAAAACCGGCGCGTCAGCTCTGAACGCCGTCGAAAGTGCCAACGGCGTGGAACTCGTTCAGGAAAGGCTAGCTGAGTTAACGCCCAAAAGTGATGTCCAGCGCCACGTTTTAGCTCAGGCCAACAAATTTTGGCCGACATTAGTCAAACCCGCTGGCTACTGATCGAACAGGAGCAAAACCCGCTTCCGTTTCCGCTGCTTCTTATCCTCGTTTTCTGGCTTACTCTTCTCTTCGTCAGCTTCGGTCTATTTGCTCCATCCAATGTCACCGCTCTCGCAGTTCTTTTTTTGGGCGCTTGTGCGGTCTCTGCATCCATCTTTCTCGTGCTTGAGTTGGACCGACCCCTGGAGGGTATTATCAAAGCCTCCGACATGCCGTTGCGAAATGCATTGCGGCATCTCAACCAATAGCTTGTTTCGCTCCGGCCAATCCAGCACTACGAGGCATGGAAAATACGGTGTTATTCGTTCCCTCTGCCCCTCGCTGTGCAGATCGGACGCCATGAGCAAAGTTGTAGGGGGTTTCGCACGACAAAATCAGCGTTTTCCTGATGGAATGTCACCTATCGCTCTGGTTAATTGAGACTCGCCACAAATCTCGTTTAGCGCCACGGATCAGGAGGTAATATGGCACAGCAAGAGCAAAAGAAACCAAATATTCTCGTCATCATGTCTGATGACATCGGCATCTGGAACATCAGCGCATATCACCGCGGCATGATGGGCGGACAAACGCCCAATATCGACCGAATAGCAAAGGAAGGGGCGCTGTTCACCGACTACTACGCGCAACAATCATGCACCGCAGGCCGAGCGTCCTTCATCACGGGGCAGCATCCTTTTCGGACCGGCCTGCTCAAGGTCGGAATGCCGGGTGCGAAGCAGGGATTACAGCACAGCGATCCCACCATCGCCGATTTGCTGAAGCCGCTTGGCTATGCGACCGCGCAGATCGGTAAGAACCATTTGGGTGACCGCAATGAATATCTGCCCACCGTCCACGGATTCGACGAGTTCTACGGCAACCTGTATCACTTAAATGCCGAGGAGGAGCCGGAGGACCCGGACTATCCAAAGCCGCCCGAATACCCCAACTTCAGGAATACCTTTGGCCCGCGCGGACTGCTCGATTGTAAGGCGACTGATAGAGATGATCCCACGGAAGATCCGCGCTTCGGTCGCGTCGGCAAACAGACGATTAAAGACACGGGGCCAATTAGCCGCAAGCGGATGGAAACGGCGGAGGAGGAGTTGCTCGCCCGCTCGCTCGATTTCATGGACCGGACCGTCAAGACAGGAAAGCCGTTCTTCCTGTGGCACAACACCACGCGCATGCATGTGTTCACGCGCCTCGCAGAAAAGTGGGAAAACAAGAGCGGCTACGGTCTTTACGCGGACGGTATGATGGAACTCGATCACGTCGTGGGCGAGTTGCTGAAAAAAATCGATGATCTTGGCATCGCCGACAACACGATCGTGCTGTTCACCTCTGACAACGGCGCTGAGATCATGAGTTGGCCCGACGGCGGCAACACCCCCTTCAAAGGGGAAAAAGGCACTACGTGGGAAGGCGGCATGCGCGTGCCCGGCCTCGTCCGTTGGCCCGGCGTCATCAAGCCCGGCACCATCATCAATGACATCATGTCTCAGGAAGATTGGATGCCCACGTTGCTCGCGGGCGCTGGTGACCCCGACATTAAGGAAAAACTAAAAAAAGGATTGAAGGTCGGCGAGAAGGTGTTCAAGAACCATCTGGACGGATACAACTTCCTGCCGTTCTTCAAGGGCGAAGCGGCAAAAGGTCCGCGCCGCGAAATTTTCTACTTCGACGACAATGCCAGCTTGAATGCTCTGCGAGTGAACGACTGGAAAATTCATTTCAAGGTTATGGAGGGAAATCTAGCGGAGGCGACTCTCAAGCCGCTTAACATGCCACAGGTCATCAATTTACGGCAGGACCCATTCGAGAGATTCCCTAAAGAGTCGCACATGTATTTTCGCTGGTGGGGCGACAAGCTCTGGACGTTTGTGCCGGCGCAGATGATCGTTGGGCAGTTTCTCCAAACGTTCAAGGAATTCCCGCCGAGTCAGAAGTCAGGCAGCTTCAGTGTGGATCAGGTACTCGACCAACTCGTGTCTCCCGGCGGCAAATAATTCCTACACTGCCTGAGTCGTACGATGTGGAGCTGTGCGGAATCGAAGGCTGACCGCCACATCGCGCAGATCCGGGCTCGGCGAAGCGCACGGTAACATGTCCTCCGAGCATCAACGGCATTCAAGTATGCGCATGAGTTTTTGTTGTTGAACAAAAAGTAGCGCGGTTCGTTGGGACCACTGCGAAGATCGAGAGTCCTGAATTTAGAGACTCGCGACCCCGCTGTTGGACGAAAGTCCAATATGCTGCGTGTTTGGCTTTTGATAAAGGCCGACTCATCAATCGAGTTGGGTATATGGAAGCTATACTGTCGGATCTGTCGCTCTGATCGGCCGACGCAAGTCACAAGGCGCAGGAAGTAAATTGAGGCGTTTCTGAGTGACATTACGGATTTTCGAAACACCTCGTGACCGAAGAAGCTACTGTTGGTCAAGTCCTGGCGACCGCCGGAGATCGAAGATGAAGTGAATCAATTCAAGCGAGCAACGCAACTCTGTGCAGGTCTTAACGATCGTGAAACATTTCCGTCTTCGTAATCGACTAGAGAGGGGGAGGAATTCAACTGAAGGCAGAATTTCAAAAAGAATAGCGCCACATTCATCGGGATAACAGGAGGGTGTATGGCACAGCAAGAACAGAAGAAACCCAACATTCTAGTCATCTGGGGCGACGACATCGGGATTTCCAACTTGAGCTGCTACACGCACGGGCTGATGGGGTATCACACGCCGAACATCGACCGCATCGCCAAGGAAGGCATGCTGTTCACCGACTGCTACGGCGAACAGTCGTGCACGGCGGGGCGGTCGTCGTTCATCACCGGCCAGAGCGTGCTACGCACAGGTTTGTCGAAGGTCGGTATCCCGGCCGCACCGATCGGCATGAACGACAAGATCGTCACGATCGCGGCGCTGCTCAAGGAGCAGGGGTACGCGACCGGACAGTTCGGGAAAAACCATCTCGGTGACTTGAACCACATGCTGCCGACCAACCACGGCTTCGACGAATTCTTCGGCAATCTCTACCACCTCAATGCCGAGGAAGAGCCCGAAATGTCCAATTATCCTTCCGAGAAGGATTTCCCGAATTTCCGGAAGACCTTCGGACCGCGCGGCGTCATTCGCTCGTGGGCGGCCGACAAGGACGATCCGACCGAGGAACCGCGCTGGGGCAAGATCGGCAAGCAGAAGGTCGAAGACACAGGGCCGCTGAACACCAAGCGGATGGAAACGTGCGACGACGATTTCGTCGCGGCGGCGAGCGACTTCATCAAGCGGCAGAACAAGGCCGGCAAGCCCTGGTTTGTTTGGCTCAACACCACCCACATGCACTTGTTCACTCACACCAAGCCCAAGAGCCTTGGCCAGGCCGGACGGTGGCAGTCGCCCTACCACGACACGATGATCGATCACGACAAGAACGTGGGACAGATGCTCGATCTGCTGGATCAGCTGAAGATCGCCGACGACACGTTCGTGATGTACTCGACCGACAACGGTCCGCACCGTAACTCGTGGCCGGATGGAGGCATGACGCCCTTCCGCAGCGAGAAGAACACCAACTGGGAGGGCGCGTTCCGCGTGCCGATGCTGGTCCGTTGGCCGGGCAAGATCAAGGCGAGCTCCGTCGCCAACGGCATCGTCCAGCACCACGACTGGCTGCCCACCTTCCTGGCGATGGCGGGTGCGCCGGACGTCGTCGAGAAACTGAAGAAGGGCTACCAGGCGATCGGACGCACTTACAAGAACCATATCGATGGCGTCAACCTGGTGCCGTATCTCACCGGGGAAGCCAAGGAATGTCCGCGGAACTTCTTTTTCTACATCAGCGATGATGGCGACGTGCTGGGGATCCGGTTCGACAACTGGAAGGTCGTGTTCATGGAACAGCGCTGCCACGGCACGTTGCAGGTCTGGGCCGAACCGTTCACGCGGCTGCGCCTACCAAAGATCTTCAACCTTCGCACCGATCCCTACGAATTCGCGGACATCACGTCGAACACCTACTGGGACTGGATGATCCACAATGCTTACTTCATCTATGGGGCGCAGGCGGCGATGGCGAAGTTCGTGGAGACATTCAAGGAGTTTCCGATCGTCCAAAAGCCGAACACCTTCACGGTCGATGATGCGATCAGAAAGATGAGCGAAGCAACGAGCGGAGCAAGCTAATATTTGCGAAGTTTTCGCGGGATCAAAAAGACTAAGCAAACCTGACCGAGGCGTTTTATGCGGTTGATCATTCTGTCAGTTTTACTGGGATTGATCGCAACGCCAATTGCGGCGCAGGAAAAGAAGCCCGCCGACAAACCGGGCGTGATCAGAGTCGAAACGGCGACGATTACGGCGACCCGTTGAAGCGATCGATTCCGACAAGCGCACGGAGGATCTCAAAGGTCCTAGGGGAAATGTGGTCACGCTGAAAGTGGGGCCTGAAGCAAAGAACTTCAAACAGATCAAACCGGCGATCACGTGACGGCGAAATAACGGCAGTTCGACCTGTCATCTCAGGTTTCGCTGCATTCTGCGGACATTGCCCCCCTTTCCTGCATGCGCGTATCCCCCACCGCCTTGGTGCTTCCTTGGCGGTGGCCGAGGTTTTTTTGTCGTTCACGTTGGCGTGTGCTGGAAAAGCGGGACGTCATCATGGTTTCAGCGTAGAAATTAACCTGAGGCCGCTACGAGATTGCTCGGCAGCAATCAACGTTTCGCCCTTGGGATTGTTCTGCGGAGACATCACCTACTGTTTTTTATTCCATTTTCAGCGCAAGCCTTAGCTCCTGATTTTTCGCTTCCACGACCCCTGGGGCTGTTGGAGAAAAACATGGAACCTGCCCGACATAAAGCAAACGGATAACAGCCGGTGCACTATGACAGCGCGCCGACCTCAAACTAATGAGGAGAAGCGACGTGCTTAACTAGGAGAGCAAGTAATGCAGTTCGTCATCGAGCTGATTCAGAAGATTCCGGCGGGTTGGCCGCGTCTGCTGACCTTCGCCGCGCTCGTCGTGTCTTATTTCTTGTTTCCCGATCTGAGTAAGAAGCTGAGCGGGGGCGCCAAGGAAAAACAGGATCTGGAACGGATGATGCAATTTCTGCAAATGAAGAAACTTCTACTCGACATCGAAGTTCTGAAAAAAGAGAAAAACCTTTCCGGAATTGAGTTTCCCGGCGAGGCGAGAATTCTCGCTGAGCTCAAAGAATCTGGAGTCGCGACGGCAAAATCGCCGGAAAAGATCTCCTACTGGGGGCGCCTGAGCTACAGCCTTCTGGGAGGGTTTGTGTTCTTTCTGATGGCCGCCCTGTTTTTCGCCTTCGGGCGCCTTCACGAGCAGCTTTCGGTTTTGGAATCCGCGAAGTTTTTGCTGAAGGAATTCGGTTTTGCAGCGCTCTGCGGGGTGCTTGCTTCGCTCATCCCCATGGGAAATCGCCGCGCCAGCTTTCTTTATGGCTTGACGATGCCCTTGGTCCTTGGACTGGTGGTCTTGAGCGCAGAAACACAACGCCATCTAGACTTAGCGCGGTGACCGCCGCAACCAGCAACAGCGGTACTTTAGAATCGATGCGCCGAAAACCAAGAAATCTGCGCCGGGCTGTCAATGCTGAGGAAGAACTATGTCGTGCGTGTCTATCATCGCGTAACGGAAATTCTCAATGGAGCCGTACCGAACTTCAGAGACACCACACTAGCCGAAAGGAAAACTATGTTGAAAACAGCCGGACTGAAACTCACAAAAGTACTCGTGACGTTTGCATTGCTGCAGAAACTTTTTGTGGCCGCCGAACTTCAGGCCGCAGAGGCGCCATCGGCAACTCCGTACTCCGGAGACCTCCGGTCGCGTTCGACGCTGACGGGTGACTGGGGCGGGTGGCGCAATGAACTCGCTGCAAAGGGTGTGACGCTCGACATGAACATCACCCAGGTCGGACAGGGTGTTGTCGCCGGCGGCAAGAACGGCGCTTGGGAATACGGCGGACGCGGCGACTTCATCCTCAATCTGGACAGCGGCAAGCTCGGTTTGTGGCCTGGCGGTTTTTTCAATTTTGAAATGGAGGGCAATTGGAGTTCCTCTGTCAATAACAAGACCGGCGCGCTCATGCCGGTCAATACCAATCAGCTTTTTCCACTGCCTCCCGGTGATGTCTTCGGTGTGCCCGCATGGAATTTCACGCAGTTTGTTTCTCCCTATTTCGGGCTGGCCATTGGCAAGTTTGCCACCATTACCGCAACCACCGGTGACATGAATGAGTTTGCCCATGGCAAAGGCGATAGCAACTTTATGAATATGGCGTTTAACGCCAATCCGCTGCCTATTTTCACCATGCCCTATTCGCCCCTGGGCATCGGACTACTGGTATTACCCACCAAAGATCCCAAGGAGGCCGTCGCCAGTCTTTTTGTTATGTCCGCCACCGGCAACCCCACCACTTCAGGCTTCGGTGATTTGGATGGCAACAACATCGTGGTTGCGGCGGAAGGGCGGGTGAGAACAGATTTTTTCGGCTTCACCGGCCATCAGACTTTCGGCACGAGTTTTTCCAACAAGAAGGCTAATTCGATCGATCAGAGATTGGACAAGGACGTTATTGAGAACAGTGATCTCCAAATCAAGAAAGGCTCGTGGAACATCTACTATAACTTTGATCAGTATCTCTACGAGCGGAAAAAAGGCGCCGATCAAGGTATCGGTCTTTTCGGGCGCCTGGGCGTTTCCGACGGCAATCCCAACTTCATGAAATTCTTTGCAAGCTTCGGCATGGGCGGCAAAGGCATGTTCGACGGCCGGCCCAACGACAAATTCGGCATTGGGTATTACTTCATAAATATTAACAACCCGACCATTCACGGCCCGCTTCAAACCAGGAAATTTTTACGCGACGAGTCCGGGCTCGAGGCCTTCTACAACATTGCCATAACTCCCTGGTTGTTGTTGACACCGGACCTGCAAGTCCTCAGAGGGGCTCAGAAGAAGACGACCAGGCTCGTTCAAGGTTCAGGAGGGTTGCCTCAGCTCGAGACACGCAATATTGGTACAACGACGGTCTTAGGCGTGCGGCTACAAATGGTATTTTGAATATTCGGATTTGCCCTGGTTTCTTTCCTGGCCGAGTAAACAGGTGGAAGAAGTACCGCTTTATGGCAAAATTCTGAGCTATCTCTTCATTGTGGTCTACATGGTCTCCGTGACCATGGAATCGACACAGGGAGAGATCGAGACGATGCTCAAGGACAGGCGCAGGATGGGACTTGCGCTGCTGGCGAATCTCGTCATCGTTCCCATCTTAGCTTTTGCTCTGGTGCGGATGGTGCACCTGCGGCCGGATATCAGAATCGGCATCATGATGCTTGCGATCTCTCCGGGCGGACTATTCGCATTGCAATTCGCGCGCGTCTCCAAGGGCGATCGCGTCTTTGCCGTCGCGCTCCTGATCGTGCTTACGTTCCTAGCTATCTTCATCACGCCACTTTTGGCGCATTGGTTTTTTTCAAGAGAGGGAGACGGCGGACTGGTCGCCCGGCTGGTTTTGTTATTCATATTGCTAGTGGCGGTGCCACTATTCGCCGGGCGAGCACTGCAGAAGCGTTTTCCCGAAATCGCTCCGAAGCTCGGCCGGTGGTTGGGTCTGTCGTCGATCGTGATCTTCATCATCACGGCATTGCTGACCGGCAGGTTCAAGACTCCGTCGCTCAAGGCGTTGGACGCGGACGGGATCGTAGCGATCATTGTCCTAACTATCATTTGTTGGGCGGTCGGCTGGTTTCTGGGAGGTCCGGAAATCAGATACCGCAAGGTGCTTGCGATCAGCTCGGCGATGCGCAACTTCGGAATTTGCGTTCCGCTTGCTATTCATTACTTTCCCGGCACTGAAGTCATGGCGCCGATTCTGGCGTTTAGCGGTATCTCGATTCCGATGAATATGGTTTTCGCGCTTGCTCTGGCGTGGACGGACCGCGCTGGTACCATGGATAGCAAGCCGGTGAAGGTATAGCGGGGAAGAAACTCCGAGCGCCAAACAATAAGCGGGCTTATTTATAAGCGAGGCCGGCAGAGCTGCGAGGGATAATTGAAACAAGAACCAAAGGAGAAGAAGTCATGAGCGGGAGCACTATGGCTTCAGCCGACGAAGAAAAATCGAAATCACGTAAGGCACCATTTGCGAATATGGTCTGGATCCCCGGCGGCACGTTTCTCATGGGATCGGACAAGCACTATCCGGAAGAAGCGCCGGCGCACGAGGTGAGCGTCGACGGCTTCTGGATGGATCAGCGCACGGTCAGCAACGAAGAGTTTCGCAAGTTCGTCGAAGCGACCAAGCACGTGACATCCGCGGAACGCGCACCAAAAGCCGAAGATTATCCCGGCGCAAAACCGGAGTTGCTCGTGCCGGCCTCGGTGGTTTTCAACAAGCCGCGCCAGCGGGTGGATCTGCGGGACTGCTACAACTGGTGGATCTATGTTGCGGGAGCAAACTGGCGCCATCCGGAAGGGCCGGCGAGCTCTTTGAAGGGAAAGGCGAATCATCCGGTGGTGCACGTAGCTTACGAAGATGCTGAAGCTTATGCGAAATGGATCGGCAAAGACGTGCCGACGGAGGCCGAGTGGGAATTCGCCGCACGCGGAGGATTGAATGGCGCCGACTTCGTCTGGGGCGACGAATTTACTCCCAGCGGCAAGCAGATGGCCAACACCTGGCAAGGCGAGTTTCCCTGGCAAAATCTTAAGCTCGACGGATTCGAAGGAACGGCGCCCGTGGGCAGTTTCCCGCCCAACCGTTACGGCTTATACGACATGGCAGGCAACGTCTGGGAGTGGACTACGGATTGGTATCAGGAGCATCGCCAGATTGTGCAGTCTTGCTGCGCGAGCTTTAATCCCAGGGGCGGCGAAAGAGACAAGAGCTATGATCCGAACCTGCCCAGCATTTCCATACCGCGGAAAGTGATGAAGGGTGGCTCGTTTCTTTGCGCGCCGAATTACTGCCGGCGTTACCGGCCGGCCGCGCGCATGGCGCAGCCGATCGATACCTCAACGTGTCATCTGGGATTTCGCTGCATCGTGCGGCCGGACAAATAAATATGCGGGAACTGCTGGTGAATTGATGATGCGAGCTGCTGGAGGATTTAGTTCATGGCTGATAGCGAACAAAGAAATGAAAAGCCGAGGTTCGAAGTTCGCACCACTGCCGAGTCGCATTTCTCCTGGCTACGGACGCGCATGAGCGTCGAGCGCACGTTGATGTCCTGGGTGCGGACCGCCACGGCATTGATCGGCTTTGGCTTTACGATCTTTCAGTTCCTCAGCAGATTCAATCAGACGCCGGGCTTTGTGCCGCCCAGCCATCCCGGTGCCCCTTGGTTTCTGAGCCTGGGACTCATCGGCACAGGTCTAATTGCGCTGATCATAGCTGTCCAGGAATACCGAATGGTGATTAGCTATCTTTGGGAAAATGATTTCAAACCGATTGCCGGAGTCAGTGAATCTGCTCACCGCACCCCGATCGTCGCCGTGTCCCTGGTCTTGATCCTGATCGGCATTTTCGCTTTCGTTGCCGTTTTGTTGCGAGTGAACTAACTCGCAATGACACGTTTTCAGGAAAAATCGATGTCGCTTTTTTCATCGAGTGAGCGGGTATAGCCGCTGGTTTCGCAAATGGCGACGCGAGCCGACATCTTGAGCTGGGTGGAATATGCCGCCACTGGCGTGGAGCTACTCGCTGTCGCGATCATCGTGGTAGCGATCCTTTCCGCGACACTGTCTTATCTTTCCAAAATCGGCACGTCACGCCGACAAACTTACTTACGACAGTTACCGGTATCGAGTCGGGCGCGCGCTTCTCTTGGGACTGGAAATTCTGGTAGCGGCCGACATTATCCGCACCGTTGTGCTGGAGCCGACCTTGACCAACGTGCTCGTCCTTGGGCTGCTCGTGTTGATTCGCACATTCTTGAGTTGGGCGCTGATCCTGGAAATCGAGGGGCGATGACCGTGGCAGTCGTCCCGCGGTGCACAAGAGCGGGGCACAAGAGTTGAACAAGCGAATGCTTGAACCCAGAATGAAAATCAAAGCTTTTTGCTCGATATGTGTGCTGCTTTCCAGGGGTGCCGCGGAGCCAGCCTGTGGAGCAAACCGCCTATTTTGATAGCGAAGATTTCTCCCTCACGAAGGGCGGACCTTTTTTCAAGCTGCTGGTTCACTCGGGCTTGATCAAACCCGAATTCGCCCGCCCGGCGAGGCGGGCGATTTTTTTCGCGCTGTTTCTCTGGCTACCGCTGTTTTTTCTCTCCCTTTGGGAAGGGCTGGCCTTCGGTCCGGCGTCGAATTTACCTTTTCTTTTGGACTTTGCGGTTTCGATCCGTTTTTTGATCTGTGTTCCGCTCTTGATTATCGCCGAAGTCGTGCTGGAAACGAGAACCAACACGGTGGGCAAACATTTCATCAATTCCGGATTGGTTCAGCAAAACGATTATCTGGGTTTCACGGCCGCGATTCGCAGGGCCGCCAAACTGCGCGACTCCTTGCTGGCTGAAGTCGTCATCGTAGCCGTGGTGATTGTCAGCGTAGTTTTTTTGCGGCTCGAATATCTGGGTTCGACTTCGACGTGGCAAGTGGCGGTTGGTGAAGCTGGACGAACGCGGACGTCAGCCGGCTGGTGGTACTTAATCGTAGGGATTCCATTTTTTCAGTTTCTACTGTGGCGCTGGCTCTGGAGATTTTTTATCTGGGATGATTTTTTGCGCGCCCTGTCGAAGCTGGACCTTCGGCTCATTCCCGCTCATCCGGATTTGGCGGCGGGGTTGGGATTTCTTAGTGCTGCGCAGGCGAAATACGGAATCGTCGTGTTTGCGATTTCGTGGTGATTGCTGCGAAGATCGGCGAAGAGATTCTTTATGGCGGCGCTTCTTTGCCCAACTATAAATTTCTCATCGGCGGCTATGTGGTTCTCGTGCTGATTGTTCTTCTTGCGCCTTTGTTGGTGTTCACTCCGAAGCTTTTGTTTACAAAACGAAGAGGACTGCTCGAATACAGCGCGCTCGCCAATCAGTACACCCAAGCGTTTGAGCGTAAATGGATCAGAAAGGAAGATGCGAAGAGCGAACAACTTCTCGGCAGCGGAGATATTCAATCTCTTGCGGACCTCGGGAACAGCTTTGCATTCGTGCGCAGCATGAGAGCTTTTCCGATCGATCGTAACGGCATCCTGCCACTGATCGTGGCCACTGGACTACCCATGGTGCCCCTGGTGTTGACCATGTATCCCTTGGATGAACTGGTTTTGAAAATTCTCGGCCTCTTGTTTTAGGCCAAAATGATATTCCGAGCTCAAGATCTGCGTCGGCGATGTGTCAATCTACGAACAATGAAAGTAAGGCAAAG
>AR_comb_assmDRAFT_10303737_pt1 | contig 13671 bp, 14 predicted proteins | sample ArasoioldDNA_FD_10543 | JGI IMG/M metagenome (IMG submission 10543) | reverse complement strand
AACCCGTGCTTCATTCCATAAAGAGCGGTATCAATGGTCAGGTTGTAGATGATCTTTCCCAGAATAAACGCGGTGAGCAGGCTGGCCAGGAACGAGATGCCGTACAGTGGGCCTGCCTTCTTCTGCATCTCGGCGATCTTCGCTTTGTCGTTCGGATCATAGCCCATGGCTACCATCCATGGTTTACCGAAAAGGAAAGGCGAATACCACAGGAAGCCAATGACCATGGTGGCAATAGCGGCCCCGAGCACGGACAACAAATTCACACACATCAGAAGCATAGGGTTCCCTTCCGCCCGTCATGCCGCACGCTTACGAAGACGGATAGAAGAAGAATGCACTAACGTCCGCGTGTGTACCAGATACTACCTGGTGACTCGTAGGTTAGCCCTTCACCCCAGACGGCTTGGGTGTCACCACGATTGTCGATGTCCATCTCGAAGTAGTCGCCGAAGGGGAACTTGAATCCGTAAGGCTCGATGTAGCGATAGCCGGGAACGTAGCTTGAGAGCTGGGTTTCTGGCGACCATGTCGCACCGCCATTCGTCGAACTTCGGTAGTAGGTATTCCACAATGGACTACGGCGGGTGTCCATCCAGGCGACACGCACATCGCCGGCAGTTCCTGCGATGATTGTGGGGAAGGCATGAGCGGCGCCGCGGGGAGCCGTTGAAACCTCGGATCTTGGCGACCAAGTGGCTCCAGAAGTCGTCGAAGACGAGAAGTAAATTCTCTCGGTGCCCCGGTGCACCGGCCCCGCATTCCATAAGGCGTAAATCGTCCCAGCCGCGTCGCAGGTCACAGTGATTTGTGCGCCGAGATATGCCCACCCACACTCGTCAGTGGCGCACTCCGGCGGTGCACCCGACACATCAAGCAGGGTTGTGATCCAGTTCTTGCCGCCATCCGCGGATCGTCCTACATAAAGATCCACGGGCCCCTGTCCGCTGTTGGTGCGGGTGTAGTCCGCCCACGAGAGAAACAGATCGCCCGCGGGATCGATGGTTGCGCCGCCAGCCTGCGCCCATCCCATACTTTCTACGGGATTCACGTTGATGGGCATAAAACTGTTTCCGCCGTCGTGCGACGCGGCTACCCAAACCTTTGAGGCGCGATTGTACGCAACGTAAATATCCAGGCCGCGCACGGCGAGAGCGGGCTTGTCTGCTTCCGATTCCGTCCGGGTAGCTACGGTTACAGTCCACGTCAATCCGAAGTCAGTGGAACGTGCCACTATGATGTCGCGCTTCTCATGCTCCAGCCAGGCCGCGTATACAGTTCGGCGGTCCACGGGATCGACGACAATTTGCGGATCAAACTGCGCCGAGCCGCGAACAGCAATCCTGCGCTCAGGCTTCCAACTGGTTCCGTTGTCGGCACTTTCCACCAGGATCATCGCCGGCACTGGACAGGAATCACATCCTGGAACCTGGATGTACTGCGGATAGAGAATGTAGACGTGACCGTAGCCATCGGCCGCGATGGCGGGCTCCCATTGATCTCCGATGCGCAAGCCGACGCGATTCTGCGGCGCAAATCCGACACTTACCCCGTGTGCAGCAACAGATAGCGCAGCCAGCAAGGCGGCGACGACGGGAATCCGCAGACGGTGAAGACGATGAGGCACTGCACACCCAAAAGCGGCGGGAACCGCAAATCTGGACTGTATCTTGAAACCCGGAGGCCGTCAATTAGTTGTGGCTGAACGAGATAGCGCGATTGTGCCAGGACGCGCAGAGTGTGCTTCCAGGCCGGCATTGGCACATTCTAGATAAACCTGAAAATGTTCTTTCAGGCAGCCGTCAATAGGAGCGGAGACCCCTTGGTTATCACGATGGTGTGTTCGTAGTGAGCCGAGGGCCGACGATCGGCCGTTTTCATTGTCCAACCGTCCTTCGCCAGCACGGCGCGGCCGGAACCGGCCGCAATGATCGGCTCAACGGTGATGACCAGTCCTTCGGTCAGCATATGCTGGGCTTGCGGGTCGGCATAGTTTGGAATGCGCGGCTCCTCATGAATGGTGCGCCCGATCCCGTGACCACCGAGTTCGCGAATCACCGAAAACCCGTCACGACGCACTTCCTTCTCGACTGCGCGTCCAATCTCGGAAGTTCGAAACCCTGCGCGCGCAACCAGCATGGCCTTTGCGAATGCGCGTTGGGCACAGCTGATCAAACGCTCCGCCTCGTGTGAAATCTCGCCAACTGCCACCGTCTCAGCGGCGTCAGCCATAAAACCATCCTTTTCCACGGTGACATCCAGTTTGAGAAGATCCCCCTCGCGGAGCACTCGATCACTGGGAATTCCGTGCACCGCTTCTTCGTTCAAACTGATGCAATTGGCGCCGGGAAAACCGTAAACCATCGCTGGCGCGGAACGCGCGCCATTTTCCTCAATGACTCTGGAGCCAATTTCATCCAGTCGCTTGGTTGTGATGCCCGGCTGTACTTCCCGTTTCATGGCTTCCAGTACGCGGCGCACGACCGCACCAGCCGCTCGCAGCGACTCCAGTTCTTCGGGGCCGTTAATCGACATGAGAAGTTCTCCTGAAAGAATCCTACGGAATCAGCGCGGGCTTGGCTACCGCACTTCGCCCGCAACTGGCCGGCGAGGTCCAAAAAACAGTAACAGGATAAAACCGGAGATGTAGAAGGATGCCACCTGCGACAGGGAGAAGCCGAGGATGCGCAGCACCAGTCCGAAGATCGCGATCGCTTCGGATAACGCGTATGTCATGATGTGCCCAGCCCTCCAGCGGCCCAGCGTGGCTGCATCGTTGGGCCGTGCCGCTAGCGCCACGGCCGATTGCAGAACGAGGGTCCGGCGGACTACCAGAATCACCCCAACAATCGTGATAGTAACCAGAGAAAGGACGTAGAACAGAACCGAGTTATTGAGCAGTCGTACGGTGCCAACACCCTCTCCGACCAGCACGTACAACACGACGCTTACGAGCATAGCGATCTGAATGAGGCGCACAACCCTGATCGCAGATTCCATTGATGCGTATTTTGCCTGAAATTGCCGTGCGGTCGTGAGGTATTTCGGACAGTATCGGGATTGGCAATAGGTCACTAGGCCACGCAACCGACGTTCCGCCCATACTATGCTGATTCCAACTTCGGTTCTCCTGATTTTAGTGTTTATGCTCCGTTAAACCCGGACGAAATCTCAGGAAAATGCGAAACGAAACCGGATTCTTCCCATAAGAAGAGTCGAGTGTGGACGGCTTCGAGTAAAAAGTTAGGTCTGCGCCGAGGCCTACTTGACCTGTTCGACTGCTGAAGACATCTCGCACAGCGCCGAAAGTGTAAGCCCCGATGCGATACGCGGGGTGAACCGCTGCTTCTGGAAACAATTCGTCTTTATCCACCAATTCTAGCCGGGTATATGCGTAGTTCCGACTCCTGAAATTCACGGTCGACTCCAGCAGGTAGCTATTGAGGTTGGTGCCTGTTTCTTCTTTGTGCTTGCGTCCCCAGATCATCGCCGTGGCCCAGTTCCCTTTTTGAAATGGCCTGTTGTATTCGATGGATGCGGATTGTCGGCGCTCATTTCCCGGTTCGAGGGCCTCCGGGTGCATAAGCCTCCCATAGCTGTATTGCGCAGTCCAGTTGCGTGTCGGTGCCACACTCGCTCGAACGGACCAGGAATCCATTGCGGCCAGTTGAATGCTCCATCGCTCTTCATTCGGTTCACGACCGTTGAATGCCGAGCCTTCGAACCTAAGACGAGCGATGGTCACACCCGTGGTCAATACGCCGAAGCTCGTGTGCGTCGAATCCTGCAGGTGATGGCTCAAAGGCGCCGCGGGCAACTCAGCGGCTGAGGCACGGTGCATGAATGCTACAGGCCCCAGGGCGGGTTCAGCCGAAGGTCCTCCATAGAGAAGCCAGGAGATTCTTCTATTGATGGGTAATGTGTAGTAGGCCGACAGTTCTGCAAACACGTTATGCGGATGCTGGTGATCCACCAGCGGCTCGCCGTGGTAGGTCTCACCTGTCTGAAAGATCTGAGGGAAGCCTGGATGTGGCGAAGTCAGCGACTCGGCGGAGAACATCTGTCGCAACAGCAGGGTTCCCTTGCCGAGTTTGTGCTGCTCCATCACCATCGCCCAATTGACGGACTCCGCCTTGCCGGAGCCCCGGGGACCACCTTGGTGGTTGTAGGACAAAAACACCACGCCGTGCGCCATCAGGTCCCAATTGCCGCGCGATGTCATCCACATGTGTGCCGGCACCGATGCCGGCTGCCACGCCGTGCCCGATCCGCTATGAGGAGAAGGCAACCAATCTGGAGCCCCTGCTGACATGTTCATACCCGGCATCGATTGCATCGAATGTTCCTGATGATCGTGTGCTGGCATCTCTTGTTCGGACTGCTGCCCTGCCGCGCCCCTTACGCCGATGAGCATCAAAAGGGACAAAACCACTATTCGCACGATTCCGTCTCCGATTCTCGAAATTAAAGATGGACGCATACGCCCAGTGAGGCGTGCGTACTCTTCGAAGAAGGAGGGGATCTATACCCGCAGCGGAAGCACGCGGGGCGGATCGCCAGAAGACACCCTCAGGCTCTCCACGATAGCAATGGGGGGGCAGTGCAACGACGATTGCAACGGCGGAGTGGTAGCGAAGCTTTGCACAGCCGGCTGCACCAGCAAAAACGCAGGCATGATCGCCGAGTCGTGGCCATGAAGGCAACACTGATAGCTCGCCGGCGACTGAGCCGGGGGCTTCTCGCGGTGCTCGTGGCAACCGGCCGGTTGCTGATTCGAGGCAATGGCGAGTGCCTGCGCCGGTATGCTGCCTAGACAAACAGCCAAGAGCAGCACCCAAACCTCGCTTTTGGTAGCAACATTCATCGTTCCTGATCGGATGCGGCAAGGTCGCGGAAGGTCGCGTTGACAGACGAAATTATCCGACAGACCCCGGTAGTGCCGTCATGATCCAGTGATCTTCAGGCGTAACTCTTCCGGTAATCGTTCACGAATTTCCGGGGGGAGCCGGTCATGCACTCGCCGGGCGCCGAGGCGCGCTACATCCACCACGGTCATTGGAGCCGGGGTCGCGACCGCGACGACGAGCCATAGCAGCGCCGAGAGCGCAAATCCGGCTAACGCTCCCAGTTCAAACCAAAGTGCGTGTTTCGGACCAAAATGGCGGATGACACCAAACGCCAACAGAAAAACAGCGGCCGATAGAGATGCCAACACGATCAGGGAAACATCGATAATCCGATGAATTTTCTGGCGGCCGCGGCAGTGTTCGCAATCTTCGAAGTGATGCTCGTAGTCCTCCCGCATCTCAGGCGCCAGACCGGAAATGTCATAGCGCCAGCCGGCCAGAATCTTGCCTACGAGGGGGTCGACGCACTGGCTCATACGAATTTGACTACAGGCGGATGGGCTCCAAGGGTTCGGTCTGTGTTGCCAACCTTACGCGGTTGCGGAGCAATGTCTGGCGCGGACCCAGGGCCTTCTCCGCTGCTCTCCGCGCGATCTCGGGATGATTGTTGTGCTCGGAGAGATGCGCCAACACCACGTATGCTGCTTCCCCATCATAATCGCTGGTGAAGAATTCCGCGAGAGCATCGTTGGAGAGGTGCCCCACCCGGCTCATCACCCGCTGTTTGACCGACCACGGATACGGCCCCACGCGCAGCATCTCCAGATCGTGATTCGATTCCATGACCAGCACTTCGCAGCGCCGTAGATGATCCTTAACACTGGCCGGAAGATAGCCCAGATCGGTCGCAAAGCCGATCTTCACTCCCTCGGCTCGGAACGTGAAACCTACTGGATCGGCAGCGTCGTGGGGAATGGTAAAGGGAGTAACTTCGATGTCTGCGATTTGGAACCGCTTGCCCGAGGCAAAAATCTCCAGCCGCTCCAAATGCGGACGAACTCCATTTTCGTCGCGCATCGACCTTGCCCACGTCAGATGTGTGGCTCCCGTCATAAACACGGGAACTCTGAGCTTCTTAGACAGAGTGAGCAGACCATACACGTGATCGGAGTGTTCGTGCGTGATAAGAATTGCGGAAAGGGAGCGAGGATCCTCGTCAAGGGCCTTGAGCCGCTTGAACGTTTCCCGACACGAAATTCCGGCATCCACCAGAATCTTCGTCTTCGACGTTTGCACAACGGCGGTGTTGCCGCGACTGCCGCTGGCCAATACCGCGACGGACACTCCCATAGGATTATGTTCGAAGCATACCCGTTATACCTGTGGAATCGGGAGTAACTTTCTGGTTAGCCGAGACTTCGGTGCGAGCGGCAGGCGGGAAATTGAGAAAATTCGTAACCGCTGATCAAGTCATTAGGGGGCCGAGGTTCTAACCCAGATCCCGCCAAAAAACGCGTAGCGTGACTCCGCACGCACAGTTGTCGTCACGAGTCCAATACCCAACACCGAAGACCTGAGACCCAAGACCTGATTTTTACTTCCCCGAGAAGAGATTGTCGCTAGCTCGTCTGAGCAGAGCTCCTCCATATGCGCCCGCCATCCCCGGCAGGAATGCCAGAAAGGACTCATAGACCTGCGTGCGAGAAGGCTTCTGGGCAAACACCAGGTACGTCCCCAACACCACTAATGGCACGCAGATGCCGACGACTACAGCCCAACGCCACGGCTTCACCGGGCGCATAACACTCAGGATCATACATGGAGCAAGAACCAGCAGCGTGGTGAACAGAAGATCACCCACATGCAGGTCGGCCCAACCCGCAAAGATGCCCGCAGCGCCCGCGAACACATAGAAACCGATGTCTCGTTCGCCGCGCGGTCCGTCGTCTGGCAGCACGCGGCCCCATACAGTGGTCATCTTGGATTACTCGAACCTCCACTCCTTAAGCTGAGTCATACCGCACCGTTAGTAGCGATAAAAACCCCGTCCGCTTTTTCTGCCCAGCCACCCTGCGTCTACCATCTTTACGAGCAGCGGACACGGCCGATACTTCGGATCGCCCAGCCCCGCGTATAGGACGCGCATGATGTCGAGACAAACATCCAGCCCAATAAAATCCGCCAACGTCAAAGGCCCCATCGGATGGGCCATGCCGAGCTTGAAGACTTCGTCTATCGCCCCAGCGGTAGCCACGCCTTCCATGACCGTGTACATGGCTTCGTTCAGCAAAGGCATCAGCACCCGGTTGGAAACGAAACCGGGCGCATCATTCACTTCGACTGGCGTCTTGTCGAGAGCAGTAGCCAAATCACGAACGGCTTCAAAAGTCGCTTGCGAGGTCGCCAACCCTCGAATCACCTCTACCAGTTTCATCACCGGAACGGGATTGAAAAAGTGCATGCCGATCACTAGGCCCGGACGCGCCGTTTGTGCGGCCAGCTTGGTGACCGATATGGAAGAAGTGTTGGATGCCAGAATCACCTCCGAACGCATTGTGCGATCCAGCTTTTGAAAGATTTCTTTCTTGATCTCGAATTTTTCGCTGGCTGCTTCCACGATGAAATCGCACTCCGCAAGTTGGCCCGGGTCAAGCACTGGGGTGATACGCTCGAGCGCTGCCTTCTCCTGTTCGGTGGTGAGTTTGCCCTTGGCTGTCTCCCGCGCCAGGTTCTTCGCGATCGTTTCCAACGCGCGATCCAGAAAGCGTTGCTCGATGTCATATAGAGTCACCGGATAACCAGCACGCGAAAACACCTGGGCAATACCATTGCCCATTGTGCCCGCGCCCACGACGCCCACCTGTTTGATCTGCATGAATATCCAGCCTGCTAAGTCGCAGCGGAAAAATCCCATTTGCGGGGAACGAAGCAGTCTAGCAGAACATATTTGAACGCGTGGGTGACACGAGTAACGTACGGCTCGCACCAGCGTTCCATGTCGAGTTGGAATTCTCGCTTGCTGTGGGAAGGCCTACGATCCGAGGACGCAATTTCGTGTTTGCGCATTGAACCCGGCACCCGGTGGAAAGTTGCGCGACCGCATAAATACTAGCTTTCTTTCGTGTTTTGGCTTTCGAATACAGCTTTTTCGCGGACCTGCTCCGGGCATCGCCAACTTACTTTGCCGCATCCATTTGGTCAGATGGCAGGCAGTGTTTGATGTTGGAGGTGACTATGTGGCAATCGCTGAGGATGGCGGCCGTGGCGATTTCAATGGTGGTGGGGCTGAGCACGTTCACATTCGCGCAACGCTACGATTGGGACGACTACGATCGCGGTGGCAGCGTGGCGCAGAGCCGGCAGTATGGTTACGACAATGGTTTCCGTGACGGTGAGAAAAAGGGCCGTCACGAAGGCCGCGAGAACGACCCGCTCGACTATCGCACTCCCGACTGGCGACAATCGACTCACGGCTACAAGTCGTGGATGGGTCCTGTCAACGCGTTCCAGAGTGGCTACCAGCAAGGCTATCGGGATGGCTTCCGCTCAGGCTTCGCGAGCGAACAGCACGGATGGCGTGACCGGAATCGCGATGGCTTCTACCGTGATAATAGCTATTACGGCTCGGGCTATGGTTCCTATACGCGCTTCGGCTACGACACCGGGTATCGGGACGGCGTGACCCAGGCACGCGAAGACCTGTACAAGCGCAAGCCCTTTAACCCAAACCCACGAGGCCGTTTCGATGACCGCGACCACGGCTACCGCCGCGAATACGGCGACAAGAGCGATTATCGAGCTCAGTATAGCGACGGATATCAGGCCGGGTATCAGGCGACGTTTGATCGCAGGTACTAGGTTCAATCTCTAGTCGTAGTCGCTAATCTCTCAGAAGCGCAGTCGATTTGGGCGACGCAGTGACGCTGTGCAGCGACAGAAAAAGCCGCCGGAACAATCCGGCGGCTTTTTCTTGCTTCTCAAACTCTTGTCACTTCGGGCGGAGCTACCTGGCTGTTTGCTTCAACGGAACCGTCGGACTGTACCCTGTGAGAGTCGACCCCGTCAGTGACTCGCTGGTGTCTGCCCTTCCTTCGCCGCGGCTTCCAATCGGGCGTTGGCTCGAGCCAGGGCATTCTGCGCTCGTTCGACATCCACTTCGGGATCGCCGCTGGTCAAACGCTGCTCCGCGCGCTCTTTGGCTTTCTGTGCCCGCGTACAGTCTACGTCCTCTCCGCGCTCGGCTGTCTCAGCAAGGATGGTTACCTTGTCAGGCAGAACCTCCGCAAATCCCCAAGCTACGCACAAGTGATGCGCTTCTGTCCCGGTTCGGTAGCTGATCTGGCCAACCGAAAGCTCGGTGATGAGCGGAGCATGCCCCGGCAGGATGCCGAGATACCCGTTTTTTCCAGGTATTTGCATCTCCTCGGCCACTTCCTTTACGACCAGCTTGTCGGGCGTGACGATTTCGAGTTGGAAAGTATCTGCCATGGATTGGTCGTCGGTCGTTAGTCGTCGGTCGTCGGCAAAACCACTCGGCCTTCAATCGTTTGCACATTCCGTCGTTCATGGGTTTTTGCCAACGACCGACGACGTTTTTTACGCCGCTTTCATCTTCTCCGCCGCTTCCAGCACCTCATCAATTGTGCCCTTCATGTAGAAGGCCTGTTCGGGAATGTCGTCGTACTTGCCGGCAACGATGTCGCCGAATCCTTTGACCGTGTCGGCGACCTTCACGTAGCGGCCCGGTGAGCCGGTGAACTGTTCGGCCACATGGAAGGGTTGCGAGAGGAAGCGCTGAATCTTACGAGCACGCGCCACCGTCAGCTTCTGGTCTTCACTCAGTTCGTCGATGCCGAGAATAGCGATGATGTCCTGTAAATCCTTGTAGGTTTGCAGAGTCTTCTTGACGGCCTGGGCAACGTCGTAGTGTTCCTGTCCCACGATGCGCGGGTCGAGAATGCGCGATGTCGAAGCCAGCGGATCGACTGCCGGATAGATTCCGATCTCCGTCAAAGCACGCGAAAGAACGGTGGTCGCATCCAGGTGCGCAAAGGTGGTAGCGGGTGCCGGATCGGTAAGGTCGTCAGCGGGTACGTAAATCGCCTGCACTGAGGTGACGGACCCCTTCTTCGTGGACGTGATGCGCTCCTGCAACTCGCCCATTTCAGTCGCCAGGTTGGGTTGGTAGCCAACTGCGCTGGGCATGCGGCCCAGCAGAGCCGAGACTTCCGATCCTGCCTGCGTGAAGCGGAAAATGTTGTCGATGAAGAGCAGCGTGTCCGCGCCCTCCACATCCCGGAAATATTCGGCCACCGTAAGTCCGGTCAGCGCCACCCGCAGGCGCGCACCAGGCGGCTCGGTCATCTGACCGTAAATCAGAGCGGCTTTCGACTTCGATGGATCACCCGGCTTGATCACGCCGGACTCGCTCATTTCGAGCCAGAGATCGTTCCCTTCGCGCGTGCGCTCGCCCACGCCGGCAAACACGGAAAAGCCGCCATGCTGCTTGGCAACGTTGTTGATGAGTTCCTGGATGAAAACCGTCTTGCCCACGCCTGCGCCGCCGAACAATCCAATCTTGCCGCCCTTGAGGAAAGGCTGGATCAGATCAACGACCTTAACGCCGGTTTCAAACATCTCGGCCGTGGTGGCCTGTTCGTCGAACGTCGGAGCCAGCCGGTGGATGGGTAAGCGCTCCTTGTATTCAATCGGGCCCAATTGATCCACCGGTTCGCCGATCACGTTCATGATGCGCCCAAGCGTTCCGTGCCCGACAGGAACCGAAATCGGCCCACCCTGGTCGATGGCCTTCATCCCGCGCACCATGCCGTCGGTGGCCTCCATCGCAACGCAGCGAGCGCGGCCCTCTCCCAGGTGCTGTTGCACTTCGAGAATGACGTTGATGGGTTGCGGCACGGTAAAGCCGTCGCTGACCACTTTCACCGCTTGGTAAATCGGCGGCAGGCCCCCCTCGGAAAACTGCACGTCCACTGCCGGTCCTGCGATCTGGATTACGCGTCCAATATTGTCTGCCATGAATTTCAGCTCTCAGCTTTCAGCCGTCAGCTCTCAGCAACGACACAAGCTGTTCGACTCGTTTCTGCCATCCGCAATGATGGCCCGTGCAAAAACCGTTTATAGCCACGAACCTGCTGACAGCTGACGACTGACAGCTGATAGCTGCCTTACTGCGCTGCCGCTCCACTCACAATCTCAATAATCTCTTTCGTGATCTTTGCCTGCCGCGCCCGGTTCATGGCGAGCGTCAGCGAATCGATCATATCCGTGGCATTGTTCGTGGCCGACTCCATCGCGGTCATACGTGCGGCGTGCTCGGCTGCCACCGACTCGAGCAATGCATGAAAAATCTGGATGCCGACGTATTTCGGCAGCAAGTCGCGGAACAACTCCGCCGGAGATTGCTCATAAATGTAGTCGACCTGGGCAGTGCCGAACTTCGCCGCAGCTTCATCAAATTCGCGGCCTTGGGTAGAGCGCATTCCAACTCCAGCAGAAATAGCCGCTTTCTGCGCTTCTTCTCTCTCCTTGACAGTTAATTCACGTGTCTGCTGCACATCGGCTACGCCAATCTCGACGATGGGCAGAACCCGTTCTACGACCAGACGCTGCTGGATTACCGACTTGAATTCGTTGAACAGCACATACACCGAATCGATCTCGCCCTTGGTGTAACGCTCGATCACTCGCTCCGCTAATTCTGTGGCGAGGGCATGATCCACTCTGTTCAGGACACCGATTTTTTCGCCGATGATGGTCGTGCGGATCGCTTCATTTGAGTCCTGAGAACGCGGTTCGGCCGTGGGGAAACGGCGTCGTAGAAAATCCCGGCCCTTGCGCCCGACGGTTTCAATCTCGACGTTCTTCCCCGCCTTCTCGCCGAGAAACTGCATGGCAGACTTCAGAATGTTCGTGTTGAAGGCTCCAGCCAGTCCCTTGTCGCCAGTCACAACAATTAGGAGAATGTTGCGCTCCTCGCGTTGCGCCAGGAGCGGATGCCGCGGCTCACCGGTTTCTGGATCGTAAATTTCTGCGCGCGAAACCAGCGACTTGAGCACGTGGGTCAACATCTGCGCATACGGGCGCGACGCCAATGCGCGCTCCTGCGCGCGCCGCAGCTTCGCCGCCGAAACCATCTTCATGGCCTTGGTGATCTGCCGCGTGTTAATTACGCTGCGGATACGGCGTTTGATGTCGAGAACGTTTGCCATTGCTTCAGTCGTCGGTCGTTGGTCGTTGGTCGTTGGCTATTCGGAATTCCGCCATTATCATCGTTTTGAGCAATCAGCAACTATTCAGCCGGTCGACGGCACGGTGTGTTCACAGGGTGAATGCTGAGTGCTGAATGCTTTCACGGTACTCGCAACTCGATACTCAGTTACTTCTTCCTCGCAGCCACAAACTGCTCCTTGCACTCCTTAATCACCTTCGTCATCTCAGCCTTCAGACCGTCATCGAGGATCTTTTTCTCCATGATCCTCTCCAGGAGGCTCGGATTGGCCGTATCCACGTATTTGTGCAGTTCCATTTCGAATGGACGGACCTGCTCCACAGGCATGTCGTCCATGAAGCCGCCCGTGCCGGCGAAGATGACGAGAATCTGCTTCGAAAAGGGAAGCGGAGAGAACTGGTTCTGCTTGAGGATTTCCACCAGCCGCTGCCCGCGATTGAGCTGGTTCTGCGTTGCTTTGTCCAGGTCGCTGCCAAACTGCGCGAATGCCGCCAGTTCGCGGAATTGTGCCAGTTCCAGTTTCAACGATCCGGCCACTTGGCGCATGGCTTTGATCTGCGCGCTACCCCCGACGCGGCTCACCGAGATTCCTACGTTCACGGCCGGCCGCACGCCCGAGTTGAAAAGGTCGGTTTCCAGAAAGATCTGCCCGTCGGTAATCGAAATCACGTTGGTCGGAATGTAGGCTGAAACGTCGCCCGCTTGCGTCTCGATGACTGGCAATGCCGTCAGTGATCCGCCGCCCATCTTGTCGCTCATTTTGGCGGCGCGCTCCAGCAAGCGGGAATGCAGATAGAACACGTCTCCCGGATACGCTTCGCGCCCCGGCGGCCTTCGCAACAGCAGCGAAATCTCACGATAGGACGCTGCGTGCTTCGAAAGATCGTCGTAGATGACGAGAGCATGCCGCTTATCGTCGCGGAAGTATTCCCCCATCGCGCACGCGGCATAGGGCGCGATGTACTGCATCGGCGCAGGCTCCGACGCCGACGCAGCGACAACAATCGTGTATTCCATCGCTCCGGCGTCTTCCAGAAGCTTTACGACCTGCGCGATCGATGACCGCTTTTGTCCAATTGCGCAATAAATGCAGATCAGGTCGTTGCCTTTGCTGTTGAGAATGGCATCGAGCGCAATGGCAGTCTTCCCCGTCTGTCGGTCGCCGATGATCAACTCGCGCTGCCCGCGGCCGATAGGAATCATCGAGTCGATGGCTTTGATGCCGGTCGCCATCGGTTCGCGCACCGGCTGGCGGTCGATCACGCCCGGGGCGATGCGCTCCAGCGGGATGTATGCCTTGGTGGTGATCGGTCCCTTATCGTCGATGGCCTGACCGAGCGAGTTCACGACCCGGCCGACCATGACATCGCCCACCGGCACGCTCATGATGCGCCCTGTGCGCTTGACCTCGTCGCCCTCGCGAATCTCGGTGTACTCACCCAGCAGTACCACGCCTACCTGGTCTTCTTCCAGGTTCATGGCGAGTCCAGCAACGCCATGCGGGAACTGGAGCAGTTCGCCGGCCATGACTTTGTCGAGCCCGTACACGCGTGCGATGCCATCGCCCAGCGTGAT
>AR_comb_assmDRAFT_10868446_pt1 | contig 13682 bp, 11 predicted proteins | sample ArasoioldDNA_FD_10543 | JGI IMG/M metagenome (IMG submission 10543) | reverse complement strand
GAGGGCCCCTACGGCGAGTGGATGGGATATTACCAAGATGGCTATCCCAAAGATCGCGTCATCCGCATCCAGCGAATTTACCATCGCAACGATCCCATAATTCTCGGCTGCCCCCAGGGTAAGCCGCCGCACGAGGACAATCGTTTCCTGGTGTATCTGCGCTCGGGCATGATCTGGGACCAATTGGAGAAGGCCGGTGTCCCCGGTGTTTGCGGCGTTTGGTGCCCGCCCGAGGCCGGTAATCGCTTGATGACAGTGGTGGCGCTTAAAACGCAATACCTCGGCCACGCCAAGCAGGCGGGGCTGATCGCCTCGCAGTGCGGCGGCGGCATAGACATGAATCGGTTGACGGTGGTGGTGGACGATCACGTGGACGTGACCAGCATTCAAGACGTGGTGTGGGCGATTGTCGCCCGCTCCGATCCCGAACGCAGTGTCGAGATCATCAAGGACACCAAGGGCAGCCGCATCGACATGGCCATCGCGCCGGACCAGCGCGAGCTAAACGCGAACTCGCGGATGATCATCGACGCCACCACGCCGTTTACCTGGAAGAACCATCCGCTGGCGGGCGATATCATCAGCACGCCGGAACGGACGCGAGCGATCCTGGCGAAATGGGGATGGATTCTGGAGTAGGGGCGGATTTGACCCCCGCCCTTACAAAAACCTCCCCCACAAACGAGAGAAAGTACAACGAGGAAATGGCATGGCGGTTGGGCAATCGATCAGCATGATTGACTCGCAGCAGCGGGTTACCGGTGGCATCGACTATACTTTGAATATCGAGCTGCCGCGCATGTTGTACGGCCGCATCCTCCGTAGTCCGCGTGCGCATGCGCGAGTATTAAAAGTTGATGCTTCGAAGGCTGAACGCCTTTCGGGAGTAGCTGCCGTACTCACTCGCGATGATCTGATCGGCGATCATATCGATCCCTATTTCGGTCTTATCATCCAAGACCAAACGCCGGTCGCACTGGACAAGGTTCGTTTTGTCGGCGATCCGGTCGCCGCAGTTGCGGCGGTGGACGACGAGACTGCCGCCGAAGCCCTCGATCTCATAGATGTGGAATACGAGGAGCTGCCTGCTGTCTTCGATGCAGAGGAGGCGCTCAAACCTGGAGCGGTACTCTTGCACGAAAGCCTGCGGCGAATCATTCCTGGACGGCCGGACGTTACGGCCAGATCGCAGGCGGGAACCAACATCGTCCATCTGTTCAAGCAACGAAAAGGAGACATCTCTCAGGGTTTCCGGGAATCGGATCATATTTTCGACAACACGTTCAGCTCACCTCCGGTAAACCACGCCGCCCTCGAGCCTCATGTCGCTGTCGCGCAGGTGAGCGAACGCCAGATTACCGTCTGGACGTGCAGTCAAAATCCCTATGTGGTGCAGCGGCAACTCGCGGGCATTTTCAAAATACCGATGGTGGATGTGCGCGTAATTGTTTTCACGCTTGGAGGCGGGTTCGGCGGAAAACTCAATTGCAAGCTCGAGCCGGTAGTGGCCATGCTCGCGAAAAAAACCGGACAACCGGTGAAGATCACCGCCCGGCGCAACGAAGTTTTCCTCCTTGGCGTACAGCATGAGTGCAAAGTCAGACTTAAGACCGGCGTGAAAAAAGACGGTACGCTCGTTGCGGTAGAGGCCTATTGCCATTACAACTCCGGCGCATATGGGGATACGACGCCGAACTTGATCACCCGCGGATACGCCGCGGCAGGACCCTACCGTGTACCGCATCTTTTGATGGATTCCTACGGTGTCTACACCAACACCGCGCCCAGCGCGGCGTTTCGCGGTTACGGCATTACCCAGGTGGTTTGGGCTCATGAGTCGCAGATGGATATTATCGCTGATGCCTTGAAGATGGATCCGCTCGAGATCAGGCTCAAGAACATTTTGCAAAAAGGCGACAGCTTTTCCACCGGAGAGCCTATGCCCGAAATGCATTATAACGAGTTGCTCGAATCGGCAGCGGAAAAAGTCGGCTGGAACAATGGTCCGATCGTGGTCAGGGAAGGGAACAAGATACGCGCCAAGGGCATCGGCGTTATCGTCAAGGGCATGGCCACTCCCACAACGTCTACAGCGAGCATCAAACTCAACGCCGACGGCAGTCTCAACGTTTTGACCAGCTCGGTCGAAATGGGTCAAGGGCTAAAGACCGCGCTCGCGCAGATAGCCGCCAGCGAAGCAGGATTGCCGGTGAGTCGTGTGCGCGTCTCAGAACCTGACACTTCTTTTACTCCCTTCGATTTGATGACTGCGGCGAGTCGCGCCACGTTTTGCATGGGGACTGCGATTCGAAAAGGCGTGCAGCAAGTGAGAGACCAGCTTTTGGAAGCGGCCGCTTCGATGCTGGAAGCAGCTAAGGAAGACTTGATCCTGAATGACGGAAGAGTGATGGTTCGCGGTGTTCAGGGTAAGTCAGTCTCCTACTCCGATATAGTCCGCTGGACCAAGACGAACACCTTGCTCGGCCATGGAATTTTTGTTTCCGGGTCGGGGCCCGACGGCAGTCCGGTCGTAATGGACTTTGAGACAGGACAGGGCTACGGCTCGGCGGAGTGGCATCCGGCCGTAGTCACCTGCGAAGTGGTAGTGGACACTGAAACCGGCAGCGTGAAAGTCACGCGTTTACACGGCGAACTTTACGTCGGCAAGGTCATAAATCCGCGGCTATCTGAATTGCAGGTCGAAGGCGCCATGCTTTTCGCCTTGGGGCAAGTGTTGTTCGAGGAACTATCGTCGGACACCAACGGAGGCATCACTAATCCGAATCTTTCGGACTACATGCTTCCTTCATTTGAAGATGTGCCGTCGCAGTTAAGCGTCCATTTACTCGAGCCTCACGGAGTTACGGATGTGCACGGCATTGGCGAAACGTCGCTGCCACCCGTTCGCCCGGCCATTGGCAATGCAATTTGCCGTGCCATCGGCGTCCGTATTCTTGATTTGCCCATTACGCCCGAGAAAGTGCTCCGCGCTCTCGAGAACCAGCGAAAGATTTAACCATGCCAAACATAAAACTTTCGCAACCGACAACGCTTGATGAGGCGGTCACGTTATTAGCTAAAGAAGGTGACCAGATCAAGATCATCGCCGGCGGGACTGCTCTCGTGATCATGCTGAGAAATCATCTCATCTCCCCTTCCGTGCTGCTTAGTCTCGGCCGATTGCCGGATCTCCGCTACATCCGCCACGAGCCGGGCACCGGCCTGAGAATCGGTGGTCTGGTAACCATTCGTGACGCCGAGCGCGCTCCGTTAATCCGTGAGAAGCAACCGACGTTGGCTTCAACCTTCGGCAAGGTGGGAAATATCCGCGTGCGCAACGCGGCTACTGTTGGAGGCAATCTCAGCGAGGCCGACTATGCCTCCGATCCTCCATGCATGTTGGTCGCCTTGCGCGCGAAGGCCAACGCCTCCAGCGTTAGAGGCAAACGCGAAATACCGTTGACGGAATTTTTCCAGGGATTTTACGAAACCGCATTAAACCCGGATGAAATTCTGACTGAACTGATCGTTCCGGATCTCGCTCCGGGAAGCCGCTCTGTATATCTCAAGTACGTCTCCCGCTCATCCGAAGATCGCCCCTGTGTTGGCATGGCTGCTGTGCTAGAGAATCAACCGGACGGCACCTGCAAAGAGCTGCGCTTGGTTGCTGGCGCGGTCGCTGAAACTCCTCAGGAGTTTGAATCAGCCGGCGCCATGGCTCGCGGGCAGCGTTTGACGGATCAGTTAATCGAAGAGATCGCGGAGGCCTGCTCTGCCGGGGCCGAGCCGCTTTCGGATCTGCGCGGGTCGGCGTGGTATCGGAAACAGATCATTCGTGTGATGGCGCGACGCGCAATGCAGCACGTAATTGCTGGTCATTAATATCTCCCTTCGGCTAATACACATCCTAGCCGGGAAGTGTAAGCGAGATAACCATATGAAGCACACTCTGTTTGTCGTCGTTATCATGCCTTTGATTATCGTTACTGGCGCCTCAGCGCAGGATCTTGAAAAGGCCAAGCAGGAAGGGCGACTGGTTTTTTACACCTCATGGGGCCTTAGCGATGCCGACTATGTGATTAAGGCATTTGAAAAGAAATATCCTTTTTTGAAAATAGAGCTGGCGCGGAGCACCAGCGAAAAAACTCTGAACCGTTTATTGACCGAGCACCGTGCCCAAAGGTTTCTCGGAGACGTCGTTGCGATCAGCGGAATACAATCCGGGATTTTGAAGGCGAAAGGCATACTTGATCGCTACCAATCGAGTGAGTCGACGCATTTCCCAAGCGAATGGATCGATCCTCAGGGATACGGATTCGGGTTGCATCAAACCATTTACGTCATGAGCTACAACACCAGATTGGTTCCGGCTGCCGAGATTCCTAAAGACTATGAAGACCTCTTGAATCCAAGATGGAAAGGCCAACTCGCCTGGGAGACGGAGGAATACTATTTGTTTGGCGCGCTTCTCAAACTCAGGGGAAGAGAAAAAGGAATAGAATTTTGGCGCAGGGTCGCTGAGCAAAAAGTTAACTTTAGAAACGGCTATAGTTTGCTCGCGGAGCTTGTCTCGGCTGGAGAGTTTCCTGTTGCCGTCTCACTCTATCAACACCGAGTCGATGAATATATCGATAAACGCGCTCCGGTTCAGTCAGTGGTCACAAACCCCCTGATTGGAGGTGATCCCAACAGGATCTCCCTATTAAGAGGCGCCTCCCACCCGCATGCGGCAAAGCTCTTCATCGATTTCATGCTTTCTTTAGAGGGCCAGAAGCTTTTGCAGGACCGCGGTCGGAGTCCGGGACGAATCGGGCTAGGACCCAAAAACCCGCGGCTGAAAGGTGTCAAGATTTTCACCTCTCACTTTAACACTGAAGAGTACGAGCAGCTCGGCAAGGAATTTAAAAATGTCTTTAAGGTCGATTGATCACGATGCTAATGACCGACAATGAGAGCAACTCAAATCTTGCCGGATAAAGGCATATTGGCTCTCTGACTGTAGCGTCATGGTAGAAATTCTGACTTGGAGGTTGGCATGGCGTTGAAACTCGTGATGACGTGCGGTCACTATGATCGCGCTCAAGCGCTCATTGATGGAACGGTCAAGCCGGAGGGCATTGACTTGGAGGTTTACGTTAACGAAGATCCTGGGCGACAGACAAAAATCGGAGATAGGGAATGCGATATCGCGGAGTTTTATTCCGGCCTCTACATTGCTGATCTGCACTACAAGGCGATGGGCTATACGGCGATTCCCATTTTCGTCAAACGCATGTTTCGTCATTCCTATATCTATATCAATAAGCGCGCCGGTATCCGGTCGCCCGCCGACTTGAACGGCAAGCGTATCGGTATTCAAAATTGGATGACAACGACAGCGGTTTGGCAAAGGGGGTTGCTTGAAGACGAGTACGGGCTCGATCTCAAATCCGTGACCTGGGTCGCCGAACGCAATAGAGGCGTAGGAGATTGGAAGCCTCCGGCCTGGGTGAAAATGGAATTCATTCCGGACCGAAAGCAGTTCGAGTTGATAGCTGCAGGACAGATCGACGCCGGCATGACCACCGAAACCTGGGCGCCCAACGTCCATCCGGACATCGATTTTTTGTTTCCCAACTATGCCGAGCTCGAACGGGAGTATTTCAACCGTACAAGATTTTTCCCGATCATGCACACCTTGTTAATCAAAACTTTGGTCTTGGAGAAAAATCCCTGGGTTGCGATGAGCATGTATAACGCCTGGCAGCAATCGAAAAAGAAATGCTACGACTGGCTCGAATGGCAGCGCGTGCATCAAACCTCTCTTTGGTACCGCGCTTTGTGGGAGGAAGAGCAGGCTATTGCCGGTCCTGACATCTACCTTTGGGGTTTTAAGAAGACGCGGCCGGAAGTCGACAAGCTTCTTGACTATTGCCACCGCCAAGGCATGACACCGCGCAAGTTCGAACCCGAGGAGATGTTTCATCCGAGCACCCTGGGGACGTAGGCTAGGAGAGATTTCACCTTGTCCGTTGTCGGCGATACCTTATCGATGCTTGATGCGGCGGAGCGCGTTTCAGGACGCATCAACTACGTGCTGAACTTCGAGCTTCCGGGAATGCTCGTTGGCAAGATCCTGAGGAGTCCGTTTCCCCATGCCCGGCTGATTACGATCGATGCATCGCGCGCTGCGGGCGTGGAAGGAGTTGCTGCCGTGCTGACGCGGGATGACTTCGGTGCGGCGAAACCCTCCAGCGGAAAGTATGGGCGGATATTTCGCGACCAAACTGTGGTAGCGTTCGAGAAGGTGCGTTTCGTGGGAGATCCGGTGGCAGCAGTGGCGGCGGCAAATGAAGATATCGCCGAGGAGGCTCTATCGCTAATCAAAACGGAATATGAAGAAATCGCCCCTGTGTTCAATGAAGAGGAAGCCCTCAAGCATGCCGCGCCGCTGGTGCACGACCCACGGCCGGAGCAGCAGCCCATGTTCGGCCAACTCATCCAAGACCTCCCTGGCGGAAGCAACGTCTGTAGCCACTTCAAGCTGCGCCGTGGCGACGTCGAGCAGGGTTTTCGCGAAGCTGATCTTGTTTTCGAGGACGTCTTCCACTCGCCCGCAGCACAGCATGTTCCGCTAGAGCCCCATGTGACTGTTGCCCAGTACTTCCAGAGTAAGTTGACGATCTGGACTTCAACGCAGATGCCTCATGCCATCCGTTCGCAAATGGCTGAGCTCTTTAGTCTCCCACTCGCGCGAGTCAGAGTCATTGTTGAAACTCTTGGCGGCGGATTTGGGTCAAAAGGTTCGCTCAGGCTAGAGCCGATCACTTCGTTTTTATCATTGAAGTCAAATCGGCCGGTCAAAATCACTCTCAAAAGAGAAGAAGAATTTGTCACGGTATGCAAACATCCTGCGACAATTAGGATGAAAACGGGCGTAACGAAGGACGGCCTCCTGGTGGCGCGTCAGGTGAGCGCCGATTTCAACACTGGCGCGTACAGCGATATCGGTCCCATCGTTGCGCGAAACGGCGGTTCTGCCATGTCGGGGCCTTACCGGATTCCTCACGTGCTGATCGACTCCCGTGCCGTATGGACGAATGTAGTTCCCGCTGGAGCCTTGCGCGGCTTTGGTGTGCCTCAGGCCGTTTGGGCATACGAGAGCCAGATGGATATGATCGCCGAACGACTTGGCCTAGATCCCGTGGAGTTCCGGCGAAAGAATCTCTTGAGGGATGGCGACCTGTTTGCTACCGGGGAAAAACTGGAAGGGATGCACTATGACGAGTTGTTGGATCGAGCCGCTGCATCCGTAAACTGGACGGCGAGAGATGCACGCTGGCGTGAGCAGGTCGCAAATAAAAAAGGTCCTCTGTGCCGCGGTAAAGGTTTAGCACTGGTTATCAAGGCAACCATCACTCCTTCGACGTCGGCCGCCGTTCTCAAGCTAAATGAAGATGGAAGCCTCAATGTGTTGACCAGCAGCGTGGAGCTCGGGCAAGGCGCGAAAACGGTTCTGGCGCAAATCGCCGCCCAAGCCATGCAAGTCCCCTTTGCCTCCGTATCCGTGTCGGACCCGGACACCGATCTTACGCCCTATGATCAACAGACCAGTTCGAGCCGCACTACTTTTTCCATGGGTGGCGCCATCGGTAAAGCAGCGGAAGATCTCAGGCAGCAACTTTTAGAAAAGGCGGCGGAGCTTTTAGAGGCCTCCGCAAATGACTTGGTTCTGGCCCAAGGCAGAGTGGAAGCGCGCGGTTCGCCCCGCCGCTCGCTATCGTATGGGGAGATCGTACTGCGCAGCAGCCAGGGCAACATAGTCGGTCGGGGCGCTTTCACCACACGCGGTGGATTAGATCTTGAGACGGGACAGGGCATCGGTTCGGTCCACTGGCACCAGGGAGCCATTGGCTGTGAAGTGGAAGTGGATGCGGAGACAGGCAAGGTCAGAGTCCTTCACTTAACACCCTCCGTGTTTGCCGGTCGGGTTGTCAACCCTCGTTTGTGCGAATTGCAATTAGAGGGAAGCGCTATTTTTGGGTTCGGGCAAGCGTTATTCGAGGAAATGGTCTACGACGAGCACGGGCAGGTTATGAACCAAAACCTGGGCGACTATAACGTTCCCTCTTTCGATGATATTCCATGGAAACTCAGTCCATGGGCCTTGGAGCATCAGACGTCGGATGAGTTGCACGGCATTGGTGAAACACTCTTGCCTCCGGTGATGGCGGCGATTGGCAATGCCGTCTATAACGCCGTAGGGGCCCGCATTCGGGACCTGCCGATCAGCGCCGAAAGGGTACTGCGGGAACTCGCGCGGGCATGAAGTCATCGAGGAGAACATGAAGCAAATCGTCAAGTTTAAAGTGAATGGCATGGAAGAAGAAAAAGCGGTTCATACCCATCACACCTTGTTGGAGGTGCTGCGCGCCGAGTTCAAACTCTTCGGCGCGCGCGAAGGTTGTGGAATTGGCATGTGCGGCGCTTGCACGGTGCTTTTGGACGGCCGGCCCACAAGCTCATGTCTCTTGCTAGCGCCACTGGCAGAAGGAAAGGAGATTCTCACCATTGAGGGCTTGGCCGAGCACGGCGAACTCCATCCGATCCAACAGGCATTTATTGACCACAATGCTTTTCAATGCGCTTATTGCACATCGGGCTTCATCCTGAGCACGAAGAGCCTTTTGGCAGAGAATCCTGCTCCGACACCTGAGCAGATACGAGCTTATCTCGCCGGCAATCTTTGCCGCTGCGGCAGCTACGTGAAGATACAGGAAGCGGTGTTGGACGCCGCGGCTCGAATCGGTCATCTCGCGGAAAACCCAGCAGCCCGAAAATAGCAGCTCCGGAGAATGGAAGAGTGAATCAAGAGCCATAGGAGGACGATGACATGAAGAGAATTTTTGTTAGCTTCCTGGCGTTTGTTTTAATGACAACCGTAGCCTGGGCCGCCGAAATCACCGTGCCGAAGCCCAGCGGCAATCTCAACCTTCAGGTCGGCCATCCGTCCACCATTTCACTGTACGACGTCCCCACTCAATTGACCCACGAGCGGCTGAACAAGCAGGGATGGAACGTCAAAAGCGTGGAGTTCACCCGCACCGATTTCAATACCCAAGCGCTTGCCCAAGGAACAGTACAAGTCGCGCTCAGCCAAGTCCTGGATCCTTTACGTGTCATCCAAGGGGGCGGCAAGTTAACTTTTCTGATGGAAAACAACGGTGGCGAATTTGTTTTGATCGCCAAAAGGGAATTAAAGGACTGCAAGGCGCTGGACGGCAAGAGATTTGCCATCCACGGCGATACCGCCACCACGTCTTTAGCGGCTAAGCTTTGGCTGCTCAATGAGTGCAAAGTAACCCCGAATGTTATGATCGTTCCGGGGGGCGAGAACCGTATTGTCGCATTGCAGAACAATCAGATCGATGGAACCTTGGTGCAAATGTCGGACTGGCTGACTCTCGATGCTCAGGCGCCGGGAAAATATCATATTATTGATACCGGAGGGTTATTCAACATCAGCGGTATGAGTATTTGGGCCAACTCCGCCTGGCTAAGTAAGAACGACGGGGTAGCGACAGCCTATATCGCAGAGTCCCTGAAGACGTTCCGTATGATTCACGCCAATCCCAAGATAATGGAGGCAGGAGTTGAAAAATACGTGCCCGACACCCCCAAGAAGGCGATCGCACCTGCGATCAAAGCATATCTCGAGATTGTGCGAGCGTGGCCGCAGAATGGCGGCGATACCATCATTTTGGAAGACACAATCAAATTTTTCACGGACCGAGGCGAGCTGAAACCAGGGATTGACGCAAAGCAAATTGTGAATTCAAAGATCCTGGAAGGAGCGCTAAAGACTGTCGGCAAAGTTCCCGGACAGCGATGACCGGTACGCCCAAAAAAGCGACAAGGAAGTTTAACATGCACCAGTTCTTTTGCATCAGCGGCACGATTTTTTTCATGGCGGTTGTCCTCCGCGCACCGTCTTTACTGGGGGCCGAACGCTCTCCAGTCAAACCCGATGAAATCAAGATTTCCAAGCCGAGCGGAAATTTGAACCTGAAGATCGGTCATCCCTCGGCGATCGGCTTTTACGATGTTCCGACGGAGATGACTCACGAGCGGCTCAACAAGCAAGGCTGGAAAGTTGAGTCGGTAACCTTCTCTCAGACGGCCCTCAATATTCAAGCGCTGTCCCAGGGAACCGTCCACATGTCGGTTGCTTTGAGTATCGATCCGCTACGGGCAATTGAAAAAGGGGGCAAGATCAAGTGGATGATGGAAAACACGCCGGGCGAATTCGTGATGATCGCAAAAAAGGAGATCGCGAAATGCGAAAACCTGAGCGGCCGCACGTTCGCCATCCATGGCGAGACCTCGGGCACTTCGGTGGCCGCAAAGCGCTGGATTTTGGATGTCTGCAAAGCGTCGCCGACCGTCATGGTGCTCCCTGGCGGCGAGAATCGGATCATCGCTCTGAGGAATGGACAGATCGATGCCACGCTGGTCCAATTATCGGACTGGCTGAACCTCGACGCGCAGGCGCCGGGTAGATTTCACGTGATCGTCGCCGCAGGCCCTTTCAACATCAGCGGGTCGGGATTCTGGACCAACAACGACTGGTTGGAAAAAAACCTGGAAGTGGCGGTAGCCTACCTGGCAGAGACGCTAAAGACGTTTCGCATGATCACTGCGAATCCGAAGCTTCTCGAGAAGGCTACACTTACCTATGTTCCGGACACGAGGCCGGAGGCATTGCCCGCTACGTTGAATACTTACGCCCAAATAGGCGCGTGGCCGCAGAACGGCGGGGATGCTTCAATGCTCGAGGATGCGATTCGATTCTTTACCGAACAGGGTGAGCTGAAGCCCGGAATAGACTCGAAACAGATCGTGAACACCACGGTCCTTCAAAGCGCGCTAAAAATGATCGGCAGAGTTCCCGGCTCTCGTTAAGGCTTTTGCGTTGCTATTAGCAAGCTATCCAAAAAGATCTCGGAGGCAAGATACAAGGCGCGACACCTATTGCAAAGGGCTAAGCGCGAAGCGCTCGGAGCGAGCACCCCCGGCCCTGCCCTTTGCCCTTGGTGCTTTGCGCCTCGCAACTGTCACTTCGCAGCGAGGCAATTGAGCGCAAGTCTCCTAGGTTCACAGTGATGAGATCCAAACCAGATAAACGCGACCGGATCCTATCAGACTGGAGTCTACGAATAGGGGTTTTCGTCCTCTTCGTTTTAGCCTGGCAGCTTTCCGCCGTCTGGATGAAAAACATGCTCATTCCCACATTCACTGAAACCATCAACGGCTTTATTCAGCTTGTCTTCGTAACCGGAAGAATATGGCAGCCTCTCTACATCAGTAACCAGGCCCTCGTGTTGGGATATATTCTATCGATCGCGGTAGCGATCCCCTTGGGATTGGCAGCCGGACGGGTGAGATGGATCGATAGGGTCCTGAATCCCTACATCGGTATTTTCCTCGCTATCCCGGTAGCTCCCCTTATTCCCATCGCGATCACCGCACTGGGGTTGGGACTCGCTTCCCGGGTGGCCATCGTTTTTTTGTTCACTTTTGTTTTCATTGCCGTTAACACGCGGGCTGGTGTTCGCAACGTTGACCCGGGGCTCATCGAGATGGCGAAGTCCTTCGGTGCGAACGAGAGGCAAATTTGGCATAGGATTGTAATTCCCGGAGCAGTCCCCGCGATTTTCGCCGGTCTTAGAATCGGCCTCGGACGGGCCGTCGCCGGCATGGTCATCGTCGAGTTACTCCTCGTGGCCAGCGGGCTGGGGCGTTTGTTGTTGGAATTCGCGGGGCGGCTGCAAGCGGACTTTGTATTTGCCACAGTTTTGGTCGTAATTGTGGAGGCGCTGCTACTGTTGAGCGTGATGCGTTTCGCCGAACAAAAGGTTGCGCCGTGGGCTCATGATAGCTCCATCGGTTAGAACAAAACATCAAACAGGTCTGAGAAAATGATTCAGATAAGAGGCTTAAGTAAGGAGTTTCTAGGTCGAGACGGCGCAGGCACCGGTGTGCTTGCCATCGATTCTTTGAATTTTGAAGTTCGCGACAACGAGTTTCTCACGGTGATCGGACCAAGCGGCTGCGGAAAAACAACTTTGCTGCGCATCATCGCGGGATTGATTCCCTTTGATGACGGCGAGGTCCGCATCGATGACGTGCCGGTCACAGGCCCTGGTCCGGACCGCGCCGTGGTTTTTCAAAATTTTGCCTTAATGCCTTGGGCGGACGTTTTGACCAACGTCGCCTTCGGACTTGAGATCCGCGGCACAGCCAAGGCCGAGTGTGAAGGGACTGCGATGCGGCTTGTAAGGCTCGTTGGGCTTGAAGGCTTCGAGCGACGGCTCCCTAAAGAATTGTCCGGTGGCATGCAGCAACGCGTCGGTCTTGCCCGCGCTTTGGCGGTGAATCCGCGGATCTTGCTCATGGATGAACCCTTTGGCGCGCTGGACGAGCAAACCCGACGCCTACTGCAAGAACAGCTGCTGCGGATTTGGGACCAGGAGCGCAAGACCGTCATATTTATCACCCACAGTATGGAAGAAGCGGTTTTACTAGGCGACCGGGTCATGTTAATGACTCCGCGTCCGGGTAGGGTCAAGGAGATCATCGATGTGCCGTTGAAAAGACCGCGCGGCCAGGAGACCGAGAAATCTACGACTTTCGTCGAGATCAAAGAGTATTTGTGGGAGAACTTGCGCTCCATGCAGGTCCTCGACCAGCGAGGAGAAGCGTAGTGGCAAGGGTAGCGATGGAAGCGGGCAAGATGGGGCCCTTAAGCATGCCACTAACCCTCTGGCGGCCGTTTTCTGGTACCTGGCTGGAGGGTGCGGCGCTGGTGGGCGGAGTAATCCTATGGGAGGCACTGGGGTGGCTACTAGCAATGCCGTGGCTACCGCCTTTTTCCAAAATCATTGGAGCCCTCAATCAATTCATCCAGAGCGGAGTCATCTTGGGCAACGTAGCATCCAGCTTACAAGGACTTGCGATTGGATTCGGCATTTCCCTGATCGTCGGGCTTTTGGTGGGCGCTTTGATGGGGCGTTATCGCCGTGTGGAAAAGGCTCTGGATATTTATGTCAATGCATTCCTTATTTCGCCCGCAATGATCTTCGCGCCTATCTTCTTTGCGATTTTCGGACTATCCGGTGCAGTGCGCATCGCCGTCGTCATTATGTACTCGGTGTTTGTCATAATTATGAACACAGCGACTGCGATACGAACCGTCGATCCAGCCCTCGTGGAGATGGCTTCTTCTTTTGGCGCCAACGAGCGTCAGATCTTTCTACGAGTTTTGTTACCAGCCTCGCTTCCACTTATTTTTGCCGGCATTCGGCTTGGAATGGGCCGTGCCGTCAAGGGGATGATCAACGGCGAGATGTTGATTGCAATGGTAGGTCTCGGTGCGCTTGCACAGCGCTATGGGAGCCAGTTCGAGGCGTCGAAAGTCTTCGCTATTGCAATGGTGGTCCTCATCATTGCCCTCGTATGCGACTGGATTGTCCAGACAGTGGAAAATCGCCTGACGAGCTGGGTGGACTGACCCAACATCCGATTTAGCTTTTTGTCGCACGACTACGAAAAGCTTTCATCATTTTGGCAGGCGTTCCTCGTAAGGAGAACTAGATGGCTATCTTAAGAAGCGATGTCGTGCCGAGGAATTCCGGCGCGGCCGT
>AR_comb_assmDRAFT_10337421_pt1 | contig 13683 bp, 8 predicted proteins | sample ArasoioldDNA_FD_10543 | JGI IMG/M metagenome (IMG submission 10543) | reverse complement strand
GAGGCGTAGAGTTTTTTGGGCATGCGGCCGGCGAGATAGGCTTTGCGGCCGGCGATAGTGGCGTCGCGCATGGCTTCGGCCATGAGTTCGGCGTAGTTGGCTTCAGCGATGGCCGTGTTCATGAGGATGCCGTCGGCGCCGAGCTCCATCGCGACTGCGGCATCGGAAGCGGTACCCACGCCGGCATCCACGATCAGCGGAACTTCCGTGATACGTTCACGCAAGATGCGCAGAGCAGCAGGATTTTGGACACCGAGACCAGAACCAATCGGAGCGGCGAGCGGCATGACGGCTGCGGCGCCGGCGTCAATCAATTTGCGCGCAGCGATCAGGTCGTCGTTCGTATACGGGAGAACAACGAAGCCTTCCTTGACCAGAACCTTGGTGGCTTCGATGAGCTGCTCGGTGTCCGGATAAAGCGTTTGCTGATCGCCGATAACTTCCAGTTTGACCCAATTTGAAAGGCCTACCTCCTGGGCGAGCCGGGCGGTGCGGACGGCTTCATCGGCGGTGTAGCAGCCGGCGGTATTGGGAAGGATGAACATTTTGTCGCGCGGAATGAAATCGAGGAGCGATTCCTTGCTCTTATCGGTTAGATTGACGCGGCGAACGGCGACGGTGACCATGTCGGCGCCGGAAGCGGCGTGCGCACGAGCCATTTCCTGAAAGCTGCGATATTTTCCGGTGCCGACAATCAGCCGCGAGGAAAAAACGCGGCCGGCGATGACGAGCTGGTCAGACATATCAATTCCTCACAAAAATTGTAGAACGCCGGCGCTTATAGAACAAATTTGTATCCCGGACTTACCTCTGAATAACGGGGCGAGGTTCGGCTACCTCGGCGTAGAGGGACTCGATGGTGTCGTGATACCGCTCTTCGACGAAGCGACGTTTCAATTTCATGGTGAAGGTGAGAGCGCCGTTGTCAAAAGTGAAGTCGCCGGGAAGCAGCGCAAATCGTTTGATGGTTTCGAATTGAGCCAGATGCGTGGTAAGGCGTTGAATCTCTGCGTGGATCAAAGTACGCGTAAAGGGATGCACAGCAACCTCTTCGGCGGCCGAAATCGCAATTCCCTGTTCGGCAGCTTTCGCAGAAACGGTCTTACAATTGGGGACGACCAGAGCGACAACGAATTTGCGGCCGTCGCCAACCACCATGGCATTGGAGATGTAGGGACTCGTCTTCAGGGAATTTTCGATAGGTTGCGGAGCGATGAATTTTCCGGCGGAAGTCTTCAGCAAATCCTTCTTGCGATCGGTGATGAAAAGATAGTTGTCCCGGTCGAGGTAGCCGATGTCGCCGGTGTGGAACCAGCCGTTCTCGTCGATGACTTCGCGAGTCGCTTCTGGCGATTTGTAGTAGCCCTGCATGACCATGGGTCCGCGAACGAGGATTTCGCCGTCGTCGGCGGCCTTCACTTCGCAGTTGGGAATAGGCTGGCCGGAGCTTCCCGGGCGATTGCGCGGGAAATTGTTGGAAACAATAGGCGAAGTTTCGGTAAGGCCGTAACCCTGGTAGATGGGAATGCCGACGCTCCAGAAAAATTCGCAGAGCGCGCGGGAAAGCGGCGCGCCACCGGAACAGACAATGCGCAGGCGGCCCCCGGTACCTTCGCGGATTTTCTGATACACCAGCTTGTTCGCAATCGCATATTGCGCTTTGAGAATCGGTCCAGCTGAAGATTCGCCGCAACGCCACGACGCCGCGCGCTCGGCGACATGCATGGCCCAGGCAAAAATCCTTTTCTGCAAACCCGGAGCGGCACTTCCCTGCTCCATCAGGCGCGCGTAAATCTTTTCAAATACGCGAGGCACAGCGGCCATGACGGTGGGACGAATTTCGAGCAGGGCCTGGGCTACATTTTCGGCCATGTCCACATAGGCGACCGGCACGCCGTTGAAGAGATAGAGATAGTCAAGGGTGCGGCCGTAGACGTGCGCCAGAGGCAAAAACGACAGGGCCACGTCTTGATGGGAATGCAGGCGAAAATCGCAACCGACATCGGTGACGTTGGAGCAGAAATTTGAATGCGTGAGCATCACGCCCTTGGGTTCGCCGGTGGTTCCCGAGGTGTAGATGATGGATGCGAGCTGGCCCGGCAAAACCTGTGCGACGCGCATACGGTATGCGGCCACTTCGCCGCCACCCGCGGAAGCGATCAGCGTTTCATAGCGCAGGCAATCCGAAGGCAGTTGGCCTCCCGCATCGGCAACCACAATATGTTCGAGATGCGGCAGCTGATCGCGGACCGCCAGGAGGGCGACCAATTGCTCGCTGCCGGCCAAAAAAACAACGCGCGTTTCCGCATGATTGAGAATGTAGGCCATGCGGTCGGCCGATTCCTTGAAATAGACCGGGACCGTGACTGCGCCGTTGCCGTTGATGGCGAAATCGGCGGTGTGCCACTCAGGACGATTGGCGCAAAACAGACCGACGCGATCGCCGGGCTTTACGCCCAATTCGAACAACGCCTGAGAAAGGCCCGCGGTACGACGGAGAAACTCTTCGCTCGAAGTGTTCTGCCAGCTTGACCGCTCGGGGTTTGCAAGTACTAACCCTGAAACCCGCGAGGTGCGGAACATCTGAGCGCGGGGAGTGGGCGAGGTATCCACCGCATGCAGCATCTTGGAGGGGAGAGTGCCGTAGCTCATGGAGTGTCAAGAAGTCTCCAGGCGACTCTAACCCATTCGCTGGGACGCCGCAATCAGAGCAGCAGGACGTGCCACGCATACGGCACGGAGTCGTGTTCGCGACAGGCGTGGATGGTCGCGTTGATTCGCCCCGCAGCGTCAGCGCAGGATCAATGCGCGCTCGCAGAATTGGCAAGCTGGAAGCGAACGACGTTCCCAGTGCGAGCAACACGGCCACCGGGAGCAGTGTGGGAAGGTCATAAACATCAACCCCATAGAGCGCATGGCTCATCACGCGCTACGCTCCGACGCGCCAGGCCGACCCAGGACGCGTCGATGTGGTCGCGGATTTCCTGTTCCAGGCGGCGCAGCCTCCTGTTCCGACGTTTCATAGATTTGCCCTCGCCGCTCACTCCGCGCGCAGACAGGATTCATCCCGCAGAGCGACGGCGGGATGCTGCCGTCGACCTGCACAGAATGGCCCCGGAGATGGTTAGGGCGTGCTGAAGGCAATTAGGACTGGTGCGTCATCCTTCGCAACGCAACGCCACCATGGGATCGACGAGCGCTGCCCTGCGCGCAGGAATCCAGCACGCCAGCCACCCGACCACCAGGAATAGAATGCCAACCGCAAAAAGCGTGGCGGGATCCGTGGGCTGTACTCCGTAGAGCAGGCTACCCAACGACCGCGTCACTCCGATTGCGACAATCATTCCAAAAATGACGCCGATCACGACGAGCATGAGACCCTTAGTTCCAACCAAGCGCAGCACGTCGCGTCTTTGCGCGCCGAGGGCCGTTCGAATGCCGATCTCCCTGGTACGCTGCGCGACTTCATAGGCGAGTAGTCCGTAGAGCCCGATACAAGCCAGCGCGAGAGCCAATAGTCCGAACAGACTGGCCATCCGGGCCACTAACCGTTCGTTGAAGAGCAATCTTTCGATTCTTTCGGTCTGCGTTCTTATGTCGAACACGGGAAGCTCATTGTCCAGGCCGCTGACCACGCGACGCATGTCCGGAATCACGAGGTGCGGATCGGAAGCGGTCCTGACGGCAAAGTGGGCCTCATGTTTTTTCAAGGGAACAAACGCAGTTGCTCTTTCATCTTTCCTTAAGTCTTCGTACTTAGTGTCCGCAACAATGCCGACAATCTCGTATTGCGGATCTTTCGACTGCTCGCCCCCGAAATGCAAACCGAGGGGCTCGCGGTTCTGCAAAAACTTCCTCACAAACGCTTTATTGACAACCGCAACGTCGCGAACCGACTCGACATCGGCCTGATTCAGAACGCGGCCCGCCAACAGGGGAATTCGCATGGTGGTGAAGAAGTCAGGCCCCACAGCCAACATCTGGGTCTCTACTTTCGATGGGTCCGCGCGTCCCTGAATCAAGACATCTGAAGTCCACAAACCGCCGTCCAGCAGGGTGCCTGAGGAGTACGTCACCGACGTTACGCCCGGCAAGGAGCTGAGCCGAGTGTGCAATTCGCGATAGAGAATCTCCATCTCATTGCCCTTGTAAAAGCCTGTAAGCGTAGGGTCCACGCCAAACTGCAATACGTTACGCGCGTCAAATCCCGGATCTACGGAAGCGAGATTGACCAGCGAACGGACCACCAGTCCCGCACCCGCGAGAACGATCACAGAAAGAGCAACTTGCGCAACGACGAGCCAATTTCCGAAGCTGAACTTATGCTTTTGTGCCGGGCCCGCGCCGGAAATCCCACTAGCGTTCTCTTTCAGCGCCGGTGTGAGATTTACCCGCGTGCCGCGAAGCGCTGGCGCAAAACCAAAGAGGACGCCAGTTAAGACCGCAGTTCCGACAGTGAAGGCCAAAACCGTGAGGTCCGGTCCCGCGTCGAGGCTCAGCGGCGAATAGCGGTTCGCGGCGACGAATGCGGCGAGAGCATTCGCTCCCCACATAGCGAGCAGCACGCCGACTGCGGCTCCGGCGAATGCCAGCATCATACTTTCGATCAACAGCTGGCGGATCACACGCCAGCGTCCTGCTCCGAGCGCCAGCCGCACCGCCATCTCCCGTTGTCGCGCGGCCGCCCGAGAAAGCATCAATCCCGCCACATTGGAGCACGCGATGAGAAGCAAAATGCCAACGGCACCCATCAGGACCAAGAGCGGCTGTCCCACATCATTGCGCATCCCGGTGAGGCCTTGCTGCGCTGAAAGCACCGCCACCTGCGGGTCGTCAGACGCCTTGAGCGCTGAACTTTGGATGACCTCATTCCGAAATAGCAGGCTCAAGGCGTTTTGCGCCTGTGCCGAGGAAGTTCCGGGAGCGAGCCGGCCTACGATTGTGAGCCACCAGGAGTCATCTTTTTCCGGACTGCTGCTCCACGGGAGGCGCAACGCGGCCACCTGTGAAAGCGGGAGCCAAAGATCCTGCGTTTTGCCCGGAGCAAGCCGTGTGAAGTGAGGATCGGCTACCCCCACAATCTTGAAGGGGACACCATTCAGCTTTATGGATTTGCCAATCGCCGTGGAACTTCCACCGAACGCGCCCTGCCAATACGCATAGTTCAGGACGGCTACGGCTTCAGCACCAGGCCTCTCGTCGGCAGGTTCGAGGGGCCTTCCCACCGCGGCCGGTACACCGAGCGTTTGGAAAAAGCCACCGGAAACAAGTTCGCCGCTCACGATAGAGGCGGTCCCATTGCCCGCCAAATCAAGCCCCGCCGGGCCAGCGACCGCAGCAACTCCCGAGAACAGCTGCGTTTGATTGCGGACTTTCTGAAACATCGGATAGGAAAATGAACAGTTACCCGAGGACGGCTGCTGCCAATCCGTTGGCTTGCAGTCTCCGTAACTGCTCGTGCCGATTTTGTAAGGATGGCTATGCGCCGACCAGCGCAGCACGGCAAGTTGTTGCGGATCACGTACAGGAATCGATTGCAGCATCACCGCGTTCAGCAAACTGAAAATAGCGGTGTTTGCGCCGATGCCGAGAGCGAGCGTTAGGACCGCAACAAGTGTGAAGCCGGGACTCTTACGCAGTATGCGCAATCCGTAGCGGAGATCTTGCGCCAGTTCGTCGAGCCACAGACGACGCCATACACCCTGCGTGTCTTCCATGACCAATGTAGGATTGCCGAATTTGACGAGCGCGGCACGGCGAGCGTCCCGGGGAGACATTCCACGGGAGATATTGTCCTGAGCCTCGGCCTCGATGTGGTCGCGGATTTCCTGGCCGAGGCCATCGAGCATTTTGTCGCGGCGCTTCATGATTCGCTTTCTTCCCTTACGGGTTGGAGAATCTGGCCGATAGCGCGCGCCACTCTTTCCCATTTGCCGGTTTCGGCGGCGAGTTTCCGACGGCCCTTGGCGGTGAGTTTGTAGAACTTGGCGCGGCGGTTGTTTTCGGAAAAACCCTCTTCGACCGAAATAGAGCCGCGCTTGATCAAGCGGTGCAGGGCGGGATAAAGCGAACCCTGTTCGACCTGCAACACTTCATCGGAGCGAAATTCGATGGCTTTGGCGATGGCGTGTCCGTGGGCCGGGCCGAGCATGAGCGTGCGCAAAATGAGCAGATCGAGAGTCCCTTGCAGGAGCTCGATGCGTTTCCGGGCGTCTTTAGTAGACATTCTAGGTGAATATTACGAGCTTCCAGTAGAATGTCAAGGGGAGAAATGAAGAGCAACACAACGGGTACACCGCCTGCCAGGCAGGGACTGGGTTTCGCCCTGCAGGTTTGCGGAACTTGAATGGAACAAGAGCCTGAACGAAGATTCATTCAACAGCGATTGCAGGGACTGGGGGACAAACGGTCTTAACGACCGGCAATGCTTGATTCTCCAAGGTGCTCCAAAGAGAATCACTTCAAACCGGGCGAACCAATCCCTCTTTGGTGGCTCGCGTGTTACGAACCAGCAGCAAGACCAGAATCATTCCGACAAGAGGCACCAGGCCGGCGACAATGATGATGTTGTCGAAGGAATGGCCGGCAATGGCGCGGTTCGAATCGGAAAAATAGCCGATCAACTTGAACGCGATAATCGTGCCAATGCCCGCTCCCGAGCCGCTGAATCCAAAAACGGAAGCGACAGAGCCGCCCGTAAACAGGTCGGAGGGCAGGACGTTGGCTATGGTAGAAAAGGCGGCGTAGCAAAATGTCGCCAGGCCAAAGAGCGCCGCGATGGCGGCAAGATTCATCGTGAAAATCGTAGGGATGAGCAACGTGACGCCGATGCCACCAAAGATTACGACGGCTTTGCGAGCGGCGCCGAGAGACCAGCCGCGCTTGATGAGGTGGCCGGACGCCCAACCGCCGAAGAAATTGCCCAAATCCGCTCCGACGAAAGGTACCCAGAAGGCGAACAGGCCAGTCTTGATAGGGATGCCCTTGGCGATGAGATAGAGAGGAAACCAGTCCGCGATGAAAAACCAGACGGGGTCGGTCAGCGCTTTTGCGGCGATGGCGCCCCAGGTTTGCGGGAGCTTCAGGAGAGCGGCCCAGGAAACCCGCTGCTCAGCAGAAGCCTGCGTTTCGGCGGCGTCAGCAAGAATCATCTGCCGTTCGGCCGATGAAATGCGCGGGTGTTCTGCGGGAAGATGGTAGCTGCGTCGCCAAACAAACAGCCAAAGGAAGCCCAGCAAGCCAGGAATCACAAACGCCGGCCGCCAGCCCCACCGGTAGTAGATCGGCATAATGATAAAAGGGGCGATGGCGCCTCCGATGGAGGATCCGCTATCGAAGAGCGCAGCGGCGAGCCCACGTTCGCGCTTGGGAAACCATTCGGAGACGGCTTTGGCGGCTCCGGGCCAGTTGGCCGATTCGCCGAGACCAAGCAAAAAGCGAAAGCCGGCGAAGCTGCGGAAACCCGTGGCGAGTGACGTGGCTATAGAAACGATCGAGTAGAACAGGACCGAGAAGCTGAGCCCCCGGCGCGTGCCAATGCGATCGATGATGCGGCCGCTGGGCGTCTGCCCCAGGGCGTAGGCGATGCGGAAGCTGATCAAGAGGTTGGCGTAGTCGGCGTTCGACCAGTGGTAATTCTGGGTGAGATAGGGCGAGAGGTAAGCGAGAGTCTGGCGATCAATATAGTTGATGACGGTCGACGCAAAGAGCAAGCCACCAATCCACCAGCGAAGATTGGGAATGTTACGCGGCGCCGGAATGGGAGGGGATGCAGACATCACGTAGGCAGGTTGCCGCCGAGCTGGGCAACCGCTCGCGGACTCAGCAAAGAAGCGGATTCATTGTCTAGATAAATCGTGGCGTTGGAATGCGTGCGAAGAATGGATGCCGGCGCGAGCGGATTGACCTCGCCAGCGAAGCACGCCTTGACTGCGGAGGCTTTGCGAGCGTCCGGCACCACAGCGATGATTTCTTTCGAGCGCAGGATCTGGCGGACCGACATGGAAATGGCCCTGGCTGGGACATCGGCTAGGCTAGCGAACCAGCCCTCGTTCAATTGCTGTTGCCGACAAGCTTGATCGAGAGAGACGACCAGGTAGGGTTCCTCGGTATCGAAATTCGCCGGTGGATCGTTGAACGCCAGGTGACCATTCTCGCCAATACCGACAAACGCCAAATCAACCGGCGCAGAGAGTAGCTCGCTGCCGACTGCTTTGGCCACTGCGGCTGGGTCTGCCTCCCCGTCGAGTGGATGGAATCGCTTGATGCCGGTTTTGTGTATTAGGCGTTCGTAGAGATATTTGCGGAAGCTGGCCGGATGACTTACCGGCAGGCCGACGTATTCGTCGAGATGAAAAACTTCAAGGCGTGACCAATCGATGTCCGGCGAGACAGTGAGTGCTTCAAGAAACTCGAATTGCGAAGCACCAGTGGCAGCGACCAGTCGCACCGGTGTCTTTTCGTGCAAAAGCGAACGCAGAGAGTCTGCGGCGTGCTCAGCGGCCGCTCGGCTCAGCGAACTTCTATCAGCAAGAATCTTGATTCGCAAAGGAACTCCCTCCCGCTCGTGGCAAATCCTATGACCTAACAGCCAATTCCACGCGTTTCTCGGTCGAGCAAGCAGCGTAAATCGCTTCGACGAGCGCAACGCTACGACGGGCTTCGACGCCCGAACAGCGCGGAGCGCCGTCGGTACGAATTGCGCGAATAAAGTCTTCCAGCACGGCTTGATGGCCCCGCACGTCATTGACTGTAGCGGAAGAGGCACTGGCGTTCTGATCGTCTCCGGTGCTGCACAAATCTGAAGGAGGATTGCGGAGATCGGCGGCGAGCAGCCGATCATGTTCGATGATTACGGTACCCTCCGATCCGGTGAGTTCGACACGCCGGGGGTAGCCGGGAAACACGGACGTGGCCGCGAGAAGCGTGGCGAGTGCGCCGTTCCGGAATTCCAGCGTGGCGACCAGCGTGTCTTCGGCTTCGATTTTGTGCACAGCAGTCTTGCGCACGGCCTGGACAGCCACTACCTCGCCGAACAGCCAGAGCAAAAGATCAGCGGTGTGAATTCCCTGGTTGATTAAAGCGCCACCCCCGTCCAGCTGCAACGTGCCGCGCCAATGTGAATCGGCGTAATAGCTCGCCGGTCGATACCACTTCACGCGTGCGTCGGCGAGGATCGGCTTGCCCAGCAAGCCGTCGTCGATCCACCGCTTAACGCGAATCAGGTCGGCTTTGAAGCGATCCTGGAAGAAAACGCCGAGCTTTACCGAGGACTCCGATGCGGCGGCAATCAGGGAATCTGCGCGCGCAATGGAAACGTCGAGCGGCTTTTCGGAAAGAACATGCAGGCCGCGGCGAACGGCGGCAATCCCCTGCTCCGCGTGCAAGCCGGAAGGACTGCCAATGGCGACAAAGTCCATCGGACGGTGCGCCAGAAACCTTTGGAAATCTGTATATGGCGCCGCACCGTGTTCGACGGACAATCGCGCGACCTTTTCAGAATTTGTACCGTAGACGGCGGCAATGTTCACGCCGGGGATTTCACGCGCTGCGCGGGCATGGGTCTGCGAAATGTTGCCGCCGCCGATGATTCCAACGTGGATCTTCATGAGTGCCGCATGGCCATACCGCGCCAGGCAAGGTCCGCATGGTATTCCGACCACGCCGGAAGGTCAATTTGCCGCAGATCAGCGGCATCTTCCCCTCATCCAGCAGAATTGGCGGCGGTGCGTTAAGATGACCCTGGAGAGAACGCGATGAGTATGACCGTGACCAACACGGACGCAGCGACGCGGCTTTCGCGCGGGCCATTCAGAGCGGCTCGTGGAACGATGCTTTCCTGCAAGGGCTGGCAGCAGGAAGCAGCGCTTCGCATGCTGATGAACAATCTTGACCCTGAGGTGGCCGAGAAGCCGGAAGATCTGGTGGTCTATGGCGGCACGGGAAAGGCTGCGCGGAATTGGGAAAGCTTTCACGCGATTGTGAACTCGTTACGCGGACTGGGGAATGATGAAACGTTGCTGGTGCAGTCGGGCAAACCGGTCGGAATTTTCCGCACGCACAACTACGCGCCGCGGGTGTTGCTCTGCAATTCGAACCTGGTAGGACACTGGAGTAACTGGGACAAGTTTCACGACCTGGATCGCGCCGGGCTGATGATGTACGGCCAAATGACCGCGGGGAGCTGGATCTACATCGGGACGCAAGGAATTTTGCAGGGAACATATGAGACCTTCGCGGCCGCCGCGGCGAAGCATTTCGGCGGCGACTTAAAGGGCAAGCTCGTCGTGACCGGCGGCATCGGCGGGATGGGCGGAGCGCAGCCGTTGGCCGCCACGATGAACGGCGCGGCGTTTCTGGGGATCGACGTTGACCCGGAGCGCATTAAGAAGCGGCTGAAAACCGGCTATATCGATGTGATGGTGAACAGCCTGGATGAAGCGCTGCGCATTTTGAAGAACGCGGTGCGCAAAGCAGAAGCGACTTCCGTCGGTCTGGTGGGGAATTGTGCCGACGTGATTCCGGAACTAGCGAAGCGCGGCGTGGTGCCGGACCTGCTGACCGATCAAACCAGCGCGCACGACCCCATCGGCGGCTACGTGCCGAATGGGATGACGCTGGAAGCTGCGCTAGAGCTGCGCAAAAGAGATCGCGATGAATACAAGAAACGCTCGCTGCAGGCGATGGGCGAGCATGTTCAGGGCATGCTCGATTTGCAGAAGCTCGGTGCGGTGACGTTCGATTACGGCAACAACATCCGCACGTTCGCGTATCAGCAGGGAGTGAAAGACGCCTACAACTTTCCCGGTTTTGTGCCGGCATACATTCGCCCCTTGTTCTGTGAAGGCAAAGGGCCGTTTCGCTGGGCGGCGCTTTCCGGCGAGCCATCCGATATCGCGCGCACCGATCAATTGGTGCTCGAGCTTTTTCCGCACAATGAACATCTAAAGCGCTGGATCACGCTGGCGCAGAAGCGCGTGAAATTTCAAGGGCTGCCCTCGCGTATCTGTTGGTTGGGATACGGAGAGCGAGATAAATTCGGGCTCGCGCTGAACGATTTGGTGGCAAAAGGCGGGCTGAAAGCTCCCGTAGTGATGGGGCGCGACCATCTGGATTGCGGTTCTGTGGCTTCGCCTTATCGCGAAACCGAATCCATGCGGGACGGCTCCGACGCGGTTGCGGATTGGCCTTTGCTCAACGCACTGGTCAACGCGGCAAGCGGCGCCTCCTGGGTTTCGATTCACAACGGCGGCGGCGTGGGCATCGGCTATTCGCAACACTCGGGCCAAGTGACCGTCGCGGACGGAACGAAGGAGATGGCGACGCGCATCGAACGCGTACTGACGAATGATCCTGGCATGGGCGTGATCCGCCATGTGGACGCCGGTTATCCAGAGGCGATCAGCTTTGCAAAAGAAAAGGGATTGAAGGTGCCGATGGATTTGTAAAAAATTTGTCCTGGACCATTTTTAGCCGCTTCACACGAACCGTTGCATCCAATAGACAGGGAGAAACGAATGTACGTAGTCTTGGGAGCCTCCGGCAATACCGGAACGGCAGTTGCTCGAAAGCTGCTGTCGAAAGGCGAAAAAGTACGCGCCGTTGGGCGAGATGCGTTGAAATTGAGCGCGCTGGCCCGCTTAGGCGCCGATGTAGACCAAGCGGATTTAAACGATTCGGCCGCACTGGCCAATACCTTTACTGGCGCAAAGGGCGCTTACCTTTTAATTCCGCCGCAAATCCAAGCCCCTGACTTCATTGCCGCCGCGGATGCCATCAGTACGTCTATTGCGGACGCGGTCAAAGATTCCGGCGTGGCACATGTTGTCGTGCTGAGCAGTATCGGCGCGCAGCATGCGGAGCGCACCGGGCCGATCGTCGCGCTCCACCGCCTGGAAGAAAAACTCAAGCAAGTGCCACAACTGTCGGCGCTTTTTCTGCGGCCGGCCTACTTCATGGAAAATTTTATGATGATGATTCCCCTGGTTCAGGCGATGGGGTTCTTTGCAGGCGGCATTCGCGGCGACCTGAAGATGCCGATGATCGCCACGCGGGACATCGGCGACTACGCGGCAGACCGATTGGCGGAGCTCGACTTTACGGGGTTCTCGACGCACGAAATGCTGGGCCAGCGCGACGTTTCTCACGATGAGGCGGCCGCTGCCATCGGCGCGGCGATCGGCAAACCAAAACTCTCCTATCAGAAATTCCCGGCGTTCCTGGTGGAACAAGGCATCAAGCAACTTGGTGTACCTAAAAAGACCGCCAGCCTGATGACCGAAATGCACGAAGCAGGCAACGAAGGACTATTGATTCCTCAGGAGCCGCGTTCCGAGCAAAATACGACACCGACTTCGATCGAAGTGTTCGCGGAGGAAGAGTTTGCTCCGCTATACCAGGCGAAAGCGGCGACGGCCTGAAGTTAGACCGGAAGTTCAAGCATAATAGCCGCACCGTGAGCAATTCCCTTCTGATTCGAGGCGCTTCGCAGATTGTGACCGTGAGCGGCCGTGCGCCGCATCGTGGCAGAGCGCTTTCTGCCGTCGGCATCCTTTGCGATGGAGCGATTTTGCTTCGTGACGGTGTGATCTCCGCCGTCGGGCCGGTCACCAAAATCGAGAAACTCAAGGAGAGCAAGGCGGCTGAGGTTCTGGAGCTTGACGGGCGCGTCGTCCTGCCCGGCTTTGTTGATTCGCACACCCACCTCATTCACGCGGCCAGCCGCGCGGAGGAGTACGAACTTAAGATTCGGGGTGTCGGCTACGAAGAGATTGCGCGCAAGGGCGGCGGTGTTCTTAACTCCGTCAGCAGGCTTAGAGCTGCCACTTCCCTGAACCTAAAAGCAAGAGCGCAAGGGTTCCTTGAGCGCTTTGCCGAATATGGCACGACTACGATCGAGGCCAAAAGCGGCTATGGCCTGGATGTGACCAGCGAGTTGCGCATTCTTTCGCTGCATAAAGAGCTCGATGCCGAGCAGCCGCTCGAAATTGTTTCGACCTTTCTTGGTGCGCACGTCGTTCCCGTGGAATACCGCAGAAAGGCCGGCGGCATCCGCGATTATCTGCAACTCCTGGAAGAACAGTTGATTCCGGAAGTGGCCGCAAATGGTCTGGCCGAATATTGCGACGTCTTTTGCGAACGCAGCGCTTTTTCGCCTGCTGAGGCGCGCCAGGTCTTGCTGGCTGGCAAAAAGTATGGCTTGCGCCCGCGCGTTCACGCAGAACAGCTATCGAACACCGGCGCCACGCGTCTCGGAATAAAACTTGGCGCTGCCAGTTGCGACCATCTCGAATATCTAAGGCCCGGCGACATTCGCGCACTGGCAAACTCTAACACCGTTGCCACCCTGCTTCCGGGCTGCGATTTTCATCTGGGCCAAAAGCAATACGCACCCGCCCGCAAACTGATCGAAGAAGGCGCCATTGTTTCGCTGGCAACGGATTTCAATCCAGGCACCAGCCCTACGTTCAGTATGCCGATGGTGCTTTCTCTCGCCTGCACGCAACTCCGCATGACGCCCGCCGAGGCCATTGCCGCCGCAACCATCAACGCGGCTTACTCGCTCGGCCGTCACAAGCGCGTCGGCGCGATCGAAGTCGGCCGGCAAGCTGACCTCGCGGTCTTCGAGGTGGCGGACTATCGCGAAATTCCCTACTATTTTGGTGTGAACACTTGCTGGCTCAC
>AR_comb_assmDRAFT_10421668_pt1 | contig 13684 bp, 16 predicted proteins | sample ArasoioldDNA_FD_10543 | JGI IMG/M metagenome (IMG submission 10543) | reverse complement strand
CATAAATCATAGGTGCGGGCCTAAATAAAGTGACAAGTTTGATTTGGGCCGAAAGGTTTCCGAAGCGATATTAGTTTAATAAATGGATTCTACCTTATGGAACGATTGACTAATCTATAAGCCTTTCTGAGTCTTTATAAGTTGAGTCGTATTGACTTCATAAGCCAGAAAGGCTTGTTAACTGGATGTCACAGAACTAAGTCGACACTTCACTGAGCTCGCCTGGCAAGCAGAGCTCACAGGAAAGAAAACCCCCCAATAGTTTTCCCCCCTTGATGATTGTTTGTAGGTAAAATGAGATAATCGGGCAAATGGGTATTGCGTATAACTAGTTTAACATCAGGTTATTAATGTTAAGCGTACTGGGAAAAGGCGTTTAGTAGCATAGATTGACTTAAACTGTTCCATGGAAGTGCTAGTGAATGTGTTGACTTAAGAAAGTATGAATGGTCCATAATTGGACTAATGAGACAAAGAGGTGGACTTGGTGCAGATGGTAAAGCTGGAAATTATTGGGACCCTGGTGTAGGAGGAGTGTTGACAGGTATACGGAATGATTCTATCATATAATTTGCTATTTGGAAATAAGAGTCATAGAGTTCTGGACTTGCTGAATATACGATTTTATAATTAGTCCCTGAGTTGTCAAATGCAAATATTTCTGCAGCATCTTTTTGACCATCAAAATTATACCTGTAGTATAATACAACTGCTGGAAATCCTGCCAGTGTGCTCGGTCTGGGTGCACTTACTGATGCACCTAATTCACCTGTTAGAAATTTAGTTTCATAGTTAGTATACCCATCTAATGTTGTTGCTATTGGACTATCCTCTATGGTTACAGTTACCTGAACATCTCGTAGTGTTGGCTCAAAGGTTGTTGGATTGTCATTCACTTTAGTCCAGTCAGATGGATATTTAATTGCAAAAGTTCCATCAGGGCTCTGGTAAGAAGTATAATCTGCTTGCGCAAATGTATGTTGTGAGATAAACGCTAGCAGTAGTATAGAGGCTAGGCTTAATATGACTAATTTTAGCATATATCACTAACCTGTAAACCTGAATCAATCATCTGTTTTATCTCGTTTACAGGAATTCCGTTGGCCATCCCAAAGAAACTTTTTGTTCGCGTTTTCACTCCTTTTGTATAGTAGCCCATAATAATAAGCATTTCTTATGAATCGTGGATTATTAGGCAGTATTTTATATGGTAGAAGGAAAATAATGAAAAAACCACTAACTTTTTACCAATATTGTGGATTTATATCACCTCATGATTCTGGTCCTAAATCTATTGTGAATTGGTGTAAGAACAGTTGATGCTTTGAACACGAGTAAATGGGGTAACACCCAGAAATATAGGGAGACAATTACAGATAGATAATTCTGCTTATGAAAAGTTTATTGCTATGAAAGACGTGTGCTCCACTAGTTAGCCTTTGTTGCTCCGCTGCAGAGAGACCTACTGCTAAGGTTAATTGAATTCAAGGGTACTATATTAACGTAAAAAAAAGATGGTTAGAAACAGATTTCTAACCCATTTGGTACGATTCTAAAGTCCAATCGATTTTCTTTAACTCTCACTACTTATTTTTGTCTTGGGCTTTACCGTTCAGTTATCTGAACATTATAAAATTAGGAAGAAATTTTTTTACTTAGACATCCCACACTTATGTGCACACATATCGAATTTACCCCCTCTGACATTACAGTTTTTACACCCAAAGATATCTGAATGCCCTAGACGATAGATTGTGCTATGTCTAACCGCATCCTCGACAATGTGAGAGCATGAGTTTGAGACTGAGGGCTCTGAAGGCTCTGAAGGGTTTATGTCGCTGCCAGGTGGCTGTTCACCTTCTATGTTTGTGTTATTTGAAGCATTATTTGATATCTGGTTAGATATTTTATTAGAATCGTGAGAATTATTGAGAATTTCTGCACCGGTACTTTCAACAGTATTGATATGCTCTCTGGTAAAGCCTTCAGAGCCTTCAGACCTTTCAGCCTTCTCCTCCGTAGGTAGCTTTAGTTGAATATTGGCTTCTAGCTCGTAGGATTTGCCAAGTCTTTGCAACTTGTCTATATCAAATATCAATACATTGCCTTTATCTTTATGTCTTCTTTGTGCTGCGAACTTGTCGCATATGATGTTGGTTACTGTATTACGGTATATATTTCCGTAGTCTGCGGTCTGGTACTCGTTTGGTTTTCTCTCATCATAATAACCAGTTACATCACCTGCAATAATTGCATTCCAAATATAACTTGCTGGTATTTCCATCCCATATTCCGAAACTAGATTGGCTATTATCGGATAAAGGGCTACTTCCACAGTGTTTTCTTTTCTATGTTTTTTGATAGCTAAAAAGTATTCAAGCATAGACTTGATTTCCATTCGTATTTCTTTACTGGAATTGCAAAACAACTGTAAGATGGGCTTGCATAATTCCCTATTTCTCCGCTTCAATCCTGTTTCGATGTCTTGGACTGGGGCGTTGAAATGAATGAGACGGTAAATCAACATTAGTTTCCTGAATAAATGTAAACGCTCTAATCGGTCAAGGCACGCAGCATTTCCTTGCGGATTGAGTGTTTCCTTGATGTCTGACCTAGGGTCCCCAGCATAAGCAGTAAAAGAGAACGTTCTGTCATAAACTCCTTTTGCTTCTGTTAGACTCATGGACCTTTCACCGATAATGACTTTAAGACCGTAAGTGAAGAAAAATTCTTGTCGTAGCGTGTTCGTATCTATCTTTGGGACTTTACCGTTAAGTTGATATCCTGTCTTCAAGATAGCCATCATCTCAGGACGTCTTATAATCAATTATAGAGATTTACTCCTTCGCTTTACTATTGGTTTCGTATCGTTCGTATACCCATGTTCCATCTTCTTTTTCGACTGAGCTGGCTGTTATCCTAAATTCAACACCAGAATGTATTATATTTCTAAATAAATCCTTCCAGAGTTCATTGGTTTTTTCGATTAGTTCTCTATCCTTAACTATGGTCATTCTTAGCTGGAACTCCAATAAACTTACAGATAACACAAACTGGTTCTGTTGCTGGTTTTGTTAGCTGTATTTGTAGGTCATGCATATCATTAATCGGTCCTGTAATATCGGTTACAGATAACAGCGGAATATGATGTATCGGACAGATTTCTTCTACTGTATTCACTTCTTACTCACAATATTCCTAACCCTTACCTTATTGCCGCAACTGGGACAACTCGCTAGAAAAAACTTGGTTGCTGTATTCCATTCGTATTTGCATTTCTTACACTGTGCTTTTATTTTGTCTTCAAGTATTTGGTCCGTTTGCATATTCTTATAATACCACTACCTACATACTACGAGGCAGTATTAATATTATGAGACAGTGTGTTACCAGTTAGGTGTAACATATGACACCTCATCTCATTATCATAACTCTGCTAATGGCTTCCTTAGATATCTAACTCCACTCCTATGATTACTATTATAACTGCTGCTACATGCTAGGTGTCTTTCGAAGGCCAGTAGTGTGATAAACTTCCGACTGCATATACTACATTCATAATAGTACTTTCCGCTTTCGATTGTAGGAGAGGTGCTTATCGATGCTGTCATTATTTTGTATCGCTTACCTACCCTTAGCAAATGGGGATAATCTATCAACGAGTAAACTTATTGTTTCGTCAGCTGTTGCACCTGTTAGGTCCATGAAGTATTTCAGCGATTTCTTACAACTCATAGCATCGGTTATCGTAAACTGGTGGGTTCCATCATCAGGGATTTTTAGTTCATTTAGACATCCGACTTCAAAAGATAGAAACCTTGCGTTTAATAACTTCCTCTCTTCACCCTCTTGCGACGTCGGAAATGCATTGACCTGTTGCGATAGAACCAACAAAGCAGATAGTACTATAATACCTATTATAACCAATTTTGTCATTATGCTTTATTCCCTCACTATCTATGTATGGTTTTCGCCTTTGACTTTCTAAATACTAAAGCAGTTGTTCCTTCTGGTGCTGCACTTAACGATTCAACTAATTCCTTTAATTCCGCTGTACTAAGTGGCTGGTATTCCCTTGTACCGAATTTTAGTTTGTACCCGTGACGTCCTCTACTAGTCATTGCTTTCTATCCCCCGCCTTGTATCCCTAGCACATAACCAGCACACAGTATCTATTCGAAATGATAGGTTATGTCTTAGAGAGAAGGACCACATAAAGGAAAACATAGGCGAGATCGGCTTACTCTTGTTAGAAAGAAAAGGCATTTTGAGCTGTGTAAATGAATTGAAGTACAAAACGCGAATACTGGACAGTTTAGAAGCTAAATTTAAAGAGTATATAAGAAATCACGTAGTCATTAAAGATTCACAGAAAATCGATCTGTCAAGAAGAGTTTATCTGGATTTTTTTAGGCGGCTATGTATACATACTAACTGCGAAAACCCTAATTCCCCAGATTCTGAGCCTAACAAATATACTTATAGCAAGTGGACATTTTTTACTACCAACTATGACAATTGCATAGAAGACTTCTGGGTAAGAAGCAGGGGGTATTCTCACCTCAGTCTTGGCTTCGATCAAAAAAATGGGAAAAAGATAATGAACGCAGACAGGTTTGTTCGTAGAAATACTGAAGAATCTGGTCTTCGTAGTGAAATGCAATTAGTAAAGCTTCATGGATCAGTTAATTGGATAAAATATAAGAACGGATACATAGAAGAACATGAATACCACACTGCCTTAGATGATATAGGTTGTAGAAGCGGTTCAAATGACATACAAGAAAACACACTCATCTATCCACTGAATCAAAAACAACTATATTTTGTGCCTTTTTTACAATTCTTCAGGATTCTGAACGCGGAGCTGACAAAACGTAATCTTTGGATAATAATAGGATACTCCTTCAGAGATATAGTTATAAGGACTATGTTTGAAATGTCATTGGCTGAGAATTCCAAATGTAAGTTACTTTTGGTCCATCCTCACGCTACAAAACAAATTAAGCCATTATTTCGGCCGCGAATAAGAGATCAAATAACCTGTTTAGATACATACTTCGCAGGGAGAAATTACATCTCGGTAAACATGAAAATTGTAAAAACTTTATTGACGCTATCGCGATCGTGATAAGTGGTGTTATTCTAAAAAATTGCTGCATTCTACTTATCCATGTAATATTTTCCAAATCATGTAGCAACCACATTTGTTAAACCTTAATACTTGTCTGATACCGCCCTCGCCCAATCTTTTGCACTAGGTGGTAACTTATCAACACGTCTACTTACTATATCTCTCCAATCCTTCAGCCCTTCTATCTTAGCGAGCGAATCTCTCTTACCCTCTTCATTAAGTTCGTGGAAATCTAATAATCCCTGAGGAACAAAACGAAAACCGAATTCCCATAGTGGATCAAGCACAGCCTCACCATATTCGCCCAATCCTACATATTCTAAATTGATTATCGTACTGTATAAATTATCCGGCTTTAGGACGAATAATTCTTTGATAATATCACCAACTATTGATTCTGCTGATTCTGATTTTTCTCCAAAAATTTCTGCAAACTTCATTTGTATTTCTTTAAGGCCATTCAAGACCACAGTATATATTTTATCCAATGTCTTCTTGTCATTAACTTCCTTAGGCCACACAAAAAGAGAATATAGGACATACATTCCAAAGGAATGTTGAAAGAGCCTCTGCAGCGATACTTCTGCATGAACTATTCCTACTTGAAGACTTCCTGCTCTATCTTCTCCTTCCTCTGCATCATTTGATTCAATTATTTCATTTAATTCATCGAATTTTATTTTACTTGCATCTAAAATCAGGAAGAAAGCATCCCTAAGATTCTTGATGTTTTCCATGACCGAGAGCAGTACGCTCTTGTTCTGAATACGAACATAATGAATCTGACTATTTGGTTTTTCCTTATCAATATAGACCATTCCATATTCTTCAAGTTGTTTTATATCTTTGAGTATCGTTTTCCTCGATCCTTTTCCGTCTTTAGTTAAATGCTCTATTATTCTCTCTTTTACTAACGAGTTTGAAGTATTTCGAATATAGTCTAAAATTGCATTTTGTCTTGGCGTTAATTCAACACTCTCGGTCATGTACGATAAGTATAGTAGTATAGTCGTAGTATATAACTATAGTATATGCGTATAAGCGTTGAAGAGAATGGTAGATAGAGAAAAAGAGTTTTCAGAACATCAATTTGGACCTGGAGTTATTCCCGAACTCTCAACGAAAATGTATAGAAATCCATTGGATGCAATTCGCGAGGCCATAAGTAACTCATTTGATGCGATGATACCATATGAAAAAAAGGGGATAGATCCGAAAATCGAAATATCCACAAATGAGCAGCCTGATGGAGATATTGTAATAGAAGATTTTGGAACAGGGATAGAAAATTATCAAAATTTTCGAACTATATCACCTGGTAAAAAGCAGGTTAAGAATGAGATATCATCCTACGATAACGTAAATGAACAAATTATAGGTCAAAAAGGAATGGGGAAACTCAGTTTTTTACATTTATCAAATGAAAAGAAAGTGGAGTTTTTCAGTAACAACGAAGAACTTGGAATGCATATTATCATGGGAATGGATGGCTTCACAGTTGAATACAAGGATAGCTTATTAATCCTACCACATCGTGGATTAAAGGTCATAATGAAGAAAGCAAGGCGCATTTCAGAAGCCCGACTTTTAGACATGATTAGCAAGACATTTGCAATAAGGCTATCTCGTGGGGCTAAAATAATTCTCAATGGCAAACCGGTTCACAAACCTGAAGGATTTGACTCTCGTCAATTCAAACTCTTTAGTCTTAAGAATGAGATTCCAGTGTATGGAAACTTAGATCATGTAGAAAAGCCAAGGCCAAATAATATATCAATTTTTGTAAAACGGGTATTTGTTGAAGAGAAAGACTTTGAAGACTACAGGGTTGAGGGCTGGATAAATTGCGATTACTTAGAACCCACAACTGATAGAAATGGACTTCTTCAAGGGAACGAACTCTATGTGGAATTTCATAAAAAATTGATACAATATTTAGATGACAATTTTGAAAAGAGATCAGAGAGTAAAGATAGAGTTGTAAAATCAGCAAAGGATCTAGAGAAAATGTTTGTGGATGTAATAAGAACTATTTTGAATCTCGATCCTACTATGGTAACCCCAATTATGTCCGGAAATATAACAGATAAAGATGGAATAGGAAGAAAATCAAATCTCGAAGAGAGTCCCGAAACCCCTTGCACATTACTGGAAGGATTTGTTGTAGATCCAACTAAAACTGCTGAACTAGTTACTGCTAAACCACTCGGACCGTGTAAAAATAGTTATTATCACGGAAATATCGGTTCGAATGGGGGAGAAAGCACAGCTAGAATCATTAAGGGACCGAATAAAATACTAGCTCCGTTAGGCATCGTGTTAGCAGGGAACGAAATAATACCGAAACTGACTGTGGTTGAAGCAGAATCAGAGGGAAAGCCGATTGTTTATTTTAGTCCTCCTAATAGGTTGGTAATTAATTCAAAGAGGCCTTCTTCAAAAATTATATTGGATGCTGATACCAAAAACCAAATTGAGATGAAGTCTAGAGTGCTGCCATTATTAGTAAGAGCCGGAATCGAATCGTTCCCGAAAAGCTCAGAAATGTCGAAAGAAGATTGGTTGAGATGGTATGATACGATACTAGATAGCATGTGGTCCAAATGAGTCAAAAAGACCTCTATAGACCATGTCTCAAATGTGACAGACCAGGAATCGAAAAGGCTACTGAGGTATTGCCTGATAAAGGCACACTAATTAAAGTCATGCATGATGATGGAAGCACATGTGATTTTGAAGAATATTCATCGATAGATTCCTTTCTTAATCGTGGAAAAAAGAATGAAAGAAATCCAGAACTAATGAATTGTCCTCTTTGTGGGCAAGAAGGAAGAATTGGAAATTCTAGACCAAAAAAAGATAAGCAATTCCACAAATGGATATACTTCATAGTACATGAACAGATAGAAGGTTATTGGGGTAAAAAATCTAAGATCAAAAAACGCAGAAGATGCTACATGAAAACAGAAGAACAAAGAACCGAAGTATTAAAGAGGTTAGGAAGGTACAGGTCATAAATACGAATACGAGAAGTCCAGGATAGCTGAATTACACTATAATGTATTCCATTTATGACAACTCATCCCTCGGCCTTCTTGACAAGAAGCGTGTCATCCACAATTGTGCATTTCACATAGTCGCCTTTATTGATCTTCAGCTTCGCTATGAAGGTTCGTGGGACTACTAAAACAAATGTAGTGTTTCCATGTATTGCCTGTATTTTTCGCACTTCGGGCTTGTCATTATTATCGTTATAAGACATACGATATAGCCTCGCTATTCATAATAAAGGAACTATCACGGTAAATTTTCTTGGTTAAATAGACTGATCTACGTGTTCTAGGCTCTACACAGACACAGAATACAGACTCGCCAGTCCAGAGTCGGCTATTACCTTCACAGTCATCATATATCGCTGTCATCTTGCCAGACAACCGATCTCCTGACCATAGAGAAATCTGTCAATAGAACGGTCTACTACCTCGGCCTTCTTTGGAATGCCTTCCGTTTTGGCTTCTTCCTTCTCCTTCCTAATTCGCTCTAGGAATACAGGACAAAAGTGCACTTTGATATAGAACTTATCCCCAGTGTCATTACACTCCTTACAAATCCATCTTGAACCAGTCCAGCGATATCGCTTGGCATTTCTTAATTTCTGCTTCTGGTCATCAGATAGTCCTCGCTGACTGTCATGATCGGAAGCCTCTAGTTCTATTAACGTATTATTAGCGTTGAATCGTCTCCATAGTTCGACACGTATTTCTGCTCCCTGTTTTACAAAGTCTGAGTCAGGGTCTATCTTGAAGCCATTCTCCATAGCCTCTTTATCGATTATCAAATTTTAGTAAAACCACCTTTCGTACCTTCGTACAAGCACTTCGGTACCGGATTCCCTAACAATCGTACAGAAGAATATCTGAGCACGAAATCGCTAGCGATACACCATATCTCAAAAATTTTTGCATGAAGGGGGGTAGTACACAGGCACTTCGGTACCGGATTCCCTAACATTGTTTTACTCCTCAATTGGTAACACCCTTTATGAAGTCTGTTAGTTGGCTCTTGGTAAACTTCAGGACATAACCACCGTTTACATTCCTTTCATGGTCAAAGCCCATTTTTTCACCTATTTTTTTGAGGGTTAGATTGGATAGATGGTCTTTTAGTAGCATCTTAATACTAGAATCTATTTCGAACTTGTCCGTGTTACCAGGGACTTGTCTAACGAAACTTAGCAGGTTGTTGTCAAGGCATAACTCTATTCTCTTCTCAAGACTTGTGCTCTGACTATCTTTATCGCCACTATCTATGTCAAACTTTGAGATTAGACTGCTGGACTGTCTTAGCACGTCATGTATATGCCTGAACAAAACAGCCCTGATTATGCTTGTCTCGTCTACATCCAATTCTTCTAACGAGTTATCAGTAATCCATTTGGTAAGCCACTCAGGAACCTGTTGACCTATGCTATCGTAAAATGCCTTTATGACAATGTCCATTAACTTGTACTGGTCGTATTTGCCGCTTAGAAGTAACTCGGATTTGTTATCTATTAGGTAGTTTATTACCCAATCCCCTAATACCTTGTATTCATGTCTGCGTTTTGACATGAACTCGTTAAATTCTATGGTTCTGGCGTCTTCTGGGTTATGTCTGTCTTCTTGCGTGTATACAATAGAGTGTATACGCTTTCGTAGTTCGCCTTTGTTTGTAATGACTGGATTACCATTAAACACTATTGGGCTAGCTGCGTAGAATGGCGAATCATAGCTGCTGCCTTTTTTGCCTCTCCTACAATGAACGCTTTCTATTGCGTTTTTTATGGTTTCAGCAAGTCTTTCATTCCTACCATAACTCTCTATATTACCAAACTCGGAGGCCGTGACAAGATACGTGGTCTTGTCAACACATTTGCCAAATTTTGCCTCAGTGTTCATTGAACCAGCATCAAGATTGTATATTGATTGCTCTCCTAACCGTTTGTCGTTATGATGTCCGTGAATATCCAACATTTCGTCAGACATTGAGGTCTTACCACCATCGCGTTCGCCGTAATGAGCTATTGCCTTTAGGTATCTACCTGTTATCTGTTTTAATAAGAAGTTAAACGGTGATATTACAGTCCATTTTATACAGGTTGCTAATACATCACGTCTGTCTATCTGTTTGTCATTGTAAAGATATACACTGAATTCAGACCTCTTTTCTAGAAAATCAGCACACGAGATACATTCCTCTACCGTATGCCTTGGGTGTTTTTCTGCAAGGTCTATCTTGTTGATTTGGAGATCGTTTAGCTCAGCATCAAAATAATACCCTTCAAAATGTGCGCTTCGTTCTATCTGTAGCCTACAATCCTCACGAAACGCGTCAATCATCGCACTAAGTATTTGTGTGACTGAACCGCCTCTATTGGAAACTGGTAGTATGTAGCCTTCATTCTTCAGCCATTCGGAGATTTCGTCTATCGTCAGTCTAGCCTGAGAGTATTTCTTATGAAGTGTATTACGAAACACTATGGTATATGTTGTTTGTGAACTGTCAAATGGATCTTCATGTTTGGTAATTGATATCGGTATGCATTTTAGTATTCTATCTGCCTTGCAGAATATTGTGAACTCGTAGTCTTTTCCAGTATCTTCCGAGTGTCCTTCTATTTCCTTTGAAAAGCATTTGTAAATGATATTTTCATTGGTGTCTGCGACTATCCAGTTATCCTTATTGGTCTCACTCCAGATATTATTTGCAAGATGTGCAGCTACTTCTGAAGGGTATGATTTGAATAACCTGAGCTTAGCCTCTGACATATTAGATAACTCTGATTCAAGCCTTGCTCTTTCTTCTCGTTTCTCGTTATGCAGCCTGTCTCTATCTATCTTGAATTTGTCTGCGGCCCACTTGCATAATTTATCAAATTCTTCCCTTGTCCTTGGGGGTTTACAATGGCTGATATGCCATTCCCAAGCACGTTCAAAGCGTTCTTCGTCTGATATATCAAGCCAACCACCGCCATACTTCCAGTAGTAATTATTGATTATGGTCTTTGTAGCGTCATGCCTACCCTGATGTTCTCCTATAATTGTGGTAGGTAAATGCAGGTATTCTAGGTATTTCTGTCTGTCTTCGTCTGACATGTAACCGTCGCATAGGGTGTTTATGTTGGATTGTAGGTTCATTAATTGTAGTTCTACAAGTTTGGCTACTACTGGGCTGTCTATTGGACGGTATTTCTCACCGTCTTTATGTACAGAAGGGGATACAAATACTGCTTGTCTCTCACATCTAATTTCGAGTAATGAATCTTTGATGTGTATCTTTCTATTAGGAACTGGACTATCTGCTAGAACGAAATAATGTAGCCTGGTTTTATCCCCATGCCATTCAATTCTTGTACGTCTTGCAGCTTCTAGGACGTTTTCCCATGAGCCAAACCATGCCTGTACAGCATCCCAGCCGTCAAAGTCCAGTACTATCAAATAAAGACCGTCTAGTGTCTTACCTGCTCTTATCGCTATTCCATGGTCGTATATTCCAGATTGTATGTTTGAATCATAGTCTATCTTGCTAGCGTCTAATTCTTGCCAGTCTGTAACATGCAGTTCCTTGCTTTTAGTTACAGCAGGAATAATAGCCACTTTAACAGTTTTAGCCCAACGTCTTATTTCACTCTGGTCTGTTTCTGTCCAAGAGGTTGTCATTTATAACTCCCCCCTCACAGATACGCTTAGCAAATGTAAAGCGTATATATCGTAGCTCTTAACTTCTGTGTCGTATATACGGTAATACATATAAGTAGAAACGTTGTATCCTATTACTGAAAGCATATTTCCTTCTTTTTCTCCCTCTTCGTTCTGATTCGGAATAGTTATACTCGTGAAAATTGCCCGGCTAAACTAAGTACGCATACCCTTACGGCGGTATGTGCTCTTAGGACAGTCGTGTATTTCATCTGTTTCTGCTTCCAAGGGAATCATTTTCCCATTTACTGATGTTACTTCTTCTGAGAAATATATCTCGGTCTCTCCGCATTGTCTGCATATAAGAGGGTGTTCTTCACGCCATGCCTGTAACGATTCTTCGCAGCGGTGCGGTTCTCCGTTTTGACCTAATGGTATTTTTTTACTAGTAGACTACTAGTACTCGTTTGGCAATCCTGGAACATGTCAAACTAACGGCGACAACACTCATGACGACTGCCATTCCTAACTGCCATAGATAGGTAAGCGACCCTAAGGAAGCCTTAGCCTAGCTCGTCTATTTCTTATTCATTAGGCGACTCTTATAGGCGTCAAACTTTTTCTGCACAATTGTTCTTCCACTAAACTCATTTAGAATAACGGCATTTTTCATATACAAAAAAAAGTTTATTGGAATAATTAGTTACGGACTTTATTTACAGCCTATCCTCGTATCATCTGGTGGTCCTTGGAAGTTTCCTTGGAATATTGCATTACAATTAGGAACCGGTGGTCCTGTGGAAAGGCCAGTTGGGTTACCAACAAAGGTAGGTGGACCGGTCGAGACGCCCGGTGGTGGACCTTGACCTTGCGCTCTTGCGATAGGCATTGAAGTTATTGTTGTTGATAGTGTCGCCATCAAGCCCCCAACGACTACAATCATGGTCAGTATCGTTAGATTGTTTCTGTTCTTGATTTGCATATTTATTCAGGTATTATATCAAATCGATTGATAAATAGATTAATGGAACAATTCTTTCGTAATTGCCCGATATAGTAAATCTTTTCTTTTCTTGCTAAGACGGGCTTTGCCTATCTGATTTATTAATAATATACTATTGTATCACGGGCATGGATAAATTAAGAAAATAAGGTATACAAAACTGGAGGGTTAATAGGCGTGATAACTAAATGCCTGCCGGTTTTTACCTCGCTGATTTTAGTTTGCCGACTATATTAGCCATATAGGAAAGTCGCACGAATTTCGTATGTGGTCCTCTTAGCGCAAGGCGTGCGTTCACAAAACCCTGGCCAATAGCATCCCATGAAACCCCCGAATAATCAACTGACCAAAGAGGAATTTGAGTATAGTCTTCATCGGCAATAGCCCCTAGTCCTACATGAGACACGGATAAGGGAATTGGAGTCTCCCATAGATAATAATGTGGATCCGTAGTTAACAAAATACTCACATCTGCATAATGAATATCAGGACCACCAGGTGAACTAAAAGGAACAGGAGCACTGCCAGTGATCACCACCATTGGGGGATTGGTCGTGGTGGTATTCGTTTGTCTTTATCGTCTGAACGTTTTTGTTCGTTAGCCAAACTAACTGTTTAATTGGTTAGCTGATTGATAAGGTTGACTAACTACTAGCCTAGTTTGTTTCTCTTAAAAGCGAGTTAGCTGGACATGTTAAAAGCAAGAAAACAAAGAACAATATAGTCCTGTTTATGCTAAAATGATATCATTCTAGGATACTAAAACGTGCGGGCTGGACGCGAAACCGAGGTAGAAGCAGTATTTAAATGAACTTTCGAAAATTCTTTTAAGTGACGACTTTATGCTATCTCATAATGTCTACGCTTGAA
>AR_comb_assmDRAFT_10003245_pt1 | contig 13684 bp, 9 predicted proteins | sample ArasoioldDNA_FD_10543 | JGI IMG/M metagenome (IMG submission 10543) | reverse complement strand
GAGGGTTACGTTGTCCTCCAGTCGCGAATGGGTGAGGACCTGCTCCGCAGGCTGCGCGCGCGGATCCTGGAATTGTTCGAGGAAGAAGGAGACCGCGCCGGACAGGAGTTTCGGACGGAGGAATACGCTCATCGGCTGGCGAACCTCGTCGACAAGGGAGAGGTGTTCCGCGAGGCGATCGCGTTGGCCGACGTCGTTGCCCTCGTGAAGCACGTGCTCGGCGGCGATTGCAAGCTAAGCAGCCTGAACGCGCGGTCGGCGGATCCGCAAACCGATGTCGGGCAACCGCTTCATGTCGACATGGGTGCGATTCCGGACGAGAAGGGCTACTGGGTCTGTAACACCGTCTGGCTGCTCGATGACTTCAGGAGCGACAACGGTCCCACGCGCATGATTCCTGGATCGCATCGGTGGGGAACACGACCGCAGGACGTGCTGGACGATCCGCTGGCGCCGCATCCGCAGGATGTGTTCCTCATCGCTCCGGCCGGAAGCATCGTCGTGATGAACGCCCACATGTGGCATGGAGGCACAGCGAATCGGTCTCTGTTGCCGCGGCTGGCGATGCACGCGTTTTACTGCCGCCGGGACAAGCCGCAGCAGCAGTATCAGAAGCAGTTGCTGCGGCCTGAAGTACAAGCGGCGCTGACGCCAGAGCTGCGCTACTTGCTGGCGCTCGACGATCCGTTGAACGATGAGTTGAGTTCGACCGTGACGGTGCGGAGCGGGTTTTTGAAGTGACTGTCACCGCCAGCCACGTGCGGTGGCTGGCGGTGGCGAGTTGTGATCAGCCGCGACCGGGCAGTGACTTGCGTGAGCGGAACGCAGCAAGCGTTGCCATACCCGCGCCGAGCAGTAGCACGGAGGCAGGCTCGGGGACTGACGTGGGCCCAATGAAGTCCTGCGCATCGACGCCATTTGCCGACAGTTTCAGCCACGCGGCGTCGGACGATCCCACAAGAGGCCCGGCCGCCAGCAGAGCCGCCAGATATGTATCAGCCAGAGCGGTCAGGGCGTGGTTGTCTTCGATGAAGTACACCGTGTTGCTGGCGAGGCCGTTGTCCGCGACAGTGAAGTCGCTATCGTACAGGCCGTTCCAGATTGCCATCTGAAGAGCTGATCGTTGCCTCTTCCCCAGATCGCTCGTGGCGTCGGGATCGAACGTCGTCGCGAACTCATTGTACAGCCACGCTGCGCGTTGGCCCGATCCACTCGACGGCAAGCCACTGCCATCAACCCACGCGCTCATGTCTCCGCGCGTGGCGTCGTACGTCCCCGGAGGGTCTGGCAGCGTCGGTCCGAACACGCTGGTGTCGAAGTCCACGCAATAAGCCTCGAACGTGGTTCCGTCGAGCGGGTCGCCAAGGCCAGTACCATTCGACATCACAACGCTGCCGATTTCGAACGACGCATCCTCGCCCGCCACCGCGACGTGCGCGCCGTAGCCCTGGAAGAACGTATCGATCCTGATCGTCCCTGCCCGTGCACTCGCAGGCAGCACGAACGTCATCAAGGCAAGGATAAACACAACTCGAATGCGCATGTGTACTCGCTTTCCGGGGTACCCCGACTTCGCAGCAGGTGTTGTGAGGTGAGACGCGGAGATTGTCGACGAGTGTGCGATCGATCGCAAGAGAAAAAACGCGAAGTCGCGTGCAGGAATCAATCGATCACGAAGAGAATCCGTCGTCACGAAGAAGAAGTCTTCTCCATGGCGGAAGTCTTCTATGCGAATGAAGTCTGCGTGACGATTCACTTCATTGTCTCCACTGCGACGCGCGCATTCGATCGCGCGATCCGATCAAGTTGCTTGGTTTGATCGCACGCATCTACTATCCGCGATCGTCGATGACGCGCCGAATGACACGGGAACGAGATTCCCACTGAGCGACGCGAGTGTAGTTGGTGAGGAGAGATCCGAGACCGACGGCTTACGGCAGTTCAGCTGAGGTGTCTGGCAGCAGCAGCGGATCCGATCCGCCACTTTCGACAGACTCAGAAACCGCAAGCTTGCGATCAATCAGCGCGAGGAGAGCGGAGGGCGAAATCGGCTTCACGAGGTAGCTGGCGCCAAAAACATTGGCGTCGGCACGCAGAACGTTGTCGTCGAAGCCGGTGACGACGATCGCGGGGATCTGGACTTGACCAGTGGAGAGCAGCTGAAGACCGTTGAATGCGCCGAGCCGCACGTCGACAATGAGCAGATGCGGCGCACGATCGCGCAGCACGTGCTTTCCTTCCTCGAAACTGCCAGCCAGGAACACGTCGTATCCGGCGTCTTCCAGCAGCTCCTTCATGCCTGCCAGATAAACCTGGTCGTCGTCGACGATCAAGATACGAGCACGCATCGCTGCAGCTCCTGTGAGTGAGTATGGGTCCTTCGGCGCGTCTCGACCGCTATCGAATCGCGCCAGTATTGCACAGTTTTAACATTGTCGACATCGGCTTTTGACGCCGATGACATCTATTAGTGCTAGTCCTCAGTGATTCCTTTCATTGTACAGCTGGGCTGGAGCCACCGACGACTAATCTCAGTTATCGACCGAGAGCCGATGCCTGTGTATGGTTGTTGGCATGAGGGTACGTTGGGGACTGTGAATCGTACGCTCTACTTAGCAGGCGGGGTGATCGGTTTGGCGGGGGCGCGCAATCAACTACAAGACTCTCGCCAGGCTTCCAGAAATAGCTGACGACGGTCCAGCGCTTGGAACCGAAAGGAAAGAGGCCGAATCAGCGTTCCGGCAGTATGGGCGTTTGGCCAAACGCTGTTTCGAGTTGACCGGTTGGTTCGGGCAGCAGTTCCCACAGCCAGAGCCGCACGCCTACCTCGTGGCGCCTGACCGGACACACGCCGCCGCGCGCTTCGACGATGCGCGAATGCGCGATTCCGGTGGCCGGGTTGCACGACACGTAGACCTTGCAGCCGCACCAGAGCGCTACCGTGTAGGACATGCGGCCATTGTGCGCAATCGGCATGACAGGCGTGCGTCAGGCAGGTAAATCCCGAGCCAACTTTCGGCCTCGCCGCGCGTGGTGAATTCCTGTAGTCTAAAATCGCGAACACAGACGCTGGATCGGGCGAGCGAAAGATTATCAACCGCAGCGCCCATCGATTAACTGACGACCTGCCCGGACGGTTCAGCGTCGCACTGCAGTCACATGGCGTTTGCGGCATCTTCGCATCGCTGTCACATCGAACCGGTAGCCTGCGGATCTTCCGAGCCTTTGCGAAGCATCCTGTATCCCCGAGGTGAATTCCATGCGACACGTCTTTCTCTGCGTCTGTGCGCTGGCGCTGACGGCATCCACGGCGCTGGCACAATTTGACACCGCGGCGGTGGTGGGCACCGTGCGTGACGTGTCTGGCGGCGTGGTATCCGGTGCCCAGGTCACACTGACCGCAACCGAGACCGGAATCTCAACCGTCCGCACGTCGACGAGTGATGGCAATTACGAGTTCGCCGCGGTCAAGCCGGGGCGATACGTCGTGACCGCCGAGAAGCCAGGGTTTGCCGTGGCGATGCTCGACGACGTCCGGGTGCAGGTGGGTGCGCGTCTGCGAGTCGACTTGCAGATCTCGCCGGGGCAGCTCACTGAAAAAGTCGAAGTCTCCGGCCGCTCGCTCGTCGAGACCGACTCCAGCCAGCGCGGCCAGGTGATCACGGGCGATCAGACCCGCGCGCTGCCGCTCATCTCCCGCGAATACTCCTCGCTGGCTCTCCTGACGACCGGCGTCAAGATCGGCGGGTCGTCCTTGACGACCGGTAACACACCGCGCGAAGGCGCGTTCAATGTGAACGGGCTGCGCAGCACCTTCAACAACTTCCTGATTGATGGCGTGGACAACAATGCGTATGGGACGAGCAATCAGGGATTTTCGAATCAGGTCATGCAGCCGCCGCCCGACGCGATCGGTGAGTTCAAGGTCGTGACGAACAACATGAGCGCCGAATACGGCCGGGCGGCCGGCGCCACCGTCAACGTGAACTACCGCAGTGGCACGAATGCGGTGCATGGCAGCGGCTGGGAGTTCCTGCGTGATACGTCCTTGAATGCGACCGGGTTCTTCCGGCCGGCGACTGGTAAGCCGTCTCTCGATCGAAACCAGTTCGGCGGCGTTCTCGGCGGGCCGCTCGTGCGCAACAAGGCGTTCTTTTTCGGCGACTACGAAGGGTTCCGCCAGACCCGCAAGGTGACCGGCTTTTCCAGCATCGCCACGCCGCCGCAGCGGCAGGGTATTCTGTCGGTTGATGTGAGAGATCCGCGAAGCGGAACGACCTATCCTGCCGGGACGCCGATTCCGGTGACCGACTTCGCACGGAAAGTTTTGTCGGCGCTGCCCGATACCAACGTGCCCGGGAACAGCAACAACTACACGACGCTTCAGGAGTTCACCGCGGACTCCGACAAGGCGGGAGGGAAGATCGACATCCAGGCGACGCCGGCGTTTTCACTCTTCGGCCGGTATGGCTTTCGCGATCTGACCACCGACGATCAGCCGAACATCCCGCTGCCATCCGGCGGCGCAGGCAATGGCCATATCTATACGCGCAACCGGCAATTCGTTGCCGGCGCGACGTGGATCCAGAGCAGCCGCTCGCTGCTTGAAGCCCGCTTCGGGTATTCGTGGACGCAAGCGGGAAAAAATCCACCCGCGCTGGGCAGCCAGAGCGCGCTCGAACAGTTCGGCCTTCCGGGACTGCCGCAGGACCCTCGCATCTCCGGAGGACTGCCGACGCAGCTCATCACCGGCTATTCGGACCTCGGACGTCAGGCGACGAATCCGCAATGGCAATATCCGACCGTCTACAATCCGAAAGTGAATTACACCTGGACGTCCGGTGCGCACTCGTTCAAGTCGGGCTACGAGCTCCAGCGCATCGACACTGAGGTTCAGGACGTGAATCCGCTGTACGGCCGCGATACGTACAACGGTCAGTTCACACGCCCGGACGGTGCGGCGTCGAACAATCTCTACAATCTCGCGGACTTCATGCTTGGCCTGCGCGCGCAGTACGCGCTCAGCAGCGTGCTCGTCGCCAACCTTCGCCGCAACATGCAGTTTGCCTACATGCAGGATGACTGGCGCGCAACGAGCCGTCTGACGCTGAACCTTGGGCTTCGCTACGAGTACTCGACGCCGTACTGGGAGAAAGACAACGTGCTCTCGAACTTCGATCCCGCAACCAAGTCGATGGTGATGGCGAAGGACGGATCGATTTCCGACCGCGCCCTCGTCAATCCCGACAGAAACAATTTTGGGCCGCGACTGGGCTTTGCCTACACGCTCACGCCCGGTACCGTCATTCGCGGTGGGTATGGCGTGAGCTACGTGCACTTCAGCCGCGCCGGTGGAGGTGATCTCCTCCCGATCAACGGTCCCCAGGTGATCAACGCGGTCGTAAATCAGTCGGTGCCGACGTCGCCGTCGTTCGTCCCTGCCGAGCAGGGCTACCCCGCGGGCCTGGCGGATCCCTCGCAGTTCAATCCGCTCACCGCGAACATCACCTACATGCCCGAGGACTTTCACTCGAGCCCGGTTCAAAGCTGGTACGCGTCGGTGCAGCGCGAACTGAAGCACAATATGCTGCTCGATGTCGCGTATGTCGCAAATCGCGCCGATGATCTGTTGCTGTTTGCCAACTACAACCAGGCGCTGCCCAACAACGCCGCCGGCACGATCCAGTTGCAGGATCGCCGTCCGATCCCGAGTTATTCCGACATCACGTACGCGTTCAACGGCGGGAAGTCGCGCTACAAGTCGCTTCAGGCGAAGCTCGAATGGCGGCTCGCGCAGGAGTTCACGCTGCTGAGCTCGTTGACGTTGTCCAAGGCTGAAGACAACGGTTCGCAGTCACTCGAGAACTCGAACGGCAATAATCCCTCGCCGCAGGACTTCAGGAACCTGGCCGCCGACTTCGGCATCTCCAATTACGATCAGCCATACAACAGCACGACCAGCTTCGTGTGGGCGTTGCCGTTTGGACGGGATCACCGTTGGGGCTCGAACGCGTCGCCGCTGATCGACGCGCTGATCGCCGGATGGGAACTCGCCGGCATCAATTCCGTGTATGCGGGCGAGCCCGTCACCTTCATCTACAATCCGGGCGCCACGTTCATCGTCTCCGGTATCGCCCAAGACTTTCGCGGTGCGAACAACTACCGGCCAAACGTGACATGCGATCCGATGGCGTCGGGGGCGGACCGGACGATCAACAACTGGTTCAACAAGTCCTGCGTCGTCATTCCGACCGATCCCAGTCAGCCGTTCGGTAACGCCGCGCGCAATTCCGTGCGCGGGCCGAACTTCTGGCAGCTCGATCTCGCGGCCTCGAAACGGTTTCCGCTCGGTGGCCCGGCGCGGCTGGAGTTCAGATTCGAGGCGTTCAACCTGCTGAATCACACAAACTTCCGGGCGCCGAACGGGAACCGCAGCGCCGGCGGATTTGGCACGGTGACGTCGACCTTCGATCCGCGCCAGCTCCAGCTCGGGTTCAAGCTGTTATGGTGAGAACGTGCGCGATACTGCTGCTGATGCTTGCGGCATCGGCAGCCGTCGCCCCGTCCGGCCCGCTCGTGATCGCGCATCGCGGGGCAAGCGGTCATCGTCCGGAACACACGATCGAAGGCTACCGGCTCGCGATCGAGATGGGCGCAGACTTCATCGAGCCGGATCTCGTGTCGACGAAGGATGGGGTGCTCATCGCCCGCCATGAGAACGAGATCAGCTCAACCACCGACGTGGCTGAGCGATTTCCGGATCGGAAACGCACCGCGACGGTGGATGGGCAGACAGTCACCGGCTGGTTCAGCGAAGACTTCACGCTGTCCGAGATCAAGACGCTCCGCGCGCGCGAGCGTCTGCCGTTCCGTTCGCACGCGTTCGACGGCCAATTCGGGATCCCGACGTTCGACGAGGTCATCGAGCTGGCACAGCGAATGGGAACCTCAAGAGGACGGCCGGTCGGCGTGTATCCCGAGACCAAACACCCGACGTATTTCCGTAAGCTGGGTCTGCCGCTCGAGGAGCGCCTGCTCGAATCTCTCCAGCGGCACGGCTGGAACCAGCGAGACGCACCGGTGTTCATTCAATCGTTCGAGCAGGACAATCTTCGCGAACTCCGCAAGAAGACAACGGTCCGGCTCATCCAACTCGTCAGCACACCCGACATCGTCGATGGAGACGGCTTGAAAGCGATCGCCGCATATGCCGATGGGATCGGTGCGGAAAAACGGCTTGTCGTGCCTGTCAACGCCGACGGATCCCTGCGTCCCGCGACCGATCTGGTCGGCCGCGCCCATGCGTTGCACCTGCTCGTACACGTCTGGACCGTGCGGACCGAACGTGAGTTCCTGCCCGCCGCCTATCCCGACGCCGCGGCGGAGTTCACCATGCTCCGCGATCTCGGCGTCGACGGCGTCTTTACCGATTTTCCGGACATCGCCGTCAAGACCTACCGGCCGACTCTGTCGAAAGACTGAAGGCCTATCGCGTGTCGCACGGCCCAAAAGTCGCGGCGACGCAACCCCACCGGCGCGGCGCTATCAAGTTCAACCGACAGGTTGAACGCTGCCAGCTGTGGACTTGACTGTCTTTAATATAGACGTCTATAGTAGACGTCTATATGCCGAAAGCTGAACTGCAGGGCGCGCTTGAACTACTCGTCCTAAAAAGTCTCCGCCGTGGTCCCAACCATGGATTCGCCATTGCGTCTTATATCCAGCAGGCGTCAGACGATGTCCTCCGCGTCGAGGCCGGATCGCTGTATCCGGCGCTTCACCGGATGACGGAAGCCGGCCTGATCAGCGCCGGCTGGCAGATGACCGACGCCGGCCGCCGGGCGCGTGTCTACGCCATTACCGCGAAGGGCCGCCGCAAGCTCGACGCCGACGGCAAACGATGGCAGGCCGTCGCGACGGCGGTTGCCCGGATCCTTCGCGCAACCTGAACGGAGGTGCGTCGTGGGAGTGTGGTCGCGGCTGGTCCGAACGTTCCGCGTCGGTCACTATGATGCCGATATCGAGGAAGAACTCCAGTTCCATCTCGATATGGATGTTGCCGGCGGGCATCACCCTCGTGAAGCCAGGCTTCGTCTCGGGAGCATGACGCGCATTCACGAGGAGACGCGGGAGGCGGGCATCATCGAATGGCTCGATTCGGCCTTCCGGGACGTGCGCCTCGGATGGCGTCAGCTTCGCAGGACTCCCGGCCTGTCGCTGGCGGTTGTTCTCTCGCTGACGATCGGCATCGGGGCGAACGCGGCGATGTTCAGTCTCGTCGACGCGGCAATCCTGCGCCCGCTGCCGGTGAGCGATCCCGACTCGCTCCGCCTTGTGGCGTGGACGAACGTCGGGTTCCCGCCAGGCGCCGACAACATCAACGGCGAATTCAGGCGCACCGAGGGCGGCAAGACTCAAAGCGCGGCGATCCCTGCGTCCGTCTACCGGCGACTGGCCCGCGAACAAACGGCTTTTCGTGCGTTGATGGGGTTTGGCGCGGAGACAGACGCGATCGCGATCGCGACCGGAGGGTCGCCGGCGGAACAGGTCCGCGTGCAGTACGTCAGCGGCAATTTCTTCCAGGGACTGGGTGTCGAGCCGGTTCGCGGCCGGCCCTTCAATGAAGGCGAGGATCGCGTCGGCGCCGAGCCCGTGGTGATTGTGAGCCATCGGTACTGGAGGAACCACATGGGCGGTCTCCCAGATGCGCTCGATCGGATCGTCCGCATCAACGCAATTCCCGCACACGTGGTTGGCATCGCCCCCCCAGGTTTCTTTGGCGTCAGAGCCGGCGAGTGGCCCGACGTCTTCGCGCCGCTGGCGATGAAAGTGGCGTTTCAGCCAGGCGCCAGTGCCGATGGTCCGAGAGGCGAGGACGACAGGAACTGGTGGGTCCGTCAGATGGCGCGCCTCAACCCGGACGTATCCGAAGCGGCAGCGACCGCTCAAGTCGCCGGCCAGTTCCGAGCCATGGCCGTTCCAGAAGGCGTGCAGGTCGAGCCCGGTTCGATCCCCGATCTTTTCACGCTCCCCGGCCGTCATGGCCTGGATGGGCTGAACCGTGCGGATACCGAGGCCCTCTGGATTCTGATGCGTCTGGTCGGCGTTGTGCTCCTGATGGTGTGCGTCAACGTGGCGAACCTCCTGCTGTCGCGTGCTGTTGGCAGGCAGCGTGAATCCGCTGTCCGCCTCGCGCTCGGAGCGGCGCGCGCACGACTGCTCCGGCAGCACCTTCTCGAGGGAGCCATCCTGGCGCTGCTGGGAGGCATCGGTGGACTGGCGGTCGGATATGTAATCGCGCAATCGATTCATCAATTATTCCAGACCGGCCGTGATGTGGGCAGCGCGTTCGATCTCCACGTCGATCTTCGGGTGGTGGGCTACACCGCCGCGCTGTCGTTCCTGACAGCTTTGCTGTTCGGCCTGGTGCCGGCCTTACGCGCTTCACGTGCCGATCTCAATGACGTGCTCAAGGCCCAATCGAAAACGGTGAGGGCTGGCCTTCCGGGGCTGCCTCGCTTGCTCGTCTCCACCCAAATCGCGCTGTGTCTGGGTGCGCTGGTGGCCGCGGGGCTGCTGGGGCGTTCACTCGAGAAGCTCAAAACGACCGATATCGGTTTCGACCGCGACAATCTCGCCTACGCGTCGATGAGTCCATCTCGTGCCGGCTACACCGAAGACCGGATCAGGCCGTACGTCGAGCGCGTGGCGGCGGAGCTGGCGAGACTTCCCGGCGTGTTGCATGTGACGCCGGTGCAGACCCGACTCCTCTCCGGTGGAGGGAACCACGCATCACTGAACATTCCCGGCCGCCCGTACCAGCAGGGTGTGGGCGCGCACATGAACCGGGTGGGAGAGGACTACTTTCAGACGTTGGGGATTCCGCTCGTGTCTGGCCGAACAGTCCGAGCCGACGACATCCGCCCCGACAGCGAAGGCGTTGTGGTGGACGAGTTGTTCGTCAAGCAGTTCTTTCCGGACGGAAGCCCCTTGGGGCGCCGATTCGGGATTGGCCCGAAGGAAAACAGTGGATTCGTGATTGTCGGCGTCGTTGGCAACAGCCGGTACAACAGCCTGCGCAACGAGCCCGTCCCGAATTTCTATCAGCCCTATCGTCCTGGCGGCACGGTTCACTTTGCGATTCGCACGGCGATGGACGCGTCCGGGTTGGCCGAGTCCATTCGACGCGTGATTGCCTCGGTTGATCCTGCGGTGCCGCTGACCGAGTTCCACACTCAGGCGGGATTGATCGACCGCAACCTGCGAACCGAGCGGCTTCTGAGTTTCGTGTCTGCCGCGTTCGGCCTGGTAGCGCTGACACTCGCCGCGGTCGGCCTCGCCGGGCTGCTGGCGTATCTCGTCGCGCGCCGCACAAACGAAATCGGCGTCCGTATGGCGCTCGGAGCTGCCTCCGGGGACGTGATTCGGATGGTGCTGCACGATTCGATGTCAATCGTGGTCACCGGCATTCTCCTTGGCCTGCCGTGTGCCTACGCTGTCGGACGGAGCCTGAGGGCGTCGCTCTTTCGACTCGAGCCGCTGGACCCGCCGACTGCGGGGCTGTCCCTCGCTGGATTGATACTGGTCGCCGTTGTTGCCGCCTGGATTCCGGCCCGGAGGGCGGCGACCATCAACCCGATCGCCGCGCTTCGCCAGGAATAGCATCACGAAACGGAGAGCCTAACGCAAAATCTGGAACTGACGACAGCACGGCCATCGAACCGACTGACGTCGACGTACAATCGCCGCGGTCTGCCCGTTCTGACCCACCAAGGAGGTTCACATGATCGCGCGAAAAACGATCGGCGTGGTGGTCACGGCCGCCGCAATGTCGTCCGTTCCAGCTCACGCGCAGCAACCGTCCGAGAAGACCCTCCCTGACAACGTCCAACTCTTCATCCCTTACAAGGAATACTCGGCCGAGGACAACAAACGCGTGCTCGACGAGTACAGGTACTTGCGCGTCGCCGACGTCTCCGACGGAATGGACGTCGTCGGACTGCAGAACATCGGGCTCGTCAATCCGGAGATTCATGCGCTGTGGAAGGACACCGAGAATTTTTCGCATCGCATGGCCGGTATCGCGGTGACCGCCCGCTACGTGCCGACGAACAAACGGGAACCCCGGATGGACAATAAGACGATCAGTCAGTGGTACAGCACGATCACCTCTGAAGCCTTCATGAAAGTCCTGACCCCGGGGTCGGTGCTCGTCATCGACGCGATGGAGGACGGCGAGTCGCGCAGCATCGGATCGTCGAACATCATGAGCTGGAAGAAACTCGGCATGGTGGGGCTGGTCACGAGCGGGGGCCTTGCCGACACCGACGAGATCATCGCTGAGAAGGTCCCGGCATATTTCCGGCGGCTCGCCCGCGGGATCCGGCCTGGCAGAAACGAACTCGAGTCGGTGAATCGTCCGGTCACGATTGGCGGAGTCCTGGTCCGGCCCGGCGACGTGGTCGTCGCCGACGGTGACGGCGTGGTCGTCGTGCCGCGCGAGCGAGCGCTCGAGGTGGCCGAAGCCGCGTTGCCGTTCCTCGATAACATCGGCCGCGAGCGCTATATCAAGGAGACGGGCCGGAATCCCTGGTCAAAGAAGCCTGGAGGGAAGTAAGAAGTTCGGACTAAGATATCGTCAATTCTCACGTCACGCGTTCGACCGGGCTCGGCGTGCGGCCACCATTGCCTGGCAATGAGACTGTGAACGAATGACGATTCCCCTCTATCCGGCGCGCGGGGCCCCGAGCGTGACGCGATGGGGCGATTTTGAGCTGCTGGACGAAATCGGGCGAGGCGCATTTGGCGCTGTCTACCGGTCCCATCATCCAACCCTGCAGCAGGACGTCGCCCTCAAGCTCGTTCCCGTCGCGAGCCAGGACATCAAGGCCATCAACAAGGCACTCGAGGAGGCACGGCGTCTCGCGAGCGTACGCCATCAACACGTGGTCGTCGTTCACGACGCGCGCTATCTCGACGGGTATGTCGGCATCTGCATGGAGTTTGTCCGGGGGCAGTCGCTCGAAGCCATCGTCAGCGAGCGGGGACCGTTCGATTCGATCGAAGCCGCCAACTGCATCAGAGTGCTCGCGGGCGCACTGTCCGCCGTTCATCGCGCGCGCATCGTCCATAACGACGTCAAGGCAAAAAACGTTCTTCGCGAAACCGGCGGCCGCGTCGTGCTGATGGATTTTGGTGCCGGGCGCCGGGTGCAGGATCCCAATGCCAGCACCGGCCTGACGGTCGTCGGCACGCCGCTCTACATGGCGCCCGAAATCTTCAAGCTGCGCGAACCGACGAGTGTCAGCGACATCTACAGTCTCGGCGTGCTCTGGTTTTATCTCCTCACCGGGGCGTATCCGGTCGATGGGGAGACGCTCCAGAGTCTCGCGGACGCGCACGCCAACGGGACACGTCGTTTCCTCGGAGACTTTCGAGACGATGTTCCGGCGCACGTGCAATACGTCATCGGCCGCGCACTCGAGCCCGATCCCGGCAGGCGGTACGAAAGCTGCGGGGCGTTGCTCGATGACCTCAATGCTTCGTCGCCGGTGTTCGTCTCGCGGCAGCTGCGACCGACTCCGCCTGTCGTCGCGGACGAAGTCCGAACCCGGACTCCGAAACGAACAAGCACGTGGTCCGCTGGAGACGTGCTGCTCTGGGGGGGTGCGGCTCTCGCCGCAACCTTCGCGGCGGTTGTCGCGATCGGGTTCATGGCCTCCCAGGCGTACAGCGTCATGTTCGGTCTGCAGGGAGAATTTGCCAGCGAGTCACCCCGTGTCTGGCTGGAAGTTGGTGTGAGCACGCTGCCACTCGTCGTGGCGATGGTGGTAGTGATTGAAGTCGTGTGGGCGGCGGCGTCCCTCATCTGGCGCGTCACGTCGCGCACCTCCACGCTCGTCGGCACCTGGTCTCAACGGACCACTCAGAGTCTGCTCGCCGCGTCCGAGCGGACCGGATTGGACGACGCGAGGTCGGGCGCAACCATGCTGCTGGTCGTTCAATGTGCGATCCTGATCGCCGCCGGATGGTGGTTCAAGGATGTGATCGGCGCATTTACCAAGCCGATCGTAAACGGCGTCTTGCCAACCCACATTCTCCTGGATCACAGCGGACGCTGGCTTCTGTTTCGTGAAGTGATGAGCGTGCTGACCGTTGCCGGCGGCTATGGCTGGTGGCTGGCGCTTCGATACTGGCGTCTTGCCGACGTCGGCTTTGCGCGCGTGATTGCAGGGATCGCGGTGACGGCTGCCTCGCTGGCTCTTGCGACTGTTCCGTGGCGCATCGTCCAGCAGGCGGAATTCGAGATCGCCACCTATGGATCCGACCGCTGCTTCATCGTGGCGGAACGAGAAACGCGCGTGCAGCTGTACTGTCCCGGACGTCGCGAGACCACAGTGGTCGTGGAGGCACGTGACAAGAGGCTGGTTCGACTCGGCACCAAACAGAACGTCTTTTCGGCCGTCGCGAATGGACGGCCCGCAGGAGGATCATGACTCGCGCTTTTCGTACCAGCGTCATCCTCTGGCTGCTTTGTGTCGGCGCGCCGTCGCCCGCAAGCGCAAGCATCATGGACTGGCTCGACAGGCTAAGCGGTCCCGGGCCGTTCTGGGGAGTCGATCTCGACATGCAGGTGAACTGTCCCTCGCGGAAGGAAGGTTCGCCGCCGTCCGGGGTCAAAGCC
>AR_comb_assmDRAFT_10050219_pt1 | contig 13689 bp, 12 predicted proteins | sample ArasoioldDNA_FD_10543 | JGI IMG/M metagenome (IMG submission 10543) | reverse complement strand
GCCTATGGCGGAAGTGGCTTGGGCATTCTGGAGGCCAGCCTCATCCTAGAGGAGATCAACCATTCCGGGGGCAACGCTGCAGCCTGCCACGCGCAAATGTATATTATGGGGACCGTGTTGCGCCATGGCTCGGAGGCACAAAAGGCACGCTATCTGCCGCAAATCGCTAATGGCACCCTGCGTCTCCAAGCCTTTGGTGTGACAGAGCCCAACTCCGGCTCTGATACAACACAACTACAAACTACAGCGGCGCGGCATGGTGATGTCTACGTGGTGAATGGCCAGAAGATTTTCATCTCGCGTGTGTTGCAATCTGATTTGCTCCTCTTGCTGGCGCGGACAACACCGGTGCAGGCAGTGCGCCGACGTACGGAGGGCCTCTCGGTTTTTTTAATTGATATTCGTGGGCTCAAAGGTTTCACCGTACGGCCACTACGCACCATGTTGAACCATTCGACCAATGTGCTCTTTTTCGACAATGTGGAGATCCCGGCTGACAGTCTCATTGGCGAGGAGGGCAAGGGGTTTGCCTATATCCTGGATGGCATGAATGCCGAGCGCATCCTGGTAGCTTCTGAATCGGTGGGTGACGGGCGCTGGTTCATTGAAAAAGCCGTGCAATACTCAAAAGAACGGGTGATCTTCGGGAAAGCCATCGGTGCCAACCAGGGTGTGCAATTTCCCATTGCCAAGGCCCACATGTCTGTAGAAGCCGCCGACCTCATGCGTCTCAAAGCCGCCCTCATGTTCGATGCCGGGGAGCCCTGCGGGGCCGAGGCAAATATGGCCAAATACCTGTGTGCGGAAGCAGCCTGGGAGGCAGCCAATGCCTGTCTCGATTGCCACGGCGGCTATGGCTTTGCCGCCGAGTACGACGTCGAACGGAAATTCCGTGAAACGCGTCTGTATAAGACGGCACCTGTGAATAATAACCTTGTGCTGGCGTACGTTGGGCAGCATGTGCTGGGCATGCCACGATCCTACTGAACTGACAAATCAAGCACTTAGCATTTGCTTGCCTTTCCCGTGCCGAGCTCGACTACCCCGTTTTGCTCGGCATTGGCCCCAGAATTGCACCGAAATTGCACCACCAGGGCACCACAGATTAGGTGATAACCCCCACAAGATAGACTCCTTTGCTGGTTCTGGCTATACCTCGACCTGCCAGGGGGTTTTTCTGCTCGCCCTCCCGACTGCGTAGGGGGATTTGAGGGAAGAATGAGGTGTCTGCCATGCTGGAATTGGCCTTGCTCGGCTACGGTCGTAGGTATACCAAACATAAAAGCCCACGTGACGCGATGTGGGGGCGTTTTTACTGGTACTGGGGTCGGAGGAGCATGAAACTCGCAGACCTAGCACGTACAGGAGCACCGCCTATGAAACGAACCGGCATACGATTGATTTTGCTTCTTGTCGTGATGTTTATCCAGGCTGGCTGCTGTTGGAGTAATTGTCCGCCATCTTGGAAGAGTGCTGTAGACTGGCATACCCCATCATATGGTCATGATGAAGGTAGTTGAGGGAAGGTTTTGCCGGGAGATGGAAAATAAAAACGGCCGCAACTCCGAGTCACGCCCATGTAGTGCCATTACCGGGGAGAGTATAGCATAAAAAAGCATCGCCTCTTTTATCCGCTTCATGGAACGTTTTGAAGCAGAAGAAGGAGTGTAAAAGTGCAAGACCCGGTATATGGCGGGATACCGGGTCTCTGATACAGCGCTTGCACAAAGGATGTGTCCGTCTCTCAAGGAAGCCCGGTCCACAGAGCCTACGTAGTAAGGACTTTCAAGAGAATACAGACTACATTAGAAGTATGCCGTCAAGGACATAGAAGTTCAAGGGAGAAGATTGAAACTAGTGAAGCCCTGCTCGACGGGTACGAGGAGAGCAGGGCTTCCCAGGAGCCACCCGTGAGAGTACGTCACAGGCAGGTGGAAGTATAAAGGATACAAAATAATTTTTCAATACCAGGCTCAAATTACCAAACAAAAATCCCATAAGAAATGGCTAGTTAGATTCAAATGACGAGATTGGCAACAATCCTACGTTTTTGATTCTCTACTAGCCCTTCACCCGCAGCGCCTGGCCAGTGACGGCCAGGGCTGGGAGCAGGTATCGGTCTCACTACCAAACCGTTGCCCGCACTGGGACAAGGCACCAAGATACCGATTCGCCGTAGAGTTTTTGTGATCACGTGCAAGCTGGTCTCGGCACTCAGCTAGGAGTGCAGGTGGCTGAGAGGGGAGGTGCGCCCTTACGTCGCACCTGAACTCGGTAAACTGGCTGGCCGTTCCTGCCTGGACGTTGGACGATGGGAGCCATGTGTTGTGTCCCCCTTTAGGTGAGGGTGACATTGGTGGCGGGTAGGGAAGACTCGCAGCAAGTGCACCAAAAGTACACCATACCCCGTAAGAGGCTGATGCAACATGGCTAGAAGTGCTTGATTTACCTGCCAGTGAAACGCGTCCGCACACGATAGGCTCGTACATAATAACCTTGCGCTGGCATACGTTGGGCAGCCTGTGCTGGGCATGCCGCGGTCCTACTGAAGGGCGGTGGCTCAGGGGACATGTGTCTGCTTGGGGGTCATAACTGTTCTCCTGCCAAATGAAATTCAGTCCGTGCTTGTTCGAGTAGCTTGCCCAACTCACTGTGCAAACTGGCAGCATTCGTGAATAATACACTCCAAAAGTCTCGCGTGCTTTTGGAGACCTCGCCATCATTTGCCCTACGCTCCAAGGCCAGGGCGTCTCGGAGGTCTTTGACATTGTCTATCGCTTGACTTAGCACATTCTCCTGATGGACCAAGTAACCTGCCGTTGCCACGACTTTTCCTCCTGCTGGGAGATTTGCTGATATTGCCACAGAGATTATAATGTCCTATTTCGAGATTCAATAGATAAAGGCACGTTTTTCAACGAACACCTGCACATTGCCATAGGCGCTTGTTTTTTTTGAGGCTTTGACGGATGAGTCCGTGGCTAAGATCACCTCGTGACCTGGGGTTAGCGTGACATTTTCCTGACTCTCCAAGGTATGTGTGGATATGCCCATGCTACTCTCTGACGATGGAGCATGGCGTCGAACCTGGGGACGAAAACTCAGTTGCGCATGCTTATCGGTACGTCGTATTATGGGAGCTATGATTGTGCCATCATTAGCACCGGCGATGCGAGCGCCGCCGATGGGCATACTACGGTCCTACTGCTACAAGTAGTCGTGAGAAAGGAATGCTGATGCCAGCCGACGTAATCACCATTTGTGAGGTTGGGACACGTGATGGCTTTCAGATTGAACCAGAGTTCATCCCAACAGAGTTGAAAATAGAGGCCGTGAATCGGCTGAGCGCGGTCGGGATTTCACGCCTTGAGGTGACTTCTTTTGTGCATCCCAAGGCGGTACCGCAGCTCCGCGATGCTGAGGAGGTGATGGCACGCCTTGAGCGCCGACCGGGGACAGTCTATGCCGCCCTGGTGCCCAACGACAAGGGGGCGAAGCGTGCCGTAGACACCGGCGTGGACAAAATCCATACCGTGTTGTCAGCGAGCGAGAGCCATAACCTGGCCAACGTCAACATGACGGTAGCCGAGTCGCTTACCAAGCTCGAAGCCGTCGCGCACGTCGCGCGCGAGGCTGGCATACCGCTGCAGGGGGGCGTCTCGTGTTCGTTCGGTTGCCCCTTTGAAATAGATGTGCCGCTGCAGAATCTCGAAGCGATCGTCGTACGCCTGGTGGATTGTGGTTTCCAGGCCATCGGCCTGGCCGATACAACGGGTATGGCCAATCCTGCCCAGGTACGGCGCACGCTTGCATACTTGATGCCCAAATTCCCCGGCATTGAATGGACGCTGCACACGCACAACACGCGTGCCATGGCTATTCCAAATATCCTGGCCGCTGTCGAGTGTGGCGTGCGGCACTTCGACGCCTCGATTGGCGGCCTCGGTGGTTGTCCGTTTGCCCCTGGTGCTACGGGCAATGTCTGCACCGAAGATCTGGTGCACTGCCTGCATGCCATGGGCTACGAGACGGGGATTGATCTCGATGGCCTTATTGAGGTGTCGAAACGTGTGCAGGAGATCATTGGTCGTGAACTCCCTGGCCAGGTGATGAAGGCGGGACAATGGAACCGCCGCTACAAGGTCCCGCACACCGTGGAAGAGCGCCTTGCCGCACTGGCCTCTTAGGCCGCAAACTTTCCCTGCTGGCCCCGGCCCTCTCCCTGAGGGCCGGAGTGAGGGTTCCTTACCACCACTGCCATTCCTGCGTGACTAAGACATGCACACCGAGAAGAAGATTGGTCACGCCGTGCGCCAGTATGCATGGCCAGAGGCGGCGTGTCTTGTAGAGGAGGAGGTTGTAGAGAGCGCCCGCCATCATACCGGCGAGCCATAAGGTGTGTTCACTTCCAAAGAGTACCACCGTCACGATGCAAGAGAGAGGAGTAAACTTCCCAAGTGGAATTGACGTGAACTCGGTGGGGACGTTGGGCTTCTCTTCCAGAAAAAGCGTGATGACAAACCGGAGAAGAAAGGAACGCCAGAAGAGTTCCTCCATCATGGGCACCACCACTGCAGCGCCAAACAACCGCACGGCTGCGAGCAGTCCCCCCGCCCTCGCGCCAGCCTGCCACGGATTGTAGCCAGCTCCTTGGCCAAGCATTGCCCAGGACCAGTCCATACGTACCCAGGCAAGATAGACCACCACACCAACTCCGAGCGTTAAAATTCCCTCGCGAAGTTACACGCACAGCTTGTCGTGCAGTTCGTCATACTGGCACCACCCATACAGCAGCGCTCCTAGCACAACCACAATTCTTAGCGGGTAGAGCCAGAGGGACAAGAGCGCCCTCGACTCGGCCAGGAAAGGCACCCATGCACTGGCAGAGTACAACAGCGATTCAAGGGCGAGAAAAGCCATGTAGAGGCCGAAGGGGAGCACCCGAGGCCACACGGTTGTGCTGCTTTTTAGCTTCACCCGCTTCCGCTCCCTCTACCGTGGAATGACTGGCAGGAGTATATGAGATGGATAGCGCTGCTCGTGGAAAATGGTCTGCGCTGCTGTCTGCCAACGGGTGCCAGTAGCTTGATCCTCACCAGTATTGAGATTGCGATCAAAGCGTGGGAAGTTGCTGGAGGCAATCTCGAGACGCAGACTGTGCCCTGGTAAAAATACATGGCTCGTGGCCCAGAGGTCGATCGTCAACTCGTACACCTGGCCAGGTGTCAGCAATGCGGGGATCAGGCGCGAGGCACGGTAGCGCGCACGGATGATGCCATCGGCCAGGTTTTGCGCATAGCCGTCTGGGCGCACATCCACCAGCTTCGCGGTAAAATCCGTGTCAGGGGCACTACTGGCCGCAAACAGTGTGACGACGAGAGGACCAGTTACCTCCAGAGGTGTGGTCAGAGGCGCACTTGTATAGACCAGCACATCCTGGCGCGTTTCCACTTGTCGCTGATCTTGCACGCCCATGGGAATGATCAGCTGTTGCCGCCACACGTGGGGACAGGGTCATGCGGATCGTAGACAAAGCGATCAGCGGGTTCCTCGCCCGGGACCACAGGGTCCAGACGTCCATCGCCACGCAGACCGTTGGCCTGACCCTGGCTGTGCAGGTAGTATGGGGTGTAGTGGGTGCGCACCAGGGGCCATTCCTGCTCATCACGCCAGACGTTCTCACCCATGACAAAGATTTTCACGGGGGCTTCTTCCAGAATACCCGTGTTGACGCCTTTGAGGTAATAGTCGAACCAGCGGAGTTGTGTCTCGTGCAATTCAATGCCGGCATTGGGACCAAAATCAATATCGCCTGTCCCTTGTGACGTCGGGCTGGTATAGGGGAAGCGGTGCGCCCATGGCCCAATCAAAATCTTCTGCTGGGTGCGCGCTTCCACGGTCATAGCATGCTGGCGCAGGCCACAGAAGTGCGCCAGACCACCGCGCAAGAAGATGTCATACCAGGAGGTTACATGGTACATCGGCGTATTGATATTGGTGTGCTGTCGCTCCACATTGATGGCCCACCAGTAGGGGCCATTCTCAGGGTGACGCAGGTAGTCAGTCAGATAACGCGCCACCGGGCGCAGCAGGTCGCCCCAGCCCATCAGGGGCAGGCGGCGGTAGGCCTGGGCCGACAGGGGCTGCGCAAATGGTGTTGGAGCTGGGATCAGGTCGCGTTCGAGAGTCGCGAGGAGCGGCGCGGTGAGACCCTGGCGTTCCAGCGAGTCACGGGCTATGAGGATAGCATAGGGAATCTGCCAGCCAAACTCGAAGGCCCCACCCGTGTGGTAGACCCAGCACTGATGGAAGTCGGCTGCCGCCGAAACCGGAAACGCGGCCTTGAGGTGGGGCGGACGACTGAGTGCCAGGAGGTACTGCGTAGCGCCGAGGTAGGACTGCCCCATGGTGCCGACATTGCCATCGGCCCAGGGCAAGCTGGCAGCCCACTCCACCGCATCGTAGCCATCTGGCATCTCCCAGATAAGCGCATAGTATTCCTCCCCGTCAGACGCAAAGCGCCCGCGCGTGTCTTGCATGATCACCCCATAGCCACGCTCGACAAAGTAGTCGATATCCCCCGGGCGCGGCCGTAAATTCTTATTGTACGGCAGGCGCGACAGCAGGACCGGGAAGCGTCCGGGTGCGTCTGGACGATAGACGTCAGCGCGTAACGTCACACCATCACGGGTCTGCATAGGGACATCTTTCTCAACCAGGACACGGTACTGGGGACGACTGCCTGGTGCCATAAGTTGTTCCCCCGACGCTTATCAAGAGTTTTTGGTATAGTAAAAAAGCTTCGCGCATCATAATATACTATGGTTACAATTTCTCTAAATCCCTGGCGCATGTAGCACATACGAGAAAGCAACTGGCTCTGTCTGGGAACCATGTAGCAGGCAAGTAGGTTGATTCCATCTGATGTCCTATCCTCTACTGTGACACACGCCATCATGGGGAGACTACCCGATGCTAGAATTTCTTACGCATCTGCTCTCTTCGCAGGGTTTTGAACCACATGGGCATTGTTATCTCTGGCTGCCAGAGATCTTATGGCTCCATGTCATGTCCGATGCGTTCATTGCGCTGGCCTATTACTCTATCCCTATCGCCCTCATCTATCTTATCCATAAGCGGCGAGACCTCACTTATGGATGGATGGTCGTCATGTTTGGTACCTTTATTTTACTCTGTGGCACTACCCATGTCATGAGTCTGTGGACCGTGTGGCATGGCACCTATCGCTTAGAGGGACTCGTGAAACTACTCACGGCGGCTGTCTCTATCACCACCGCGGTAGCCCTGTGGCCACTCATTCCAACCCTGATCGCACTCCCGAGCCCCTCCCAACTGGAGCGGGCGAACCGCGAACTGCAGACTCATATTGGCGAGCGGCAGCAGGCTGAGAAGGCACTACGCACAGCGCATGACGAATTAGAAATGCGGGTTGCGGCACGGACGGGGGAACTGCTTACGGCCAATGCCGCCCCTGGAAGCTAAAGCCGTTGAGCTTGAAGAAGCAAACACCGACCTAGCCCAATACGCTTATGCAGTTTCCCATGATCTCAAGACACCCCTACGTGGCATCCACCATTACGCCGACTTCTTGCGCGAAGACCTTGAGGCGAGCCTTGGCGATGAACACAAAGCCTATCTCGATGGCCTACGCCAGGCGGTCTGGCAGGCCGAAGCATTGGTCGATGGCCTGCTGGAGCTGTCACGCGTCGGCAACCGCAATCTGGTGTACCAGGCGGTCAACCTCAAAACGTTCCTGCAAGAGATCATTACGTCGCTCGGCCTGCCAGAAGATGTCGACATCCTCTGGCAGGGAACATGGCCTACCATTGAGGTCGAGCCCGTCCTGTTGCGCCAGATCTTCCAGAACCTTATCAGCAACGCCACAAAATTCAACTCGGCACCACGCAAACGCATCGAACTCGGCTGGCGTCCGGTAGGGCAGCACAACTGCGAGCTGTACGTGCGCGACAATGGCATTGGCATCGACCCGCGCTACTTAGAACAAATTTTCCAGATGTTTCAACGTCTCCATACCAGGCAGGAATACGAGGGGACAGGTATCGGTCTGGCTATCGTCAAGAAAGCCGTCAGTCGCATGGGCGGTACCGCGCATGTCACCTCGACCCCAGGCGCGGGGAGTACGTTCTTCGTGACACTCCCCATGCGGCATTAGGGGGAGACACCTATGCCCGAGCAACCGTTAGTCGTTCTCATGGTGGAAGACAACGAGCACGACATCCTCGCGACGCAGCGCGCTTGGAGGATGCATCGCATCGCCAACCCGCTCTATGTTGTCACTGACGGGGAAGCGTGTCTCAGTTATCTCCACCAACGTGGCCCGTATAGTGCTCCAGGTGTTGCTCCCTCTCCAGGACTCCTGCTCCTCGACCTCAATATACCCAAGACCGATGGCATCAGTGTCTTGAAGCATATTCGAGCAGACGACAGGTTATACTGTTTGCCAGTCGTGATCTTCACCACCTCTAAGCTTGAAGAAGACCGCACGCGCAGCTACAACCTGCGCGTCAATGCTTACATCAGGAAGCCGATGGGCTTCCGGAGCTTCGCCGAAGCTCTCAGAATCATTAACCTTTTCTGGGATCTCGTTGAGTTACCGGAGTGATTACATGGCTCACGCAGAAGTCTCTGCACCTTTGCGCATCCTACTGGTTGAAGACAGTGAACATGACGCCGTAGCCTTCCGCCGCGCCTTCCGAAATACCTCAGCACCTTGCCATATCACGCTCTGCGAGCGCGCTGAGGAGGCGCTGGCGCAGCTCTCGAAGCAGGAATCCTGCTTCGATCTCGTGGTGGCCGATTACAAGCTGCCGGGCATGTCCGGATTGGAGCTGTACCGCGCACTACGCACCAGTAATATCCCTATCCCTCTCGTGCTCCTGACCGGGGCCGGGGCAGAATATCTCGCTGTCGAGGCCCTCAAAGCCGGGGTCGATGACTACATCATTAAGGACGCGAGCCAGGGCTACATCGACTTGCTGCCACTTGTCCTCCCCGAGGTGGTGCAGCGCTATCGTGATCGTCTGGAGCACCAGCGCACCCAGAACACCCTGAGCGAGCGCGAGTCGCAGCTCCGTCTCGTGACGGACGCGCTGCCGGTGGGTATTTCCTATGTGGACCTCGAGCAGTGCTATCGCTTTGCGAACCGCACCTGCGAAGCATGGATCGGCCAGCCACGGACCGCTCTCTATGGCAGGCATATCGAGGACGTCTGGGGCGAAGCGGCATATACCCTCACACGGGCATACATCGAGGCAGCCTTGGCCGGCCAGCCGTGCACGTGTGAACATGAGATGGCCTTGCCACAGACTGGAAGGCGTGTGCTCCACCTCATGTTTATTCCCGATCTGGATACCCAGGGTCACTGCAAGGGGTGCTTCACGCTCATCACCGATGTCACAGAACGCAAACACCTCGAAACAGAGCTGCGCCAGGCGCAGACCATGCACGCCATTGGCACCCTGGCAGGTGGGATTGCGCACGAATTCAACAATATTCTGATGGTTATTCTGGGCTATACCAGCCTGGTGCTCAACAATGTGCCACAGGAAAGCACAACCTGGTCCAATGCCCGGCAGGTGTTTATGGCGGGGGAACGTGCGCGAGACCTCGTCCAGCAGATCCTCGCCTTCAGCCGTCAGGTCAAGGTCGAGCACATGCCCACGAAACTTCACCTGCTTGTTCAAGAGGCACTCGGCTTGATCCGGGGTACCCTACCTGCGACTATTCTGCTCCAGCAGGACGTGGGGAAGGATGTGGGGACTGTCCTCACGAGTATCACAGAGGTACACCAGATCATTCTGAACCTGTGCGCCAACGCGGCACATGCTATGCGGGAGGTGGGAGGCACGTTGGATATACGCCTTGATACCGTGGAGGTGCAGGGGCCTCCCATGTCCCAGCATCCGGTACTTCGACCTGGCTCCTACGCCTGGCTCAGCGTACGGGATACGGGCCACGGTATGCCACCCGATGTGATTGAGTATATCTTTGAACCGTTCTTCACGACCAAAGAGGTCGGCGAAGGCACAGGGATGGGCCTGGCGGTCGTCCATGGCATTGTCACCCACCACGGTGGGGCGGTCACGGTGCACAGCACACCGGGCCAGGGGACAACCTTTGACATCTACCTGCCGCGTGTTGCTGAAGCCGCAACCACGAATGCAGCGCTGCCGGAGCCCATCGTGCCAGGGAAGGGGCGCGTGCTGTACGTCGATGATGATACCTCTCTGGCGCATTTGGGCCACGCCATGTTGACCCCTCTAGGCTATGAAGTTGTCGCCTGTACCAGTGGGTATGAGGCACTGCATGTCTTCTTGCAGACACCCCAGAGCTTTGACTTGGTCATCACGGATCAAACGATGCCACACATGACTGGTGAAACGTTAGTACGAGCCTTACGGCGTATTCGCCCGGATATTCCCGTCATTCTCTGCACGGGCTATAGCAGTGGTATCAATACCGATAAGGCAAGGACGCAGGGGATTGAGGCTTTTCTCATGAAACCTCTCTCCATCGATACCCTCGCCCCTACTATCCAGCGTCTCCTGGCACGGCGCGAGGCGTCTCCCTCGTAAAGCACAGCGCCAGCGCCTGGACTGACCGATGGGGTTATATCGGATAAATCACCACCCGACGGTGCGGTTCCACCCCTTTACTCTCTGTCGTTAAGCCATAGCGTTCGGCAAGCTGATGCTGCAGGCGGCGCAGGTAGTTGTTCTGCGGTGTTAATTCAACAGGTTGCAACTGTTCAAGCACCTCACGGATCGCCACTTCCGCTTCCCGTATGGCCGCGGCATCGCTGGAACGCCGGTCACCCCGGTCAAAGACCAGCCGCAGGGTCTGCTCCATCTGCGTGACGGTATTGTGCCGGACCGTGTATAGCGGCACCCCACGGGCCTGTGCCTCGCGCAGCCGTCTGGATTGGTGTTTTTCTTGCGATTTCAGCGTCACGATAAGATCGGCGGTGTCAAGATCCTCGACGAGCGAAGCTGGCACCCGGCAGCGCTGGATAGCCTGTTCGAGTCGGTTGCGGTTCACGGCATATGGGAAAACACGAACAATATGCCGTCTGGACCGCCGTGCTGGCATATCGTGTTGTTGGTCCGCCTCGACCTGGAGTCTGACAGGCTCCGCCAGTATGTCCGACTGGCGGACCTCGAACCCGCCCTCAGCAGTACGCACCCGCAATTCTGGATGCAACGCCCTGCCCCGTAACAAGCCGTCGACCACCGTAGCGACATCATGGTGCACGGCGAGGCGGTCACGGTCTTGAATCTCGATGAGCACATCAAAGGTGGGTGGTGCCTTACGTTCCAGAACGGTTTTCTGTGTGTGGCGGCGTCTGGCCTCCTCGTCCGATAGGGTGACCGCCTGGATACCACCCACGAGGTCGGAGAGCGTGGGATTCCGCAACAGGTTGTCAAGGGTGTTGCCATGCGCCGTGGCGATCAGTTGTACACCACGTTCCGCGATAGTACGGGCCGCCAGCGCCTCCGCTTCGGTGCCGATTTCATCGATGACGATGACCTCAGGCATGTGATTTTCCACCGCCTCGATCATCACGGCATGCTGCTCTGTGGGCGAGGGCACCTGCATGCGCCGCGCCCGCCCAATACCCGGGTGGGGGATGTCACCGTCGCCAGCGATCTCATTCGATGTATCCACGACAATAACGCGTTTGCCCACGTCATCTGCCAACAGGCGCGCCGCTTCGCGCAACAGGGTGGTTTTGCCGACCCCAGGGCGCCCGAGGAGGAGCAAGGACTTGCCCTGCTCGATAACATCGCGCAGAATGTCCACGGTGCCAAACAGCGCCCGTCCAACTCGACAGGTCAGACCAATGGTCGTGCCCACACGGTTCCGGATCGCTGAAATGCGGTGTAAGGTACGCTCAATGCCGGCCCGGTTATCCTTGCCGAATACGCTGACGTGTCTGACAACGTAGTCGATGTCCTCACGTGATACCTGGGGGCCTGGGAGATCCTCCGTATGCTCCAGGAAGCGCGCCTGTGGCAGCCGCCCGAGATCGAGGATTACTTCGAGCAGCACATCGTGGTTTGCGGGCTCCGCAAGTATGCTGCGAATGTGTGGAGGCATCACCCCGAGTAACAGCGCCAGGTCATCCGTTACGCTTACGTGTGTCCCAATCAACGTCTACACCTCCCAACTCTGGGAAGACATGTGTCTCAACTACCCTCTGTTGCGGATTGTACCTCAGACCAGCAAATTGTGGTATAAGGCAGGAGCGAAAGCCCACGTGCACTGAGAGTACAGGAGAAAAGCCGCACCTGAGTGACGGCCGATGATCGTGAGAGGGCGCTGCCAGTGCTGGCAGCGCCCGGCATTATGAGGCCGGTGTAACGTCAGCGGGGGGGACGAGGATTTCCTGCGACAGGGCGGCGAGGGCCCCACGGGCCTCGATGAGCTCAGCGCTCGTGGTACGGAGGCGCTGGTGCATCGCCAGCATAAAACTCCGTAAAAGCTTTACGGCCATGGCTGGCTCTTGCTCGAGCATAGCGTAGAAATCGTGGCCACGAATGAGCATCGCCTTGGTCGGCTCTAAGGCCCGCACCGTCGCCGAACGCTTGGCGCGTTCGAGCAGGGCGGTCTCCCCAAAGGGCGCTCCTGGACTCAAGGTGATCAGGAGCTGGCCTTTTCTTACCACCTCTACCTTCCCGCTCACCAGGATGAAGAAATCATCGCCGACGGTATCCTCAGCAATAAGCACGTCCCCAGGCTCATAAGAGCGGACGTGCACGATGTTGAGCACTTTGACGAGTTCATGCGTATCGCAGAGGTTAAACAGACGAATGCGTTTCAGCGCCTCGACTTTCCGAGTGACGGAGACCCCCGCTTCGCCCCCGGTGCGCTGGACAGCGTCAACCTGCACAGCCACGACCGTGACATTATCGCTGCCACCACCCGCATTCGCCATGGCTATACAGGTAGTCACCAAACCCTCCAGAGGCAGGCGCACACTCATCTGCGCCAGTTCCTCCTCACATTTGAGATAGTTATGGAAGCCATCTGAGCAGAGGAGGAAGCGATCATGGGCCATACATTCAACAAAGAGTGTCTCCGCCCGGACCGTTGGTTTCGTGCCCACACTGCGTGTGATGACGTTGGCATAGGGCGCGTATGCGGCTTCTTCCGGGGTGAGTCGACCGGTCTTGAGCATATGCCAGACCAGGCTGTGATCTTCGGTGAGTTGGTGTGCCTGCTGGTCACGAATAAGATAGACGCGCGAGTCGCCGACATGCGCAATCACCGCTGCTTCCCCAAGCGTCAGGAGCATGGCAATGGTCGTGCCCATGCCTTTCTTCAGCGGATCGCTCTGCCCCATGGCATAGACCTGGGCACAGGCTTCCTGCACCGCCCCTTCTACCAGACGCAACACCTGAGTACGCTGCTCGAAGGTTGGAGAGTGGATATAGGCGCTCAGGATAGCCTGCTGACGGCGGATGCTCGCCCGGACGAGACGTACCGTTTCCTGGCTGGCGATTTCGCCGGCGGCATGGCCGCCCATGCCGTCACAGACGATATAGAGCCCGAGGTCAGGGTCGATAAGGCAGGCATCCTCGTTGTGGTCACGCTGACGACCAAAGTCCGTCTGTCCAGAGGCGGTAATACGCATGTACGTCTCACTTG
>AR_comb_assmDRAFT_10077639_pt1 | contig 13692 bp, 14 predicted proteins | sample ArasoioldDNA_FD_10543 | JGI IMG/M metagenome (IMG submission 10543) | reverse complement strand
AGGTAGGGCGACATCTCGTTGGCAATAAATAAAATTCTTTTCTTTGTTTGCATTATCAAGAATGGGGTTTAACCAATTCAAAGAGTTGGCAAAGGTAAGGCATTTTTCGTCAGGATTAGCTCTGAAGACCAATTCAATCATTGAATGTGAACAATATGAATATCATAAGGCAAGCCGAAGAATTAAAAGAGGAACTGAAAACCATTCGTAATGAACAAAAGGCAATCGGCTTTGTTCCCACCATGGGAGCGCTTCATGAGGGCCACCTTTCGCTTATTGAGGAATCAAAGGCCAATACGAGGGTGACCGTTTGCAGTATTTTTGTTAATCCTGCACAATTCAATGATCCAAAAGATTACGAAAAGTATCCGAACACTATTGATAAGGACCTTCACATATTGCGCCAGGCAGGCACTGACATCGTTTATCTCCCATCTGTAAATGAAATTTATCCCGACGGCACTAAAGATCTTGAGCACTACGATCTCGGATATCTTGAAACCATACTTGAGGGCCATTACAGGCCAGGGCATTTCCAGGGCGTTTCGCAGGTCATGGCGAGACTATTAAAAATAGTTTTACCAGATCAATTATTCATGGGACAAAAGGATTACCAGCAATGCATGGTAATTCAAAAGCTGCTTCATCTTACACAGCTTGATCAACGTATCAGTTTGCAAGTATGCCCCACCGTTAGGGAAAGTGATGGCCTGGCTATGAGTAGTCGCAACCTCCGGTTAAATGTTCAGGAAAGGAAAATAGCCGTCGGGATCAGTAAAGCGCTGGAATTTGCAAAGCGTGAAATTGTGCCCGGCGATTTAACGCGGCTGGAAATTGAGGCCACTACTCTTCTTGCTGGCAGCGGATTCAAAGTGGATTATTTTGAAATTGCGAAGGCTGATTCGCTTGAACTCATTAATGAATGGGATGGAAAAACCAAACTCGTTGCATTAACAGCAGCTTTCCTGAACCAGGTAAGACTTATTGATAATATGCTCCTCAACTAGAGTTGCACATTACATGTTGCAGATTGTTTGTTGCAGGTTGCAGGGGGCAGTATGAAGGACGTAGACATCATTATTTGCAGGTAGAGTTTTTCATGATATATGCGAACAATATCTTCAATTTTATAAGATTGAATCTAACGAAGGGCTCTCCTTTGTAACCTGTAACCTGCAACTTGAACCCTGAAACCTGAAACAAGTCTCCTTATCTTTGCGCGGCTATGGAAATTGAAGTTTTGAAATCAAAAATTCACAGGGCAGTCATTACAGAAGCTAACCTCAACTATGTAGGTAGTCTTACATTGGATGAAGACCTGATGGAGTCAGCGAATCTTATCGAAAATGAGAAGGTCCAGATTGTGAATGTCAACAATGGCTCTCGTATTGAAACGTATATTATTAAAGGCAAGAGAGGTTCAGGTGTATGTTGCCTGAATGGCCCTGCTGCCAGGAAAGGTGCAGTAGGTGATGTGGTCATTGTGATCTCATATGCCACCATGGATTTTGAAAAAGCAAAATCGTTCAAACCATGGATCATTTTCCCAAAGGAAGGAAACAAGCTGTAACGAAACTTTACATTGCCGTAAAGGCCGGCTTCTTTATTTTGTGATATGAACAAAAAACTGCGGGCATATCTCCAATATGTTTTCTTTATTGCACTGGCCGCGTTTTTTGTTTGGTTGAGCTTGCACAACGTAAATGCGGAAAAGTGGGAAAAATTAAAGGAAGCAATTGTTCATGCGCGCCTCTGGGTATTCTTCCCGGTACTTTTTCTTTTACTGCTTAGTCACTGGGTCAGAGCCCTTCGCTGGAAGATGCTGATCGAACCCCTGGGTTATCGCCCTTCTAACATCAATACTTTTTTTGGAGTGATGGTAGGATACCTGGTGAATTTAGGTGCACCCAGGCTTGGTGAAATCATCAAGTGCACTGTGTTGGCCAGGTATGAAAAAATCCGCGCCGATAAACTCGTTGGAACAATAGTAGCTGAGCGTGCTTTTGATTTGCTTTCACTGGTGATTGTTTCGGCCATTACCATTGGATTGGAGTTCAAGACTATTGGCGCATGGACGGGGGATTGGTTAGAGTCTGTTTACACCTCCAGCGAAGGGAAATTCTCCCCAACCCGCTTGCTGATTGTAATTGGATCACTGGTAGTAGTGATCTTTGTACTACGATTACTTCTTACCCGTTTCCTTCACATCAATTTTGTTCAGAAGTTCAAAGTGATACTGAAAGGAATCTGGCATGGATTAACCAGTATTCGCCTGGTAAGGAACAAACTATTGTTCCTTTTTTATACCGTCGCCATTTGGACGCTCTACGTTGTAAGTACCCTTATTGGATTTGATGTTTTAAACCAAACAAGCAATCTTGGAATTGGTGCAGCTTTTTCCGCATTAATCATGGGAAGCATTGGTATGATCTTCTCTCCAGGGGGCATCGGCGCGTATCCATGGTTCATCCAACAAACAGTGTTATTGTATGGTATTCCTGAAGAGCCTTATGGACAAGCATTAGGTTGGCTGCTTTGGTTGGGTCAATTCATCATCTTTGTAGTATTTGGTGCATTAAGTTTTATATTACTTCCCACCTTCAATAAGAAAAAAAATGCGCAAGCCGGAGATTATTGAACCAAAGATTCACACGTTACCTGAAATGATTCGCAAACTCGCGCAAGTCAGGTTCCTGGGTAAAACAGTGGCATTCACTAATGGCATCTTTGATATTATTCATCAGGGGCACATATTCTCTTTATCACAAGCCGCTAAAGAAGCAGATTATTTAATAGTGGGTATCAATTCAGATGCATCCACCAAACGACTAAAAGGAAATTCAAGGCCCGTGAATGACCAACATTCGCGTGCGATTGTTGTATCCGCCTTATTAATGGTTGATGCTGTTGTCATATTTGAAGAAGATACTCCGCTTGAATTGATCAAAGCCTTAATGCCGGATGTTATTGTGAAAGGCGGCGATTATACCATAGACCAGGTTGCCGGAGGAAAAGAAGTGATTGCAAATGGTGGCAGAGTGGTGATCAATCCAATAAAGTTGGGCCATTCTACTACGTCGATCATTAAGAAGATTCAGGCGTGAGCTTATTGATTGGATTTCGCTCCGAAACTGGCAATTGGCAACGGGCAATTGGCAACCCATTTCATTCGGGACAACCTTAAACTTGTTAGATTTTAATAGGCAATTGGCAACTCACTTCTTCCATTATATCTCAAACTAGTTAGACCTAGCCCGTCGCAGAATTTCGCTCCGAAATTAGCAATAGGCAACTGGCAATTTAAATCTTCGGGGCAGTCCCAATTTAGTTACTCTTAAGGAATACAAATAATGATCAAAGATTTAATGCTAGTGTTGATTTGCCAATTGTAAAAGAAGAGTTTCGAATAAATGATTAGAGTTTTGAGTTTAGTACTGGTTGGCCTGCGCCAATTGTGAAAAAAGGAGCTACGAATAAATAAAGAAAGGATTTGAATTTAGTGCTGATTTGCCTGTTGCCAATTGCGAAAAGAGGAACTACGAATAAATAAAAAAGAATTTGAGTTTAGTGCTGCTTTGCCAATTGCCTATTCCGGAGCGTGAATTGGAATCCCAATACCACGAACTAATAATACATTCTCTCCACTTCCATCACTATTGATTCAATCACGCGGTCTTCACCGGCGGCATCGTATGATTGCTTGAGATTACTACCGAAAACAAATGCAACAGTTTGCCAGAAGCGGGCGGTGAAACTGCCTTTGTATTCGCTGATGAGTTCGTAACAATTGTTACCGGTTTGGCGGTTGATGAGTTTCATCAATACTCTTCCCTGGTAAACGGATAGATCTGACAGAGGATCCGCAAATTCTTTTTTTAATTCCTTCTCTCTTGTTTTGAGGTAAGTTTTTCTGTCGCTTTTATTGGGGATACTTGCAAGCTTTGCATTGATGTCATTGATGATGGCACCCGCTCTCCTCGCATATGGATAGGTCACATATACAGCGTTTCTCAACCTGGTCCATTCAGCCTTCTTCTTTTTCTGTGCAGGTGAAAAATATCCATCCACCCATACCCATTCCAATGTTTGCGCTGGAATGGTATCACCCTTGTATATGATAGTATTTACCAGAATGGTATCATTCTTTCCCTGTTTACCTTCCTGCCCAAACACGGCGATTGACAAGGTTGGCAACAATAAGAGCAGGAGAACATACTTCATATGGGATCGATGGCCGCGCATTGCCTACTAAAATAACAAGAATCCAGTGTTTATACTAATCAGACAAGATTGGTAACCGAATAGCTGTGTTAAAAATGGGTGAAGTTGACCTTAATCAGCCAATTTATTCTGTACCAGTTTAATTCGGCGAATGATGCTCATTCCAAAACCAATCATCATAATCAGGGTGCCAAGCCATACCAGTCGGATAAAGGGAAATTCCAGAACTTTTAAAGCCACGAACGGTACCAGGTTCGAGGATTCTTTGACACTGATAACTATCTTCTCATTACTCATTACCCGGTCGAAACTAATAGCAAGGTTTTGCGATATCACAGTATCTAAAACCTTTTCAACGCCTTTATTCGCCTTATAGGCAAACAAGGGACGAGCTTTATAACGAACACTGTCTTTACTCACAACAGTAAGACTTGCCATTAAAGCCGTATCAGTGGGTTTATACTGATACTTGTCATTTCGTGGATTGATCACAACCGAATCGAGAATAATATAACCGGAAGAGTAAAAAACAGTATCGCCTGCGCTTAAGGGATGTTGATAGAACTTTGATGTGTCTTTATCCCTGTCAAGTTTATCGGCGTAACTGATATAAGTAAAAATATCCTTGTTCCAAAAATGCTTCGCATCGGGATTGTTGGAGAAACCTTGCTGTCCTTTTGAATTCCTTATCAGGTTGGGATATAAATAAAATGAATCATTGTTGCTCTTCTTCTCAAACAAGATCTTGAAATAAGTGATCTTACCACTCTTATCAGTGGAATCACCGTTTTCAAAAGTTGTGCGGTACTTCCCTAAATCTGTTCTAATACCCTGGAAGAGCGTTTGATTCTCCATTGGGTTCTCCTTCGATTTTGGATCGAAGGGAAGTGCAATGGTGGTGTTTTGTGAAAGGGTTTCTTTTTTAGAGGAGGATATAAGTACTCCTACCAGGAATAGTCCAAAACCCACGTGGGCCACAGACGCACCGGCAACTGCAAGCTTGCCTTTTAATCCAGTCCAGATATAGGCTGCATTGGCTATCACCGCGTATACAGCTGAAAACAATGCCAGGTGAATAGCAGCAAGAAATCCTAATCCATATTTATCGTAGTGAATATTTCCAAAAACACTGATTGAACCGGCAACTAATATTGACAAAATTGTAGGTATGCCAATCTTTTTAATAAAATATTCCCTCGATGTGTTCTTGTATTTGAGATGTTGTGATACTGCGGTTAGCAATCCCAGGAGTATTGCAACAAAAATTTGTATCCTGTTGTATCCAAATTCAGCATCTTCTCCAATCGTCCATTTCTTATCAAAGATTTTATTGAATACAGGAAGCGATGTTGCTGCTATAATGAATATGGCCGACAAGAAAAGTACCAGTGATCCAATAAACATCCAGAATTCGCGCGAGTATGAACTTTCCTCTTTCTTGATGTGAGGAATGTTTTTAAATCGAAGGATATACAACACCAATGCAGGAATCCCAAACACGGCCATGAATGCCATTAATTGAAAATTCATTCCCAGGTCCGTAAACGCGTGCACAGAGGTGTCGCCCAATATACCCGACCTTGTAAGAAAGGTTGAATACAATATCAACAGGAAAGTCAGGATATAAAAAAAGTAAGTTGGTCGAAGCGAATGACCTGTACTGTTATAGATCACTTGAGTATGCAGTCCTGCAACGAGGATAAGCCAGGGCACGAACGAGGCATTTTCCACCGGATCCCAGGCCCAATATCCTCCAAAGGTTAGGGATTCATAAGCCCAAATAGCTCCCAGCATGATACCGATCCCCAGGACGGCCGCGGAAAACAAACTCCATGGCAAGGCAATCTTTGTCCAACCACCGTATTCTTTTTTCCAAAGGCCTGCAATGGCAAATGCGAAAGGCACGATAGTAGAAGCAAATCCTAGAAATAATATAGGTGGATGGATGACCATCCAGTAATTCTGCAAGAGTTGATTCAGACCACTTCCGTCATTAACTAGTGTTAAGTAATCTGCCCGCAGTGCGCCGGTTTCAATGTCTTTAAATGCAGGCGCGTTATCCAACATGCCCAGCTCGCGCAACAATAAGAATGGATTGCTTCCCACCTTGGAGCCAAAAACGTACAGACCAATGATCATCGTTGCCAAGCAAGCTTGCGCAAAACTCAGCACGGTCATTACGGGGGCTTCCCACCTTTTGGAAGTTCTCATCAACACCAATCCCAATACGCAGTGCCACATTGTCCATAAAAGAAAGCTTCCTTCCTGTCCTTCCCATATACAGCTAAGCAGGTATTTTACAGAAAGTGCTTTTTCCGAATGGTTCCAGGCGTAAAAATATTCGAACCTATGGGTGGCAACTATAAAGAAGATGAGCGAAAAAACTGAGAACACGGAGAATACATCAATTCCAAAACACAATCGGCCAAATTGCTTCCATCCATTCGCGTCTTGTGGATTCTTTGCATTCGCAGATTTGAAATAGGCTATCGTTGCAAGTATAGAAGCAACAAAGGAGATCAAAATGAATAAATGCCCAAGTTGTCCGGGCCATAACAGTTCTCCCGCATACTTCATGTTAATGAGAGGTTTGATTCAGATTATTGCTGGCTGCCTTCGGATCGTCTTTATATTTGGATGGACATTTGATGAGGATTCCATCTTTCTTCCTGATTTCGAATACATCACCATTCATTTTACCACTAATTACCAATCGCTCTGCCTTTTCCATATCGTATGGCTTTTCATAATAATAAACTACTTTGGCCTTGTTACCTAAGGTGTCTGTTATATGAAAGCTCGTGTAATTCGGATTTTTTTGGGGATCGAACTCAATGGGATGATCATTGTCGAGTTTGGCAATGATGGTGACCGTTTTCCCCTCTTTTTGTTTTGCTGAAGCAATCGTTTCATAGGTGGACAGGTTGCCCATCATACTTATCAGCACCGCTATCGTAATCGCAAAAAATACAAGAATGATAATGTGGCTTCTTTTCACTGGTTTTGGTATTAGCAGCGCAAAGTTAATCCAAATCGCCTCACGAATTTCCTTAACGGGTTATTTGGACAACCGTTCACAAAATTTTTGCGTCTGTTCCGGCTTGTACTAATTTGCGGCGTTTTGTCCCTCGAATCGCCGATTCTGGGATAAGGTGTCCGAAACAGAGACTTGGGCTTCATCGCGCCTGACATTCGCGATTCATGAACAATTATGACAGACCTTTCAAAATTTGATCCTAACAGCGCGGGTAATCCTAATAATAATATTTTCGGACTCCCTTTTACTGAAGAAGAAGCAAGGCTTATAGTGTTAGCCGTGCCCTGGGAGGTAACGGTAAGTTACAATGCCGGAACTGCCAGATCCGCTGAGCACATCTTCAAAGCCAGTCTCCAGGTTGATCTCATGGAAGCTGAATGGAAGGATGGATGGAAACGAGGCTTCTATATGCGAACCCCCGATAAAAGGGTTTTGTTGAAAAGCGACTACCTAAGAAAAGAAGCTGAGCTTCTCATTGCATACATAGCCAAAGGTGAGGATATCGGGAAGAACAGTTTCATGTGCAAATCGCTAAAAGATATCAATGAAGGCAGTCTTTATCTCAATAATTGGGTTTATCAGCAAACCTCTGAATTATTAAAGAGAGGAAAACTGGTTGCTTTATTGGGGGGAGACCACAGCACTCCTCTTGGATTTTTAAAAGCAATTGCAGAACACTACCCAGAGTTTGGAATATTACAGATTGATGCGCATTTCGACTTGCGAAAGGCATATGAAGGATTTACCTATAGCCACGCCAGCATTATGTACAATGCGCTCAATGAAATACCGGCAATTAGCAGGCTTGTTCCTGTTGGGGTCCGGGATTATTGCCAGGAGGAAAGTGATTACCTCAAAGCAAATGATAAAAGGGTCTACCCTTTCTTGTGGAGCGATTTGAATGAACGCCAGTTTGAAGGTGCCTGCTGGAAAGACCTGGTAGATGAAATTGTTGACAAACTCCCTCAACACGTTTATTTGAGTTTCGATATTGATGGGCTTGATCCAAAACTTTGTCCCAATACCGGAACGCCGGTATACGGAGGCCTGGAAGTGGAACAAGTGTATTACCTGCTAAAAAAAATGTTGTTGAGCGGTAGGAAATTTATCGGATTCGACATCAGTGAAGTGGGCGTAGGAGAATCTGATTGGGACGCTAACGTTGGCGCAAGAATATTATGGAAACTGTGCAACATGCTTGTCACAAGTAATAGCTAGCTGAAGCTAGAAATCAGAAAAGGCAAATCACAAACCTGCCTGCCGGCAGGCAGGTTCCAAATAAATTACAAAGCTCAAATCTAAAATAAATTTCAAAACTCAAATTCCAAATAGAACAGTATTGAAATTATTCGATTAAAGAATTCGCCGTGCTGTTTACTATTGGTGCTTCCTTGAGTTTTTGTGATTTGATGCTTACCTGCCTGCCGGCAGGCAGGTTTGCTATTTGTCATTTGTTATTTGGTGCTTCTCCATGAGTAAATACCCATACATAGTAGTTCTAAAAAACCCCGTATCCTGGCAATACAATGCATTCGGTTTTCTTCTAAACCTTGTATCGTGCATTTTCTTTACAAGAGAATTTGTGTTTGTAGAATACAAGAACATATTTCTCATTGCAGGGATATTGCTCGTAATCGGTTTTTTGATCTGGAATATCGTACGGATGCGTAAAGGACATCAGGTGTTTTTTAACAGGGCCTATCTTATATCAGCTTTGCTATGGATAAAGATGCCCTATATGGAATGGCTGTTTGCAGCTTTTATTTTATTGGCCATCCTGGAACGACAAGTCAAACTCCCACTTGAGATCGGTTTCTCTGAAACACAGATTGTGTTCAATACCATTTTTAAAAGGAAATATGCATGGTCGCAATTGTCGAATGTGGTGCTTAGGGACGGGCTGTTGACCATCGACTTCGTGAATAACCGCCTGCTCCAGCGGGAAGTGGAGGACGAGGATGACGATGACGATGTTTCGGAAGAAGAGTTCAATGCTTTTTGTAGGACCCAGTTAAAAAATAATGTGAAATTATTTATGGACTAGCTTCCGGTCCTGCATCTTTGCCATAAACAGCTGCTGCATGAACGGTATTTCATTTCCGGTTATTCATCCGGCATTTGAAAAATTAAAGAGTTCCGGGCGACTCCTACACCTTATTGCCGCATTATTATTGATCGCCCATGCGCTTAGCCATTTGGGCGATTCATTCAATCCTGTTTATTTCTGGTGCCAGTTGATTTTCGCATTTGATATTCTATTGCTGGTCTTTATCGGCCGCAACCTCGCCGTTACTATGCCAGGTATCAACTCAGTATTTCGCTTTTCAGAGTTTTTATTTTTCCTCGGTATCGGGGTCATTTTATTTCTGGAAGCCAAATGGGTTCCGGCAAGTTTTCACGCGTTGCTCGGTTTTATATATCTATACTTATTTCATTGCGAAAGGCGCATTATAAAAACCGAAGCCATTTCATTTCATCACACCGGCGTTGGAATCCCCGGCCTTGTAGAAAGCAAGTTTTTACTTTGGACACAAATCAATGAATTACAAGCCACCTACCATTCTATTGAGATCCAAACTGCACAAGACCAGCAATTGAAATTTAACTTTCGAGAGAATCTAAGCTTCGACGAACTCGATCAAATTCACGACTTTTGCAAGCATTACCTAGGTAATTAGTTTCAGGTTTGACGTTTGCCGTTTACAGTTTGCTGTTTCGGTTTTCCGTTAGTGTCTTAGACTTGAAAGAGTCTCGCCTTACGGAAGAGGATGTAGAATTCCCCTCCTTCTTAGATTAGAAAACGGGAAACTGAAAACTGGAAACCGAAAACTGAAAACTGGAAACTGGAAGTCGTAATATGCCAAGCAAATCGCCATATCTTTTATACTCAGACGGGAAAGGAAATATTTTCGAGGATACCTCGCTCTATGCAACAGGCAGAAGCGGATGGGATGCACTCCCAATTCCTATTGATGATTGGATTGATTTGCCAGATGGAGGTTCTCTATATGAGTTGCCGGGACGCAGAGCCATTGGGATTGATATAAAAACCGGGCATATGCGATTGTGTGAAAAAGGATGGGCTGTCGCGGCTTTTATTCCACCTGCTCATACTGGTCTATACCTTTCAGCATACGAATCATCTAAAGAGGCTCCCACCCTTCCACTATTTTGTTATACGGCCGTTGGTTGGTTCAATGATAAATTCTTTGTGCCTGCGGTTAGAATTGAAAAAGATATCAGGCAGGAATCCAGTGGGTATGATAAAGGAACTATAGAACATGGTGTTGCTCGGCTTCTGAAAGCCTATCCTCACAATAGGTTGGTGAAACATCTTGCGGAGAATTGTTGCCTCACATATAATTGTCCGGCTGCAAGAAATTATTTCATGGGCAGGTGGGAATGTCCCGTCCCTTCGTCTCCTGCCTGCAACGCAAATTGCATTGGATGCATATCCTTTCAACCGGAAGATGAGACCATTCCCTCTACGCAAGACCGGCTAAGTTTCAAGCCCACGGCTGAAGAGATTGTTGAATTCACTGTTCCACATTTGGAGACCGCACAGTTTCCGATTGTAAGCTTTGGACAAGGTTGCGAAGGCGAGCCTCTCCTGATGTGGGAAACAATCAGGGAATCGATTATTGAGATAAGAAAACATACGCCTAAGGGGAGTATCAATATCAATACAAATGGTTCCAAGCCATCGGCGGTGAGGGCACTTTGCGAAGCTGGGCTGGATTCAATCAGGGTGAGTACCAATTCTGCAAGGAAAAATATATATGAAGCTTATTATCGTCCCAACAACTATTCCTTTGAAGACATTGTTGAGAGTTTGAAAGTGGTGAAGAGTTATGGCGGATGGACCAGCATTAATTATTTCGTTTTCCCGGGAATGACGGATTCCATTGAGGAGTTCGAAGCGTTGCGCAAACTGATTATTGAAACTGATCTCACCATGATTCAGTGGAGGAATTTTAATATTGATCCCGATTGGTACCTGGGCAGGATTGGATGCCATGAAACCGGTGAGATACTTGGAGTCAAGCAGCTAATGGAAGCTATTCATGATGAATTCCCTCATTTGAAATTCGGATACTTCAACCCCCCAATGGAAAGAATAAAAGGGAATTATCAAATCGATTTCGCGCATTAGAAGACCAGCAATTCTGGCCTGCACTTCATTGTCTGTTATCTCGGTACAACCTATTTGTCTATGTCTTCCTGACAATTGTCTAGGGTCATTTTTTCCAATTGTTTCTTACCTGTCCCTTTGGTCACTTCCACCATTTCCAAACGAGCTCTTGTAAAACTTGTCTTGACATTACAGGCTACAAAATATTCACCACCTGGCTCAGCTTCAATTTCTATGTCCGTTTCCTTCTTCATAATTGCAATTCCTCCTTGCTTGGAACTGACGATGTGTTTACCAGGTTTTACTACAACACGAATGTATTTGTTGTTGCTTAGTTTGCAGAGCTTCGTTTCATCTACAAACATTGCCCAATTGGCGCTGGCACCCAAAAACTGGCCCACCCTGTAGACGTAGATTACCGCACTGTCAGCCTGTGGTGTTGCTGTTTTATTTATACTGGGCGTTTTATTGAAAGCTAGCAGGCTTAGGGAAAGAGCAAACGCAGTGCAAGTGAATAACGATTTGCTGTTCATAAATGACAAGTTGGTTTTAGAATAAAAATAAGATATCTAAAACCATAGCAAATAGTACTAAAGTTTAATGTATGTGAAATTTTAAAAACCAAACAACTTTGCGTGGTTGGAGGATTGGGCCGAAAGCCGATTAAATCCCGGAATCTGATCTTGTTTTATACAATGCCTTTAAACTAATTTGTAGCAAACTAAAGGCTATGGAATTCTTGCTTGACGAAGCGCTAGGCATTTTAGAACGTACACCCCTGGTGGTTTCACAATTATTGAAAAATCTTCCTGACTCCTGGATTTATCAGAATGAAGGTGGCGACTCCTGGAATATTTTTGATGTGATCGGTCATTATATACATGGAGAAAAAACAGATTGGATTCCGCGGATGAAGATCATTCTTGGTGAGGGAGACAAACATTTTGTTCCATTTGATCGCTTTGCGCAATTCAAGGATAGTAAGGATAAGTCGCTCGATCAACTCCTCGACGAGTTTGCCACCCTCAGAAAACAAAACCTTGATGAGTTGCGATCGATAATGCCCAATGAAGAAATGCTTGACCTGAAAGGCATACATCCGCACTTTGGTGAAGTGAGTTTACGTGAACTGCTGTCTTCGTGGGTGGTGCATGATCTCACTCATATTAACCAGATCGCAAGAGTGATGGCTAAGCAATATGAGGAAGCAGTTGGTCCCTGGAAAGCATATATGGGCATTTTAAATAGATGATGAAGTTGTTGCAGGTTACATGTTTCAAGTTGCATAGAAGAGTCAATGCCTCGAAGATTCGCATCAAATTGTTGACCCCATGCTCCTATTGCGTTCAACCATTAACTTGCAACCTGCAACCTGCAACCTGTAACCCCTAAATTGTACGTTGCAACCCAAGAATGGGACAACCCCGCTACATTTTATTTATCATTATCCTCTCTCAATTCGCAGGTACCTCACTTTGGTTTGCAGGGAATGCGGTGTTGCCAGAATTGCAATCAACATTCGGGATAGATAAACACGCGGTGAGCAGCATCACTGCAGCCGTTCAGCTTGGATTCATTGCGGGTACTTTTATTTTTGCATTGCTTTCAGTTGCCGACAGGTTCCATCCATCATCTGTTTTTTTCTTCAGCAGCTTGCTGGCAGCAACAGCAAACTTTTCCATTATTTATGTGCGTGACGCTGGTCTGGTGGTAACCTTGCGCTTCATTACCGGGTTCTTTCTTGCAGGAATTTATCCTGTTGGAATGAAGATAGCCGCAGATTGGTATGATAAAGAATTGGGCAAGGCCCTGGGTTACCTGGTAGGCGCCTTGGTTTTGGGAACGGCATTTCCTCATTTGCTCAAAGGCGATTTTTCACTTCCGTGGAAAGAAGTGTTGATGGTAACCTCCGCGTTTGCTACACTGGGCGGAATACTTGTAATTTCATTAATACCTGAAGGACCATTTAGAAAAAGAGCATCAAGTTTTAATCCTGCAGTATTATTAACTGCATTTAAAGTGCGCGATTTCAGGTCGGCGGCTTTTGGATATTTCGGTCATATGTGGGAGTTGTATACATTCTGGGCCTTTATTCCATTTATCATTCATTTGCATAACCAGGGTTCGCGTCTTCAACTGAATGTTCCGCTCACCAGTTTTACGGCCATCGCAACAGGAGCGCTGGGTTGTATCATTGGTGGGTGGCTGTCAAAAAAAATCGGGAGTGCGCGCGTCGCATTTTATTCCCTGGCAATTTCATGCGTTTGCTGTTTAATGTCCGCATGGATGATTGAAACCAGCA
>AR_comb_assmDRAFT_10153938_pt1 | contig 13694 bp, 10 predicted proteins | sample ArasoioldDNA_FD_10543 | JGI IMG/M metagenome (IMG submission 10543) | reverse complement strand
TCTTCAATAGCATTTTTGGAGTCGGCTTTTTGACTGCAGTATATCTCTACTGTCGAACTCGACATGACCTCACCATTCCGCTTCCCTTGCTGGCACTGGTTTTCGGGGCCCTCCAGGTTGATGCTCTTGGTAATTACTTTGGCATGTACGGTCAGCGTCTTGGTCCAATGCAGTATGACGAGTTTGCACATCTGACGGTCCAAGTGCTCGCCAGTCCGTTGATTGTTTGGCTAACGCGCTACGCTTTGATGAGGTGGGGTTATCATCTTCCGCTGAAGCTGACTGCTTTCTTCTCGGCGACGACGATGTTCAGTATCTCTGCTGACTATGAAATCATTGAACTGTGGGACGAGCTTTACGCCGGAGGAAAGCGAATCTGGGGTCTCTACGACACGGCAACTGATCTGCAATGGGATCTTTGCGGCATTATTTTGGGTACCGTCCTTGCTTGTTGCGTTTTGAGGTCCACCGAACTCGAAAATAAAAGACTACCGGTCGCTTCACGAGCATAGGTTTCGAGATCTCCAGAGTTTGGGATAACATGCCTTCCTTCTTACCGACTTGCACCCAGAATGATCAACTGGTTCCCAATCAGACTCTCATTCGCTGTTGCCACCGCAGCTACCCTGATCGCGCTGATTGCGGGCTCAGGCCTGGCGTGGTTGTTGGCCCGTAAACGCTTTCCCGGGCGCAACGTGGTAGATGCCATAGTGACGCTGCCGCTTGTTTTACCGCCGACTGTGCTTGGGTATTACTTGCTGGTCCTACTTGGTACTCGCTCTGCGGTTGGTGGATTTCTTTATCGCACCATGGGTATTCGACTGACGTTTACGGTGACGGCTGCGATCATCGCCGCCACAATTCACGCTCTGCCGCTGGTGACCAAAAGTTTGCGAGCTGCTTTTGAAGGGGTTGATTCAGAGCTCGAAGCAGCGGCGCGAACTCTGGGTTTGAATAACCGGTCGATCTTTTTCCGGGTTACGCTGCCCTTGGCTTCGAAAGGAGTATTAGCGGCGACCGCTCTGGCATTTGCACGGGCGCTTGGTGACTTCGGCGTCACAATCATGATCGCCGGCAACATTCCCGGAAAAACCCAAACCGCGTCTGTCGCAATTTACGATGCGGTTCAGGCTGGTCGAGACAATGAAGCTTTCGCACTTGCCGTCACAGTTTCCATCATCGCCGGACTGATGCTCTACCTCATCAACCGCTACGGCCGCATCGGCTGGTAACCTTGGAGTGCGCCTTTGGAATGCGCCGGCCCGCGGCGCTTTTACGTGTACTCTGTGTTTTGTACTTTGTGCTTGCACTCTGCTTCCAGAACCAAACAGTCACGACGGGCAAAGTGATCCAAGTCAATGCCACAAACGGGAGCGTGTGGCGGCAAGCGAGTAAATCAGCATAACAAGTACTTATTTCGCCGAAACATTGGCCAATAGTCATTGGCATTCCATCGTGTCACAAACAAGATTAGCATCCACGGATTTCGCCGATTACACAGACTCTTTGTTGGAAAGTCTTTTGTACAGTGACTTGTCTCTGAAGAATCCGGGGTAATCGGCGTAATCTGTGGATGATCTTTTTGTATTTTCTTAATACTTAGCAGTCTCGGCATCGGGTGAGAAGTTTGAAAAAAGCGACGGCGGGCCGTCGCATTCCAAAATTAGAGAAAATTCTTGAAGTTGGTGGCAGTCGAGTTGTAGCCGGGGAAGATTGATTGCACATTCGCAGCACCAAGATGACGAGCTGCAATCTCTCCGAATACGTCACGAAAGTCAGTCGTCAAAGCCAGGTCGCGTCCTTCGTTCAGCTGGTCGTTTTTTAAACCCGGCCATTTACCGTAGACCTTACCGCCGCGGATGCTATTCCCGAGAACAAACATCGCATTCGCATGACCATGGTCCGTTCCACGATTACCATTCTCTTTCGCGGTTCTGCCAAATTCTGACATCGTCAAGATCACGACATCGTCCATGTGTTCGCCCAGATCCTGGTAGAGCGCGGAAATGCCAGCGCCGAATTGCTGCAGTAAGTTCCCGAGTTGACCACGCGAATTCCCTTCATTCACGTGTGTGTCCCAACCACCGATATCCGTAAAAGCTATCTCCAATCCAACCCCGGCCTTAATTAGCTGCGCAATCTGCAACAGCGAATTACCAAAAGGAGTTCGCGGATATACGGCGCCGTTAGCCGGTTTGTATTGGGCAGGATTGACCTTCTTCAAATAGTTGACGGCCTCAAAAGTCTCGCGCCCCATGCCAGCTAGCTGATCATTTGTTTCGCGAGCGTAAATCGCCTCAAAACCTCCCTGTAAATCTGCAGATGATTTACCGGCGCGGATCGCGAAATCACTCAAGTTCGACATCGAAATCGTGGGCGCTCGGCCTTGCAACACTCGCGGAGTCGTCTGCGTCATCGAGACTGCGCGAAACAGCGACCGCTCCGACTCTTTCTTATTTTGCAGATAGCGATTAAGCCAACCATCACTCGTCGACTTCACTCCGGGAGTTCCAGACTCCATATAGTCCTGAGCATCGAAATGCGAACGCGTATTATCCGGTGATCCCGAAGCATGAATGATGGCGAGACGTTTCGAATCAAACAACGACTTGAATGTTCCCAGCGATGGGTGCAATCCAAAAAAACCATCCAGATCGACCGCACCATCCGTGGCCCCAGGTTTTGGAACAGCAATACTGGGCCGCAGATCGTAATAATTGGACTCGCCAAAAGGCACTACCATATTCAAACCATCGACGGCGCCACGTTGGAAGATCGCAATCAAAGTCTTGCGGCGAGCACTCTTAGCCGTCTGAGCCAACACGACACGCTCGAGAAATGCCGGCGCCGAAAGTCCAGCGCCAACACTCGCCAACGCCACGCTACCCGACTTAAGAAAAAATCTGCGATTCATCTTTGTATCCCTTACTGCCTTTGAAACTCCGGCGTCCCCAAAATGAGTCCGACTGTTTTGGTAACTGGATCATTCACATTTGCATCTACACGCGGACGTTGCGCGCGTGGTCCATTTATCTGCGCGGTCATCTGTTCTGGTTGTTCTGCACGAGTTGGTGCAGCGGGAACATTAACAACCGCAGGCTGGTCAATTTGTAACAACAATGCATTCCGCGTTTCCGGTGAGATGTCCCCCGCCAGAATCGTTTTCAAAGCCTGATCCATTACTTGATTCTTATCGTATGAACCGTGATCGGCGGCTGTCAGTTTCTTCAAGTCTACTTTTGTTCCCTGCACCCGATTACTTGCGAGCGCCAATCCGAAGTTCATTCGTTCCAGCAAGCCGCCAGTGTTCACCCAACTCTCTGCTGCGTCGGAGTAACCATTTGGAGTTTGAAAACCATAAAGCGGTTCACCCATGCGAGCTATCCATTGGTGTGTGCCTGGTCCACCGTTGGTGTCTGCTCCGAGCGTCCTAATCGCACTGACAACCAGCTCAAACGGTCTTTTGATCTTTGCCCGATAGGCCTCGGGCGAATTGAATTCTGGCGAGAAGAAGATCGCTTTCAGAGTCTCGCGAATATCACCGTCACTTTTAGTGAAAGCAGTCGCTACACGGTCCACTAGTTTTGGCGACGGTTCATCAGAAACAAAATGACGAGCCAGTTTGGTGGCAATAAACCTTGCCGTCGCTGGATGGTGAGCAAGAAGATCCAGCACCAGCAAACCATCTTTCATACCGCCGCCGGAAGGAATCTTGTGGCCCAAAACGACTTTCTCACCATCGTCATGGGTACGGGGATTAAAGTAAAAAGTCCCGGCATTATCTTTGGCGGCGTCGCCGAGTAAGGCATTTGCTGCGACCCCGGCGCCACGCGGTTGAAAAATGGTCCACCCGGTAAAGCAACGCGCTACTTCCTGAACGTCTTTCTGCGTATATCCGCCATCGACACCGAGAGTGTGAAGTTCCATTAACTCGCGAGCGTAATTCTCATTGATACCCCGTCGAGCTTGGGCTGGACGTTGTGGCGCGGGAGTCGCTTGCGGCTGTTGTGTTCGACGATTACCACCGCCGCCTAAGATCGCGCCAAGGCCCTGCCTGGGCCGCCCCTGATTTGGTCTATTAGCATTCGGTGAGACACTTTGAAAATTATCCAGATAGAACAACATCGCCGGACTCTTCGCAGTCGCTTCCAGGAGTGTCGAGAATTTGCCGAGTGCATTTGGTCTAATCGTGTCGCGATCATAAGACGGCAGCAACCAACGGTCAGCCCCTTTACCAGCGAAGACATTAAAGTGATTGGACCAGAAGTCCACCATTACCTCTTGTAGTTGTCTTTCGCTATAGACAGCCCGAAGGATCCTTGACGCCTGCAGTTCCGCCACAATACGTTGTGGCTGCTCTAATCCGTTCTTCAGATAGTAGTCCCGAATTGCTTGTCGATACTTGGGATCGTCTTGTGGATTTACCGGCGCAGGATTAACAACTGCTGGTTTGTCCCCTCGTGGAGGAGTCATCTCAGGAGGAGCCATTTCACCACTTGGCTGATTTGCTTTAGTACGATTCTCGCGTGCCTCAGCCAGGTCTGACGGTAAGACTCCACGCGCTTGCAGTTGACGAAGTAATTGCCCAGGCTGTGGATACTTCTCATACAGCTCGGCTGTAGGCATATTTAGTGATGACAGACTGCCTACTTTGTTATCAGCTAAAGAGTCAGGAATCTTTTCCGGGTTAAGCTGCTGATTGATGTAGTTCTCTAATCCCATCGACTTGACTCGTTCGAGATCGCCGGGACGCGCGCCAAAGCCGAGACGATTTAGGACGTGAATAATTCGCTGATCTTCGGTTAAGCGGGCCGGTTTCTTCTTACCATCCGCAAATGACGTCGAAGAGCCTACCAACGAGCCCGTCACTATCGCTGCTAGCAGGACAAGCGTGGATAACCTTCGGCTGGCAAGAGCCAGGGAACTCGAAAAACTCGCCGTTTTCATAAGAACAACACCACCGTTTATCTGTCTTCTTTAGGAAATCGTTTCAGAGGCCCAAATGTTTCAACCTCTTCCTTAGACGGTTTAAGCGCCGATTTGGTTTATAAAACGATCGAGGAAATCTGACATCGCGACTGTGTCAGATCAAGATACAAGCCGCAGATTACGCCGATTTACTAAGATTTCTTCTGAGAAGGCACGGCATAAAGTCGCTCTAACAAAGGATCTGTCTCATTGGCGCAATCTGTGGATGATTTCTTTGTGAATCTAATTGGGACCCGAGGCTGGGCTCGTAACTGCGGGAGCAGTACGACCGCTAGGACGCGGATAAGTTACCTGGCTGCGATTTCCTTCTTTATCAATCGCGCGAAGCCCGAAAAAGTAGTTGTCCTTCGACATTCCGCTCATCGTAAAGCTCGTTACGTTCCCCACAAATTTTGAATTTGTCCAGACCGGTGAAGTCGTGTCTCTCCAAACAACTTCGTAGCCCGAAAGATCCGGCTCGGTGTTGGCGGTCCACTTCAGATCGGTATCGTTGGTTAATCGGGTCGTCAATATAACAACGTCTTTGGGACGTGCAGGAGCCGAAGCCAGCATCGCTAACGAAGCAGCATTAACTCGAGCGACATTCGCAATATAAGCAAAGTCAACAAACTCTGGTAGGTCACCGAACTGTACTCCGTTCTCAATTCTGACGTTTTGATGTTGGTGACGAAACTCTTCATTAGACTCTGTGAATCTCACCGCCGGGTAACCTCGTTCGAGAAAAGGAATGTGATCTCCGCCACGTAGATAGCGATCCCGTCTGTAGATCAGCGTTACTTTCAACAGCGGAACATAAACAGCTGCAGTCTCTTTAATAAATCTCGCCAGTTGACGCGAGGGCGAGTCGTTCTCACCACCGACACTGCGCCTTGTATTCGCCTCGGCCGTAGTTTCGTTCGAGGGCACGCCTTCGCTGAAGACTCGTAGCGTGGTTCGATCGCGAACTCCATTTCCGCCGAGTGTGTTGCCCACGATGTCATTGGTAAACATCGCATCAACATTCCAATTCTTTTGCTTAGCTTGCTCAGCAAGATAGGTGGAACCCAGGAGACCTTGTTCCTCGCCAGGGACGGCGACAAAGATCAATGTTGCGTCAAATTCGTATTTGGCCATTACGCGCGCCATCTCCAACACCGCTGCGGTTCCAGACGCATCATCATTCGCTCCGGGAGCGTCGCACTTTGCATCAGTAGGACTATTGCACATCGAATCATAGTGGCCACTGACAACATAAATCCGATCGGCTGACTCGGACTGAGTGCCCTTCAATGTAGCGACCACATTTGTGAGCATTGTCGGTTGCGGTACTCGCGCCGCTTTGGGCTGTTCGAACGATTGTTTTTCGACCGTCATCCTTCCATTAGACGCAGCCGCCGCTTTCAAAAACTCGGCATATAACCAATCTCGAGCTGCGCCGATGCCACGCTTGGGATCGTTCTGCTCAGACAGAGTGTTCCGCGTCCCGAACGCAACCAACTGACGAATGGTGCGCTCGATGTTTCGCGCATCAATCTCGCGAACGATATTCGAAATCGTCCGGGTACGAGTGTTTGCTGGTCCACGCGACGCTTTCGATCGAGTTGTTTGCGAAACTATTACTTGCAGGTTTACCAGTAAAATTGTGCTGATGAGTACGAAATTAATGAAACGGCGGACAGGAGTGTCGGCAAGATTCATATGTTTTGGAGAGGTCCTTTGAAGTTTTGTGCTATCTCCGCTCTCTTTCAGGTGGCTGAGTATAAACTGGACCAAAAGTTCGAGTGGTATTTTCCGTCACGCTCGGGATTGCGTCCGTGCGAGGAAAGGCTGGAGGTATCGCGGGACGCTCCGCAGGAAATTGTCTGGGAAGTTGTGCTGAACTCTCACGACTCAAGGTCAACATGTTGGTCCAAAAGCGAATCATTAGTGAGGTGCAGCCAAATAGAGTTGCGACTGAACCCAAAACCATAAAGACGATTGCGACCGGCGCCACGTCATGTAAGGCGAGCGTAATGGCACCGTTAATGATAATGCTGAGTCCACTAAGGATCGTAATTCCCAGTACGATGCTGGGCAGCACTAGTTTTGGCGGAGCCGTTAGAATAGTTTGCGTTGGAGCCGTTGGCAACGTCAGATTGGCTCCGCAACGGTTACAGTAATTCAGCTCAACAAGATTCTGATTTCCGCATGAAGGACAGTACATAACACCTCCGAACAGCTAAACCATACACGACTTCGGCAATCATAATCGAGTCGGCTGAGTCATTTCTCAATTCTTAAATTGATTTTCTCAACTTTTTAACTTTAATTCCGGCTTGTTGGCACCACTATCTAATAAGGTAGGCCTTTCCTTTCCACACGACAACGACAGTACCATCTAACTGATCGGCAATGGTCCGAATTGCGGGTTCGTCGGCGACAAGGGCACGATAACTCTCTGAGCCTCGCGCTACAGTCATGGTGGTCATTGAGGAATTGTAGGCAGTATCCATCCAAGTATTTCCGCGCTTCCTGAACTGCCGGCCCGCAAGTGACTTGGTTTCGGAATCGTTCTTCGATTCGTCGTCTTTACGCTCTCTTTTGCCTGCAGAGAAACCGGGGCTCATTTGCAGGGCGCCGCCGCTTGTACTCTTCTCAGCTGTACTGGTTGCCCCTCTCAACTCATCGACGTTTCTCGTCTTTGCCGCCGCTGGTGGTTCCTTGGCATTGGTGGCTTTATCTCGCTCCTCTTCGGCCTGTTTTTCTTTCTTCAAGTCTTCTAACTTTTGTTGATTCTCGGCGACGTTAATCCTGGTAAGCTCCTCAGCTGGAACCGGGGCCGGAGCAGCGTCGGCACTAGCAGAAGCTGGAGCTGAACCAGCAGGTTGGTCCTTCGGCGCAGAGGACGCTGCCGACTCAACACGGTCGCTGACGTTTGCATTCGACGAGGTATTGTGCTGACCCGTCTGCCCTGCCACCTGGGGCTGTACTGGTGGCGATACCGTTGGAGTTTTTGATTGAGGCGATGAATTATTATCACCATCGGACAATACAGGCGTTGCCTGTGCCTTCTCCGTCATTGTCTCGTTCGTCCGCTCGGCAATAAACGTTCTCGGCGACTCGCGACGGAACACAATTAGACCAATCGCAATTATTCCTACGGCGGCCAGTACGGGAAAAGCCAATCGCCAGCTAAACGGAGAAAGAAATCTGCTAAAAAAACCTGCTAGCCAAGATGGTTGAGCCTTTTCGTTTTGAAGCCGCTCAACACCTGATGATTGAGATAGTTGGGTAACAAGCGTGCGACATTTTGAGCATTCAGCGAGATGCTCCGTATAACGCAGCCGAGTCTTTTCTGGTAGAGCCCTTTCTGCGTAAGTGTTCAGCTCATCCGAATCCAAATGCTCTGACGGCAAACTTGTGTCGCCGCCTTGTGGAGTTGCATCGTTTCGCCGGCTCACCCGGCGAAGCAGCTCATCCATCTCATTTTTAATTTCGTCTTTCATTTAAGCCTGGAAATCACCATCTGCAGAACGAACGTATCAGTAAAATCTTGCGCTCAAAAGTATGCGGCCGGAGCGAGAAGATTACGAAACACTTTCGTTGCGCAAAAGTGTTCCCAGATCACTATCGAGCTGCTGTGCCGCTTCGGCAAAAGATTGCTCCGTTTCTGCTTTCGTCCAACCTTTCTCTTTTATCAAAATCTCGCTCACCCGTTTGCGCAGGTCAGCATGAATTCGGCTCAATCGTCGACTCGCGGTGGCTTCATGAACCCCCATGACTGCTCCGGCTTCCTTCAGCCTGAGGTTGTCGAAATAATAGAGCTTCACCAGCAGACGATCGTCAGGTCCAAGATTTTGCAGGGCCCTGCTCACCGCATCCTCAAGATGCTCATGAGTCAGCTTGGTAGTAATGGCTTCTTCCGGACTCTGCGTTGTAGCTATCAGCACAACGGGCCCGTCTTCCGGCGACACGTCCTGGGCCATTCGATCTAGTTCGCTGTCTTCTTCAGCCTGTACGAGACGAGATTGTTTGCGGAACGAGTCAACGGCCAGTTGGGCCACCACCGCTCGCAACCAACCAGCCAGCGAACCGCGACCAGAGTAGTACGCCAACTTACTGGCTCGTTTACCATCATCTCTGATTCTGAGTCCATAAAGCTCGGCCCAGATGGATTGCACCAGATCTTCCGCCGCATCTTCGTTCGCACTGGCGGACCGGGCAGCCGAGCGGACAGTAGTGGTAAACCGCTCGACTAGATCGGTCCACGCCTTTTCGTCTGATTGTTCACAAGCGATAATCAGACACAAATCATCAGCCTGAAGACCATCGATGAACTGTCCTATATCTTCTGAGGAACTTGAGGGATCGTCGCGAAGGAGATATTTTTCAACTGCCGACGATATTCTAGGCGTTAGATATTCGACTTTTACAGAACGTGTGTCCTGCGCGCGCGAAAGTAGTCTGGTTGCGCCAAGTTTAACCAGTTTCTGAATTTCTTCAGTTCTATCTTTCACCGGAGATACCAAAGAAAATAATCCTATCACGAGGAATATTTGAGCTGGAAAACCATTTCTGTCTCATCTCGCACCGATTTGGCTAACATCACGACAAACAATCGAGTCCTCAAATCTCAAAGGATGACCGCCTGAGCCAAAGTATGCGCAAACCGCAAAGACTTAAGGAAGCCCGTCCATTTGATGCGGCGAGGCGCCTTAAAGACAAGATCCAACTAAAGGAATTTCAGCACTTTTGACCAGCCGACTGCTCCTGAGCTAGATTCGCTTTGACCAAACTCCTAAACAACAATGCTTCGTGTGACAGAAATCTTTCGCTCTATTCAAGGTGAGTCGACCCATGCTGGTCGACCTTGTTCCTTCGTGCGTCTTACCGGATGCCCGATGCGTTGTGTTTGGTGTGATAGTGAATACACCTTTACGGGCGGCACCCAAATGTCGATCGCAGAAGTATTGGACCGGGTCAGAGAGTTTAATTGCAACTTGGTGGAAGTCACCGGTGGCGAACCTCTCGCGCAAAAAGAGGCGTTTCCGCTGATTGAGAGATTATGTGATGACGGGTTTGAAGTGCTGATCGAGACGGGTAACTATGTGTCCACCGAAGATGTAGACCAACGCGCCAAAATTATTCTAGACGTTAAATGCCCCGCTTCCGGTGAAGAGGCGCGAAACCATTGGCCCAACTTACAACGACTACGAAAAGATCGAGATGAAGTAAAGTTCGTGGTGGCAAATCGCGGCGATTGGACTTACGCAACCAGAATAATTAAGGACTACGATCTGGAAAATCGTGCGTTGTCGATTCTGATATCTCCTGTTTGGAGTGAATGCGACTTGCAGGAGTTGGCGACTTTAATAGCTGGAAGTGGTCTAAACGTCCGCATGCAACTTCAGCTACATAAATATATCTGGGGACCGGACGTAAAGGGTGTGTGATGGGCGGCACCGAAGAATTAACGACATCGTCAGTAGCTTTCAGCGACGAAGAGATTTCCAGCCTTGCCGTTTGTCTCGTCTCTGGAGGAATGGACTCTTGCGTAACCGCTGGTATAGCGGCGACTGAAAACGACGAACTTGCTTTCCTACATGCCGCTTATGGTCAGCGTACTGCCGATCGGGAAAGGCAATCTTTTGAGGCACTAGCGGACCATTTTCGAGTCGAGCGACGGCTGGTGATTTCACTCGAGCATCTGGCAAGAATCGGAGGTTCTTCCCTTACTGATGCAAGGATCCCGGTGACTGCCGCGGATCTAAGTTCAACAGTGATCCCGACAAGCTATGTGCCTTTTCGCAATGCTCACTTGTTAGCGGCCGCCACGAGCTGGGCTGAAGTCATCGGCGCGACGAGTATATATATTGGAGCAGTGGCTGAAGATTCATCGGGTTATCCCGACTGCCGCCCGGAATTTTATTCAGCCTTCCAGACTGTTATCGACATCGGGACTAAACCGGAGACCGCCGTTGAAATCAGAACGCCGGTTATTCATCTCAAGAAGGCTGAGATCGTCAGAGCCGCTGTGGAATTGAACGCTCCTTTAGAACTGACGTGGTCCTGTTATCGCGAAGCAGAACGCGCGTGCGGGGAGTGTGATTCATGCGCACTCCGGCTCAGAGCGTTTCGTGAAGCTGGTGTCGTCGATCCCATCCCCTATCTGCTTGACACTAAGCGCCTTGCTTATTAAGTTTAGAGCGCTTCTCAGTGGCAAATTATTACAACCAGAGACGGATGTCAGCGCATCCTAAGCCTCGATCTCGGCGCCTGTTCGCCGCCATTAACTGGAGGAATCATTAAATGATTCGCAAATATCTTCTTGGAATGGTTTTCATTGCCCTCTTTGGAACAGTTGCGGCTGTTCCCAGCTTCGCCCAGGTAGGCGAACTGCGAGGACACGTATTTATGCAACAAACCGACGGGCAAAAGGTTCCTCTTGCCGACGCTCAAATTGATGTATTTCGAACCGACGTCAACGCTAAATACAATACGAAAACGAACAAGAAAGGCGAGTTCGTCTTCGCTGGTCTACCATTCGTCGGCACCTACACCGTGGCTGCAAGTCATCCGACTGCTTCGCCACAATTTGTCAATGGTTTCAAAGTCGGTCGTGAGATCGACTGCGAACTCGTGCTGTCACCGGGCGACGGCAAACGGCTCACTTTCGACGAGATCAGAGCGGTGAAAGTGCCGAATGCCTCAGCCGCCGGAAGCGGCGGAGCCACTGCTGGTGGCGGTGGTAATAACGAAAGTGCTGCTGACAAGGCCAAACGCGAAGAGTTACTGAAGAAGAACAAGGAGATCGAAGAGAGCAACAAGAAGATCGTTGAAGCTAACGCCACTGTCTCTCGAACTTTCAAGACTGGCAACGAAGCTCTCAACGCTGCCAGTGCGGCCTCCAAAGCAAACAACACCGCCGAGGCGATCCAAAAATATTCAGATGCAATTACCCAGTTCGACGAAGGACTAACTGCAGATTCCGAACAACCGGCATTGTTGACCAATAAAGCAGCGGCTCTAAAAGGTCGCGGCGTCGAACGCTACAACTCGACGGTTCGCAACAAAGATTTGGATGACGCCGCAAAAGCCCAGTCGCTCGATGCTGCCAAAGCAGATTTCAAGGGCGCGGCGGAAGCTTCGACCAAAGCGCTCGCGTTAATTAAAGCTCAGCCCCAGCCTACCGATCCGGCCGAACTGACTAGATACAATGCCAACAAGTACGCATCACTTTTGACTAACATCGAATCGCTTCGCTTATACGTCAGTAAAGCAGATCCGACAAAAGCTGATGAAGCGCTGGCCGCATTCAAAGAATACATTTCTATCGAGACGGATCCAGCCAAGAAGCTCAAAGCCCAGTTGGACGCTGCTCAAATGCTGCTGGACGCAGGCGCTCCAGATAAGGCTTTTGCCGAGTTTCAAGGTGTCGTAACTGCTCAGCCCGACAACGCTGACGCGAATTTAGGTGCCGGATTGTCCTTATTTGCTCAAGGTGACAAGAACAAATTCCAGGACGCCGCAAATTACCTACAGCATTTTGTCGATGTTGCGCCAGAAAGCCATGCTTATAAGGCGGACGCCAAGGCTATTCTGGCGGAACTGAAGAACACCGAAAAAGTCGTTCCTGAAAAAACTACTCCAGCAACACGACGCAAACGACCTTAGTTTTGCGAGTTCAAGAATGAAAAGCCGTTGACGCTCGCAGGTCAACGGCTTTTTTGTACCCGGCGATGCTCCTCATCGATCCGCTACGCTTTTCCTCACTGAATCAAACCCACCATCAAGCCTCTCACTTTCAGTGAATTTTCATACTATTTCTTCTGGAAATCCTTGTTGACACCTTTTCTGTTCAAACTGTACTATGAGTGTGCAACGATGTTGAGCAATCATCGTTGGGTGTAAAGGTCATACCTTCGGCCCCAGATCGCTTCTCTTCCAGCCAGAAATACCGGGCGAAAACAATCTACGCATGTCAGCCAAACTAGGCGAAATTCTTGTACGGGAAAATCTGATCAGCCCTCAGCATCTGAGAGAGGCACTCGACTATCAGCGTGAACATGGTGGTCGACTAGGCTTCAATCTCGTCAAGCTGGGACTGGTCAGTGACGATATGATTACGGCGGTCCTCTCTCGCCAGTACGGCATACCTTCAGTCAACCTCGATCTCTTCAATATCGACCAATCCGTATTGCGTCTCATTCCTCAAGAGGTTGCACAAAAACACTCAGTACTTCCCCTCTCTCGCGTCGGGGCAACACTCACGCTGGCAATGGTTGATCCAACTAACGTCTTCGCCCTCGATGACGTGAAGTTTATGACCGGCCTGAATGTTGAGCCGGTAGTAGTTGCCGAAGGAAGTGTGCAGCTGGCAATTGCCAAGTATTACGGAAGCTCGCGAGAAATTGAGCTTTCGGGAACCGTTGAAGAAGCAGCTGCGGAAGCTGCTGCCAAAGGATCTAACGGCCACAACGGTGGCATCACTCATGAAGATCTCGTCTCACTCGACAGTCTCGACTTCGATACTGGCGATGGCGACGAAGCAGTTCAGGTACTCGAAGACAATGAAGAAATAGATCTTGCGGCGTTATCCCGCATGAGTGAAGACGCGCCAGTAGTTCGCCTCGTCAATGTACTGCTCGTCGATGCTCTACGACGCGGAGCCTCAGACATCCACGTCGAACCCTACGAGAAGGAACTGCGCATCCGATTCCGCATCGACGGTGTCCTCTACGATGTAA
>AR_comb_assmDRAFT_10094603_pt1 | contig 13700 bp, 13 predicted proteins | sample ArasoioldDNA_FD_10543 | JGI IMG/M metagenome (IMG submission 10543) | reverse complement strand
CAGCTCGTCGCCGAGCGGGTAGTATGACAGCCATGCGCGACGCAAGCCCCACCGCCAGACTGGCCCGCTTCGCGAGCGCGCTCTCGTTCGGCGACCTGCCGGTGTCGGTCGTGCGGCGTGCCGAGGACCTGCTCGTCGACTGGATCGGCTCGGCGCTCGCCGGCAAGGGCGCGCGCGCCGTCGAGGCGATCGAGCGGTTCGCGCGGCAGATGGGGCCGGCGGACGGACCGTGCGAGGTGCTCATCTCGCGCCGCTCGACATCGCCCCTCTTCGCCGCGCTCGTCAATGCCGCCGCCTCGCACTTTGCCGAGCAGGACGACGTGCACAACGGCTCGGTGTTCCACCCCGGCGCCGTCGTCTTCCCGCCGGTGCTCGCGATCGCCCAGGCGACCGGCGCGTCCGGACGCGAGCTGATCAGCGCTGCCGTCGCCGGATACGAAGTCGGCATCCGCGTGGGCGAGTTCCTCGGTCGTTCCCACTACAAGGTGTTCCACACCACCGGAACGGCGGGTACCGTCGCGGCCGCCGCCGCAGCCGGCCGCCTGCTGCGTCTCGACGCCACGCAGATGCAGCACGCGTTCGGGTCGGCCGGCACGCAGGCCGCGGGACTGTGGGAATTCCTCCGCGACGCGGCGGACTCGAAACAACTGCACACGGCGAAGGCCGCAGCGGACGGCCTGCTCGCCGCGTACCTCGCCCGCGACGGCTTCACCGGCGCGAAGCAGATCCTCGAAGGGCCGCAGGGCATGGCCGCGGGAATGTCGACCGACGCCGATCCGGCGCGGCTCGTCGACCGGCTCGATACCCGGTGGGCGCTCGCCGAGACCTCGTTCAAGTGGCACGCATCCTGCCGGCACACGCATCCCGCGGCGGATGCGTTGCTCTCCGTGGTCATCGAACACGACCTCGCACCCGGCGACATCGAGCGCGTCACCGCGCGCGTCCACCGAGCCGCGATCGACGTGCTCGGTCCGGTCACCGATCCCGCGACGGTGCACCAGGCGAAGTTCTCGATGGGGACCGTGCTCGCTATCGCCGCGACCCATCGCCGAGCCGGGCTCGTCGAATTCCAGCGGCATTTCCGCGATCCGGCGATCGTCGCGCTGCGGGACCGGGTGGAGATGGTGCACGACGCCGAAGTGGAGGCGGCCTACCCCGAGCAGTGGATTGGCAAAATCGATGTAGTGACCCGGGATGGCCGCACGCTGTCCGCGCGTGTGGATGAGCCGCGCGGCGACCCGGGCAACACGCTCGCGCGCGGGGAAGTGGTCGACAAGGCCGTACGTCTCGCGGAGTGGAGCGGCGCGGCCGCGGAGCCCGAAGTACGCGCGATCGCGGCGCGCGTGTTCGGGCTCACGGATGCAACCGTGATCGGGCCGCTTTTTGCCGCGCGGGCCGAGCCGCGATCCGCGGTCGCGAAGGTCGATGCATGAGCGGCGAGCGGCCGATCCCCTCCGCCCACACGGTCAGCGACTTCGACCTGCGTGCGGCGACCTGGGACGATGACCCGACCAAGGTCGAGCGAGCCCGCGCGATCGCCGCCGCCATCGCACGCGAAGTCCCGCTCGCGTCCTCCATGTCAGCGCTCGAATACGGCGCGGGCACCGGCCTGCTCGGCTTCATGCTGCGCGATCGGGTGGGCGATCTGACGCTCGCCGACGTCTCCGATGGCATGCTCGAAGTAGCTTCCCGCAAGATCGCGGCGGCGGGCGACCCGCGAGTGCGCGCGGTCAAGCTCGATCTCCTTGCCGATCCTCCACCGCCGGAGCGCTACGATCTCGTGTTCTCGGCGATGACGCTCCATCACATTCCCGACACCGCCGGCATCCTGCACGCCTTTCGATCGATCCTGCGCAAGCCCGGTTGCCTTTGCATCGCTGACCTCGACACCGAGGACGGAAGCTTCCACGGCGCGGGATTCGACGGCCACCAGGGGTTCGACCGGACGGCGCTCGGCGCGCTCGCGCGCAGCGCCGGCTTCGCGAGCGCGCGATTCAGCACGGCCTACGCAATGACGAAGGCGACGCCCGGCGGCACGCGGACTTTCCCGATCTTTCTGATGGTCGCCGAGAACCGCTGAGGGCCGCCCGGAGGAACGTACTCGGCCTCAGTGGTTCCCCTTCTCCAGCGCCGGGACCGTCTGCAAATACGCCCAGACGGCCTTGAGCTCGGTGTCCGTCATCTTGCCGTAGGCCTCCCACGGCATCGCCTTGCTGATCGCCGTGCCGTCCTTGCGCTTGCCGTCGCGCAGCGCGCGGAAGAAGTCCGCCTCGGTCCAGGACTTGAGACCGGTCTCGTGGGACGTGAGGTTCGCGACGATCGGCATGTCGGGATCACCGGCGAGCTTTCCGCCCGACAGATTCGGGCCGTGGCAGCCGCGGCAGACCTGCACGATATGCTGCCCGAGCTCGACGCTGGGCGCGGCCGCGGGCGGCTCGACGGCGTGCGGTTTCCCGTGATCCATCGTGGCCGCGACGAAGGCCTTCGGATCGGTAGCAATCATGAAGGCGAACACCGGACCGAACTTTACCGGCCCAAGATCGCGGTTGACCGGTGGCATCGAGCCAATGTAGGCGACGATGTCCGAGAGCTCGCGGTCGGTGAGGTTGGCGAAATCCTGCGCCGGCATCGACGACGTCTTGCCGTTGCGTCGCACGCCGTGGCGCACCGCGCGATCCCAGTCGTTCGCCGTGAAACCCCGCGTCACGCTCCCCTCACCCGACGTCAGGTTGGGCGCGATCCACCGTCCGACCAGCGCGACATCGATCACGGCCGCGCCGCCCAGGTCCTTGCCGTGGCATCCGTCGCACGACGTGCGACTGTCGACGAGGTGACGCCCCCGCGCGACGGCCCGCTCGAGCGCGATCGCCTGGAGGTCGAGCCCGGCGAGCGGGTCCGCCGGCGAGGCTCCCGTCAGGATTCGCTCCGCCCGCAGGCTCTCGAGCTCACCCGCGCTCAGCGGGAACGGAATCGGGAAGCCGGCGGTGTGGACTGTCCACTCCTTCTCGTAGCGGCCTTTCGCGACTTCGTACGCCCAGAGCCACGCGACGAGCGCGAGCGCCACGACCGCCGCCAGTCCCCATCCGAAGTACCTGAGCGCCTTCCTCATGCCGAGCTCCTCCCCCAAAGGGCTCAGATCTTACTCTCGCGTCCCTCCCAGAATGGCGCGCGCATATCGCGCTTCAGCGTCTTGCCAGCGGCGTTCCGCGGGAACTCGTCCATCACGATCACGCGGTCGAGCCGCTGGTACTTCGCGGCGACGCGCGCGTTGATCCATGCCTTAAGCTCGTCGGCGTCAGCGCTACCCGGCGTGCGCAGGACGACCGCCGCAACCGGGGTCTCGCCCCATTTCTCGTGCGGAATGCCGAACACCGCGACCTCGAGGATCGCCGGATGATGCGCGGCAATCTCCTCGACGTCCTTCGGGTATACCTTCATCCCGCCGGTGTCGATCATGTCCTTCTTGCGGTCGACGAGATAGAGGAAACCGTCCTCGTCGACGTAGCCCAGATCGCCGCTGTAGAGCCAGCCTTCGCGCAGCGCCTGCGCCGTCTGCTCGACACGGTTGTAGTAGCCGGGCATCGTGATCGGCCCGCGGCCGACGATCTCGCCGATTTCTCTCTGCGGCATGTCGCGGCCGTCGTCGCCGACGATTCGCATCTCGTAGAACGGCGGTGGCACGCCGACGCTGCCGGCCTTGCGTTCCGCGTCGTCCCGGTCGAGGATCGTGACGAAGCCCTCGGTCAGCCCGTAGAGCTCGTAGAAGCGCCGCGGCAGGAGCTGATTCAGCAAGTCCTTGTGCTCCTTCATGAGCGGCGCACCGAGCGAGAGGACCATCTCGAGCGACGTGAGTCGCGCGGGATCGAAGCCTTTCGCGTTCAGGATCGCGACGATCTGCGAGGGAACGAGCATCGTGTGGGTCACGCGCTCGCGCTCGACGGCGTCGATGAAAGCCTCGGCATCGAACGCGCGGTGCAGGACGTAGGTAGCTCCCGCCATGAACGCGGGAAACATCGTCACCATCGCGCCGTTGAACACGATCGCCCCGGAGTGCAGCACGACCGACTCCGGCGCCATCCGCCACGCGCTCGCCATCGTCGTCGCGTACATCGCGCGGATGAAATGCGTGTGCTGGATGCCCTTGGGCAGGCCCGTTGTGCCCGACGTGTACATGAGCGTGAGGAGATCGCTCGCCTCGACGTGCGCCACCGGCGCGGCAGCGCTTGCCTCCGCGTGCAGCAGCCCGTACGCGCGGTAGCCCGCGGCCTCGTCGTCGGCAGCTGCGTCGACCAGCACCCAGGAGGGCGTGAACGGCAGTCTGCGCTGCACGTCATCCAGCGCCGGCCGCTGGTCCGATGAGGCGAGCACGACCTTCGGCGATGCGTCGGCGAGGAGCGAGGCCAGGCCTGTTGCGGTCAGGAGCGTCGAGAGCGGCACCGCTGCGGCACCGAGCTTGGCGCACGCCCAGTAGGTCGCAAGCAACTCGAGCGAGTTCGTGAGCACGGTCGCGACGCGGTCTCCACGCGCCACGCCGAGCGAGGCGAGCGCATTCGCCAGACGATTTACGTAACCATCGAATTCGCGCCAGGTGAGCCGAATCTCATGCGCCTCCTTCCCGCGCGCGGCGACAACGACGGCCGTATGGCGCGGGCGGTAGCGCGCGTGGCGCGCGACCAGTGAACCAAGGACGAGGCTGTTGAACGCGATCGGTGATTCCATGATCCCCTCGAATCAGAGACGATGCCGGCGGTCGGCGAGCGAGAACCCCGGCCACGCGATGGCTGCGGACTTCGCGAGCCCGAGCACCTTGAAGAGCTCGCCCATCTCGGCGGGCGACAGGAGTTTCTGCACCGGAGCCGCGGCTTTCACGTAGGCGGCCGAATCGGGAGCGCCGGTCGCGGCGAGGGCATCGAGAATCCCGCATCCCATGAGAAACGGCGCCTGCGCCGCGAACCCGGCGACGTCGAGGCCCGCCCGCGCACCCGCGGCGGCGATCGCGCTGAAATCGACGTGGGCGGTGAGATCGGACAGGCCCGGCCAGAGGAATGGGTTGTCGTGCGCACGGTGGCGGTAGTGACCCATCAGCGTCCCGCGGTCGCGCTGCGGATGGTAGTACTCGGACGCGGGGAAGCCGTAGTCGACGACCACCATCGCGCCATGCGCGATCCGCCTTCCGATATCCTCGACCAGCGCCTCGGCCGCCGGATTGATCTCGCTCAAGTAGTCGCCGTCCGCGGGAAAGCGCGCCGCCGCGAGCGCGGCGAGCGCGGCGTCGGCGGGTCGTTCGGTCCATGCGAGCATGTCGCTCGCATCGTCCCAGCGCACGCCCCGCTCGAGCCACGCGTCGCCGCGGCGCGCGACGACATGTACCGGCAGCGCGTCCAGCACCTCGTTCGCGAGAACGGCGCCGTCGATCGCCGGCGGCAGCGTGTCGACCCAGACGACACGCGCCGCATGCGGCGCTGCTTCGCTCACGATCGTCACGCGCTGACGCTCGCGCAGGTCGGGCGACGGCTCGAGGATCGTGTACCGCGACGGCAGCGCATCGCGCGCGGCGAGCGCGTTCAGCAGGTCCGCCGCGAGCCGCCCGCTTCCCGCACCCAGCTCGACGATCTCGCGGCCCGGTGCGACGGCCAGGATCTCGGTCACCTGTCGCGCGAGCGCGATCGCGTAGAGCGGCGTCATCTCCGGCGCCGTGACGAAGTCGCCCGCGCCGCCGAGCTTGGCGGCGCCGGCGGCGTAGTACCCGAGTCCCGGTGCGTACAGCGCCAGATCCATGTAGCGGTCGAACGGAAGAAAGCCGCCGCGGGCCGCGATCTCGGCGCGGAGGCGCGCGACGACGCGTGCACTGTGCGCGGCGGCATCCGGATCGGGCAGCGGCAGTTCGGGCACGTCGTCGTGGACCGCCGTCCGAGTGCGGCGCGTCGTCCGATATGCTAGATTCGCCCGGAGTCTAGCAGGCCACCGCAGTCCAGGCGGAGAGTCCCGGGTGCAAGGCAAGGTCGTGCTGATCACCGGCGGCGCCAAGCGGGTCGGAGCCGCGATCTGTCGCCGGCTCCACGCCGCGGGCGCGAACCTGATGCTGCACTACCGCGCGTCCGCCGGCGAGGCACGGCTGCTGCAAGCGGAGCTGAACCGTGCCCGCGCCGATTCGGTCGCGCTGATCCAGGCCGACCTTCTCGATCTCAACAAGGTACCGTCGATCGTCGAGCAGACCGTTCAGCGCTTCGGCCGGCTCGACGCGCTCGTCAACAACGCGTCTTCGTTCTACGCAACGCCAGTCGGCGAAATCACCGCGGCGAACTGGGACGACCTGATCGGCACGAATCTTCGCGCGCCACTGTTTCTCGCGCAGTCCGCCGCGCCCGCGCTGAAGAAGGCGCAAGGTGCGATCGTCAACATCACCGACATCCACGCCGAGCGCCCGCTCAAGAGCTTCGTCGTCTATTCGATAGCGAAGTCGGGCCTCGTCGCCCTCACCCGGTCGCTCGCGCGCGAGCTCGCTCCCGAGGTACGCGTCAACGCGGTGTCCCCGGGCCCGATCCTCTGGCCCGACGATGCATCGTTCGACGAGCTTTCGCGACAGCGGATCATTTCGCACACGCTGTTGAAGCGCGAGGGCACGCCCGACGACATCGCGAAAGCGGTCTACTTCCTGCTGGCGGATGCGACGTATGTTACCGGCGAGACGATCAACGTGGATGGCGGAAGGCACATCGCGATCTGACGACGCGCAAGGCTCCCCGAATCGCGTCGCCACACATCGCGAGCATTCGACCCTGGCGAATTGAGTGCACGCAGGTGTCGCGAGTGGCGCCGCCCAGCTCCGGTCGCGCTCTGGTCTAAACTACGCTCATGGCAGCTGACAAGTCGGTCCGCGGCGCCGGAAATCCGCTCCCCCTGCCCCTGAAGGCCGGGGTGCGGCCGGGGGCCTCTGCACGCCCCAGTCCACGGCAGAACCACCTGCTCGACGCTCTGCCGACCAGCGACTACGAGCGACTCGCGTTCCATTTGGAATTGATACCGATGAAACTCGGTGATGTTCTCTACGAGTCTGGGGACAAGTTGCGTTACGTCTATTTTCCGACGACGTCGATCGTATCGCTGCTATACGTGATGGAAGATGGTGCGTCCGCCGAAATTGCCGTGGTCGGTAACGAGGGCATCCTCGGCATTTCCCTGTTCATGGGCGGCGAAACCACGCCGAGTCGCGCTGTCGTGCAAAGTGCTGGCTACGCGTACCGCCTCAAGGCCGCGTTGCTCAAGAACGAGTTCGGCCGCTTCGGCCCGACGATGCATCTGCTGCTGCGCTACACGCAGGCCCTGATTACGCAGATGGCGCAGACGGCGGTCTGCAATCGACATCATTCGGTCGACCAGCAATTGTGCCGGTGGCTGTTGCTGAGCCTGGATCGCCTGGCATCGAACGAACTCACGATGACGCAGGAGCTGATCGCCAACATGCTGGGGGTGCGGCGCGAAGGCGTCACGGAGGCCGCGGGGAAGCTGCAGGACGCCGGCTTGATTCGCTACCGCCGCGGCAAGATCACGGTGCTCGATCGCCCCGGTGTCGAGGCGCGGTCCTGCGAGTGCTACCAGGTCGTCAAAACGGAGTTCGACCGGCTGCTGCCCTACGTCGTCAAATAGTCGATCGGTTCTCACGTGCGGCGCGACACGCCGCACTGCACTGCGATGAGCACGCGCTTGCCGGGTCGCCCATCGACAGGTGATTGGGGGGTGGAGTCATTCGAATGGCGCGCTCGCGCCAGCAATTGCGATCACTCTGTTCCCGTCCGCCACGATCGAGGCGTCGCCTCGCTGAGGACCATCGTCGAGCCGTCGCGAAAGCGGACCGTGACATCCTAGCTTCCACGTTTGCCGCCAGTGCCGGATGCGCGGCCGGCTTCGCTTCCCGCATTCTTGACATGAGTCTCTTCTGCCCCGGAGACGTCGCCGTCGCGCTCGATGCGCACAATCGACCTGATCACCCCACACTCGTGGCAAGTCGCTGGCCTCCGCCGATCGCTCGACGCCCCCGCTGCCTCGCTGGACGATTGTGGGTCCGTGGTAGATGCGTCCACATACAGCTCGGGCCCCGCTTCCTGTCGGGACGATGCGGTCCCGCCCGGACTGCTCACGTACGAAACGGCGATAGAGCGGACGATCGCAAACGTGGCGGATCCCGCCAACAGACAGATCGCGATGACCTTAATCCACACCTGCAATCGTTCCGGCTCTTCGACACGCATCCGCAATTCACGTTCCTTCGATGTGCGCTGCCTTGAGGCACACTCCCGCGCGCCGAATTCGGCGGTCACCAAGCGAGCGCATACCGAAGCATGATCGTGTATGGCTGGGCCATCTGTACGGTGGCGCACATGCCGTCGGGGGCCGAAACCGACGGGCGTTGCGCAACCTTCCTGGCGGTAAGTGCGCCAGCGTACCGACGTCGACAGAGTAAATGCCCAATGTACTGGTATCTGGAGCAAACAAATGAGATTCGTCCCAGCATGCTTTCGCCGCGCAGGCAGCTTGACCGCCGGATTCTTGATCGGTCTCGCAATGGTCGCATCGCTGTTTGCGATGACGATTGCCGACCCTGGCGAGTCACAGTCGGTGTGGATGCTGGGCGCGACCGTCACCCTCGCACTCGGACTGGCGCTACAGGTTGTCGTGACTCTCAAACCACGGCGACGGCGAACGACAGCAGCGAAGCATGGCGCGGTGCCCGTCCGATTCCCGGAACTCAGCCATCAACACTGACGCCGAGCCTTCGGGCGGAAGCGACTCGCGCGCGTTGCGTGAGAAGTTTCTCGCGGCGCTCGATGCGGACGATTACGCAGCACTTCGCGCTCTATCCGTCGCACTGCGAAATTGCACCGACATCGTGCCGCGCTCCGTCTGCCTATCGCTCGGTCTGCCGAGGGGCAGCACGTATTCCATCGCGGCGATGACCATCATCGCGTGACCGTCGAGGGTGCACCGAACGCTCTCGGAACCGGCGTCCGTCCTGCGACGTGATGCCGCAGCCTCAGGATCGGCAATCCCATGCGTTCGCTCTTGGGTCGCTCGGTGCGCTAGCGAACACAGGTCTTAATACAATATCAATGGCGTCGGCCAATGATTCGGCTATGTTGAAACCGGACCCGAAGCGGTGGCGGGTAGGAAACGAAGGGATCGAAATTTTCAGCACGCATCCATCCGAAGGCGTGCTTCGCCACCACAGATACGAAATGCCCTCGGCTACACGCAGCACGCCCAGGCAGAATCGTCTTCTTGCAACGCTTCCGCGGGAGGGCTATGAGCGCCTCCTGCCCCACCTGGTGCCCGTTGCATGGCCGTCAGGTTCCACCGTTCACGCCGCGGGTGACCGTGAAGATTGCCTGCATTTCATTACCGCGGGTATCGTTTCACGGGTCTGCGTGACGGACGACGGAGGCGCGGCTGAATTCGCAATCACGGGCAGCGAAGGTGTGATCGGTGTCGCGTCGTTCCTTAGCGGCGAAAGCACGCTGAGCCATGCGGTCGCACTGAGCACTGTGCGCAGCTATCGACTGCCGGCGGATCTGCTGAAGACCGAATTCGAGCGGGCTGGTCCTCTGTCGCACATGCTGCTGCGCTACACGCAGGCGCTGATTGCGCAAACCGCACAGATTGCGGTGTGCAGCCGGCACCACACGCTGGAAAAGCGCCTCGTTCGCTGGATCTTGTCATGCCTGGACCGGTTGCCTTCGAACGAGCTGACGGCGACGCAGAAACGGGTCGCCGAATTGCTGGGAGTGCGCCGCGTAGGTGTGACGGCGGCACTGGGAAAGCTACAATCCAGGGGATTGATCCGTTGCAGCCGCGGCCGCATTGTGGCCCTCGATCGCTCCCAGCTCGAGGCGCGGGCATGCGAGTGCTACGCGGTCGTCAAGAGAGAATACGACCGGCTGCTCCGACCGGGAAACGTGATTGGCAATGCTGGTGCGCATGACATGCACCGACCTCGCCCGCAAATGCCAGAAGACCACGTCGCCGTGCACTGACCTGACAATGCCCGTTCGACGTTCCACCCGTTTCCCATCGAAGCGCCGCCCCTGAATGGCCCTACGCCACAGGGAACGGCACCGCACCGACCGTATTGGCTGGCTGCGCGCGGCGGTACTAGGCGCCAACGACGGCATCGTTTCGACCGCGAGCCTGGTGCTCGGTGTCGCGGCTGCCGGAGCGACCCACGGCAACGTCATGGTCGCCGGTATCGCCGGCCTGGTCGCCGGAGCGATGTCAATGGCTGCCGGGGAATACGTGTCCGTCCGCTCACAGGCGGATTCCGAAACGGCCGCGCTCAACCTGGAGCGCGCGGAACTCGCGGCGGATGACCAGGGTGAGCGTCGCGAACTGACGGCGATCTACGTCGCTCGCGGCGTCCAACCCGCACTCGCGAAACAGGTTGCCGAACAGCTCATGGCTCATGATGCGCTGGGGGCGCATGCCCGCGACGAGCTCGGTATCTCCGAGACGCTCAGTGCGCGGCCGATTCAGGCGGCATTCACTTCAGCAGCCAGCTTCGCCATCGGCGCAGCCATGCCGTTGTTGGGCGTCGCCATGGTCTCCGACCGCAGTGTGATTCCAGTCGTCTCAGGAACTTCGCTGGTATTCCTCGCCGCCCTGGGCGGCTTGGCTGCGCGCGTGGGCGGCGCAAGCGTAACGACGGGAGCGATGCGCGTCACGTTCTGGGGCGCGCTGGCGATGGCGCTGACGGCCGGCGTCGGAGCCTTTTTCGGAACAGTGGTGTGACCAGGCAGATGCAATTCAAAGCACCGATAGGCAGGATCCGCATCGATCACATTTGGGACGATGCAGGCGGCGAGGGGGGGACGTGGCACGCACTGCGGTCCGCCGCGGGCAATGGCCGCGCTCGGATCCCATTGTGATTCATCACCTGACAGGAGAATCAACGATGAGCGAAGAAAACGGTTGGCTGACCAAGATTGGCGACGCCATGGGAGTGGCCAAGGACAAGGCGCAGGAAGTCGGCGCCTCCATTGTGAGGAAGACGGAGGTCGCGGCCTCGGATGCCAAGCGCGAAGCGGCAAAGGCGCGGACCGTGGTAGGGAAGAAGACGCGGGCCGCCCGAGCAAGCGTGAAGCGCAAGACGAAAGCCGCCGAGGCGGGTGCCAAGAAAGCCTATGGCCAAGCGAAGCGTTCGGTGGAGCGCAAGGTGAAGGCCGCGGCGACGGGTGCGAAACGGGCTGCCGGCAAGGTCGAGCGCGCGATGAGTCCGAAGAAATCCGCCGCGACGCGCAAGACCGGTGCGGCAAAGAAGGTCGGGGGACGCAAGTCCACCCCCGCCCGGTCGGCGGTCAACAAGAACGTCGCCAAGGTCAGAACGGTGGCCCGAAAGGCCGGCGCGGCATTGAGCAGGGCGGCCAAGCGTGCCGTGAAGAAGCCTGCGAGGAAGCCTGCGAAAAGGACGAAGAGGAAGGGCAGAGCCTGATCGAAGGCACACTCGCGCACTGCGACGAGCCCGCCGAGAATACGTGAAGGAAGGGCGGCGCCACGTCATACGTCACGACCCCTGGGAAGACCGGGGTCCGCGCTGCAATGGCCGCGAGCGCCACCACGCTGCGTGCAAACATCGATCGTATCGGCCTGTCGCCGCATCGTCCGTTCGCTGTCGTGCACAACCGACACCCATGACCCAACGTCGCGAGACCATTGATTTGGCAATTTGCTATCCCGTTCGTGGCGCTGGCGCCGCTCTGGATGCCTTCTTCCTAAGGTCGGTGCGCTACCGAACAGACCAACAAGTCGACGCTCCGCATGCTGATCGCCATCGCCGTCCCCGGCCATATCGGTGTCGTTGTTGCGGTGCCGTACCGCGTCGCAGTCATCGCGCTCCTGCCCGATCACGGCCCGAAGCTTAGATCCGGATAGCCTAACCGTTCCCAAGGAATCGTCATGCAGATGCAGCCTCTCCTCCAGCGGGCCTTCGCCCTGGTCGCCGGCATGACGGTCCTTACCGTCGCCGGATTGGCCAGCGCCGACCCGCCCTCACGCGTCGCGCGTCTCGGCTATATGACCGGCGCGATCAGTTTTTCGCCGGCGGGCGAGAACGATTGGGTGCTGGCTCCGATCAACCGGCCGCTGACCACCGGCGACCGCCTTTGGGCGGACGCCGGCGCGCGGGCCGAAATCCAGGTCGGCGGGGCCATGATCCGCATGAACGCCGGCACCGCCGTCTCCATTCTCAATCTCGACGACCAAATCGCCCAGCTGCAGCTGACGCAGGGCACCTTGAACGTCCGCGTGCTCCGTCTCGCGTCTGGCCAGATGTTCGAGATCGACACGCCGAATCTCGCCTTCACGCTCCGGCAGCCCGGTGCATACCGGATCGAAGTGGAACCCGACGGCAGTGCGACGACGATCATCGTGCGCAAAGGCCAGGGCGAGGTATACGGCGAAGATGCAGCATATGTGATCGATTCGCGCCAGCCGTATCGCTTCGTGGGGACCGGATTGCGCGAGTACCAATATGTCGACGCGCCCCGGCTGGACGAATTCGATAGTTGGTCGAGTGATCGCGATCACAGCTACGACAGCTCGGTCTCCGCCCGCTACGTATCGCCGGACGTGATCGGCTATCAAGACCTCGACGCGAACGGCGCCTGGCGGGCCGACGCGACCTACGGCAACGTGTGGTTCCCGAATCGGGTGGCTTCGGGCTGGGCGCCCTACAGCGACGGCCACTGGGCATGGGTCGACCCCTGGGGGTGGACCTGGGTGGACGACGCGCCGTGGGGTTTCGCGGTGTCCCACTACGGTCGATGGACGAATCTCGCCGGAACGTGGGGCTGGGTTCCCGGTCCCGTGCGCACCCAAGCCTACTACGCCCCGGCCCTGGTGGCCTTCGTCGGCGGCAGCAACTTCCAGCTTGCGATCTCTGGCGGCAACGTCGGTGGAATTGCGTGGTTCCCCCTCGGGCCGCGCGAGGTCTATCGACCGTCCTATGCGGTGAGCCGCGGTTATTTCGAGAATATCAACCGCAGCAACACCGTCATCAATACCACGGTCATCAACAACTACTACAACAACACCCGCGTGACCAACGTCGTCTACGCCAACCAGCAAGTGCCGGGAGCTGTCGTCGCTGTGCCGACGACCGCGTTCGTGCAGTCGCAGCCGGTGTCCAGGGCAGCCGTAAAGGTGAGTCGGGAAATGGTTGCCAATACGCCAGTCGCAGTCGTCGCGCCTGTCGCCCCGACCGAGAAAAGCGTGCGCGGCGCCGCCGCCCAGGGCGAAAAGCCGCCCGCCCGCGTGTTCGAGCGGCCCGTCGTCGCACGCACCGCGCCACCCGCCGTACCGGTCGGCTTTGCCGCCCAGCAGCAACAGCTTGCCGCAAAGCCCGGCAAGCCGCTCGACGACGCCGCACGCAAGGAAATGAGACCGACAGCGGCTGCGCCGGCGCCCGTCGTCAAGGTCGTCGCCCCGGCGCAAGTTGCGCAGCCGACCATGCGTCCGCCGCCAGCGGCACCGGTTGTCAAGCGCGACGAAGCAGGCGGAAAGACCGATGGTCGAATGATCCCCGCACCCGGCGCACCGAATGTGCCTACCAAGACCGGTGTGCCATCGCCAGTCACGCCGCCTGTGCCGGTAGCTCAACCGCCGGAGCAACGCGGAAAGACCGAACAACCTGGCAAGGGGGACCAGCGCGGACA
>AR_comb_assmDRAFT_10259535_pt1 | contig 13707 bp, 12 predicted proteins | sample ArasoioldDNA_FD_10543 | JGI IMG/M metagenome (IMG submission 10543) | reverse complement strand
GCAGAGACGCAAAGATATTTGTGTCTTTGCACGAGAAAAAAATAACTCCGTTTCTCCGCGACTCTGTGGTTCATTATGCTGGAGGTGAGTATGGAACTGTTTGACGATCTGCCGGAGATGCCGGGAAGTCTGTCAAGCGTCAAAATTTCCTTGGAGGATGAAGGATTGCAAGGAGCACGGATAAAAGTCGTTGGTATTGGCGGTGGTGGCGGTAACGCAATTAATCGCATGGTAGAAATGGGCTTAAAAGGTGCCGAGTTCATTTCGATTAACACAGATCTTCAAGCACTTCAAAATTCAAAAGCTCCAGTGAGGCTTCAGATCGGATCGAACCTGACCAAAGGTTTGGGTGCAGGTGCGAATCCTGAAATGGGAAGACAAGCGGCTCTGGAAGATGCCAGCAAAATTCTGGAATTGTTGGATGGTGCTGACATGATTTTTATTACTGCCGGCATGGGCGGTGGTACAGGCACCGGTGCAGCACCAGTACTGGCGAGTCTTTCAAATGAAATTGGCGCGTTAACGGTTGCTGTTGTTACCAAGCCATTTGGTTTTGAAGGAAGACGCCGTGCGCAGCAAGCCGAACAAGGATTGAAGGAATTGCGGAGTTGCATTGATACGATCGTGGTAATTCCGAATGATCGTTTGCTGGAGACTGTTGAAAAAAATACGCCATTTACAAAAGCGTTCTTGATTGCTGATGATGTTTTGCGTCAGGGTGTGCAAAGCATTTCAGAATTAGTCCTGGTGCCCGGACTTGTGAATTTAGATTTTGCTGATGTAAAAACGATCATGAAAGGCATGGGCAAAGCAGTAATGGGAACTGGTGTTTGTGGCGGTGAAACTCGGGCAGTGGATGCAGCGAAGCGTGCGATTAACAGTCCATTGCTTGAAGAAATGTCTATGGATGGAGCGCGTGGGATTTTAATCAACATCACCGCTGGCGAAACTTTGACAATTCATGAAGTGAATATGGCATGTCAGCTAATTCGTGAAAATGCTGATCCATCGGCTGAAATCATTTTTGGTGCAACTATCGATCCGAGTATGAAAGAAGAAGTGAAGATTACGGTGATTGCAACCGGGTTTGATCAAACCAGCGACAAAGCTATGCCTTCACTGAGTGTTACTCGCAATGATGTTCAGGGTGTTGCGGCGCCTCCGGCACAACAGCAAGAAAATTTGTCATTCTATCGAAAGGCGGCAGGAGCAAATACACCGAATGCAGGAACATTTCCATTCAGTGAAGAACGCGACGATTTAGATATTCCAACGTTCAAGCGGAAGCCATAATATGGAGCGCGGGCTTCCGGCCCGAAGTTCGCGCTCTTACTTCAATCGTCATCAGAACCAAAAGACCTCTTTGCTTTCAACTTTGTAGCAGTTGTCTGATTAACGTTTGAATCTCCTTGAGATTCAGCGCCCTCATCTCGACCGAAAAGCCAATTGCTGGTAGCCACAAAATTCGAATCGTACACTTCAGCAAGCTCTTCTTCTAGCTTCTTTATTTCTTCGCTCGCCTTCTCAATCATGCTTCGCAAATCGTCCTTCTTATTCTTATGATCCGCTTTATCAGCAATTGGACGTCCCACAACAGTTCCGATCAATGGACCAAGAAAGATTGTTCCGAATGAAGCACTACTTTTTTCTTCTCTCGCTTCTTTATTTTTTTCTATCTGTTGGAGTTGATGCCCGTATGATTCTTGCGCCGTTAGTTTTTCGTTCAGGACACTCTTCTGCATTAATTCATTTTGTTGTAGTCCCGCACGTTGCCAGGTGTTTTCACTACTCGCAACTTTGGTTGGTGCATTATTTATCGCCGCGGCTTGAGGTTGATTCGACACCGCCTCTTGTTCTGTTGTCTGCACAGTAACAGACTGACTGATGGTACTTTTTCCAATCTTTAGCATAGGGCTTCCCTCCGAACACTTGATTCATTAGCAACCTGTATGCCAGAGGGACTTCGAGGATGGGTTTGGCGCAAAGTCGATTAGCTTTGGCAAAATTGCAAAAAAAATCCGCCAAATGGTTAAAGATCTTAGCCGTCAATAAATATTGACACGTTCAATTGAGACTGTGGTCTGCTTCACCTGAAAATACAAATTGCCTGCTGGTGTAGCAGCTGCTGGCATTGTTATCAATGAAGTTCCATCAACTTCCAGATGAAAGTTTGTTCCATCAAATCCAACCTTAATGTGATGAAAAGTATTGGGAACGATTGTAAAAGAAGCTTTCATCTTCTGCGCAATTGATCCATTCACCTTTTGCTTCAAAATAATTTTGCCGGACTCCTGTTTGAGTAAAACATCTACACGATTCTGCTTATCTTGATACCAGGGCTGGATAAAAATTTTATTTCCAGATCCTCCAGCAGTACTAACATCTGTTTCTAATGTGCATGTGCTGCAACCTGAAACACCTGAAGGGAACCATGGTTGGGGCGCGTAAATAATCCCTGATTTTGGACCTGAACCGGATAAAATCCCATTTGATTCTACCCATGTTCCTTTTTTTACCGGCCAACTTTGAACATCATCATCGAACTCATCCAGTAGTAAAGAACCGGGTGCGGAAGATGGAAGGACAAATAACGTGATGCTTTGCGGAGGAAGATTTGCCGAAAAACTGGATCCGGCAAAATTGATGTCTGCCAAATGGCTGATTGTATTGTTCGCAAGCTGCCATACTTTCGCAACACCGATCGAACTGAAACTCGCAAAGTTCACAGTTGCCGGAGTATTTCCTGAGAGATACTTGTTTATGACCATAATAGTTAGAGAGTTGTCAGCAGTTCTTACCGCAGCAAAAGAAGAAACATTATCGGGATTCGGAACAATCGCACGCACACTGAGATCGCCAAATGCAGAAAGATTTCCATCATAATTGCGATACATTTTGAATGCATTTCCGACAGGCGTATTTGAGCCGGGTGAAATCCATCGCGTCGCAAGATCCAATCCTTCGCGCCCAAAAATTCCAAGTACATCGGCCTGCGCTGTAGCGCCGTTCATGTGATTTTCTGCACCCCAGTTGTATTCAGTAATTCCGATTTTCAATCCTGGATAGAAAGTGTCCACCCAATCATGCATTCTAGGAATCAGGTAAACGAAATCACTAATCCAACTTTCATCTTTGTAATTCGGATCCCATAACGAACGCGTTGATCGATTGCGAAGATTCTGCATCGCTGGTGAAGTATCGTCACTGAATTCACCACTCTGCGGATAATAGTGAAGCGAAAAAACATCAAGAACATTTTCGCCAGTGTTTTGTTCATGCTGATGAAGTTGATCCAAAATCCAATCCAGATAAAGCCAGCCGCCATGATTCATACGATCGGGAGGATTTGACCAGCAATTTGGATCAGGACTTTCATTACAGAATTGAAGATCGTATCCACTGAAAAAGTAGCCAGCCCATCCGAATTCTTCCGGCCCAACAACCTGCGCGTTTGCATCGCGCGAATGGATCATCGTTGCATAATCGATCATCTTGTCTTTGATTTCATCGTAGGTTGCGCCAATCGGATGAAAATCACGATGAGTTTCCTGCCAGATCGCATGCTCATTATCCAAAACATAATATTTCACGCCATCATTGTTTGAATTTCCCCAAACATTCAGTAAATGATCAACCCAATCTTGTTGAAATAAAGATGAATTTGGAACTCCTGCGTCCGTTGGATCATTCACAACATCTGAACCATTCAGCATTATTCCATTGCCTGCATCCGGCCAGAAAGGATCATGATCTTGCTGCGCGCCATATTTGTTAATTGAAAAACTCCAATTGATGCTTCTATTCGGTCCAAGCTTTGCAATCCAATCTAACATCGGAATTGTGATCATCGGTTCTGCCCCAACCGATTTCGTATCACCAATGAATGTGTCTCCAATTTCGCCGGGAACGCTGCTATCGCCTGGATAACTTTCAAAATACCAATCCAATCCAGTAACATCGGCATTTTCAAGCCAGTTGTAGCCGCTGGTACGATTGCCACCCATACGATTTAACGGACTGTTAAATACACTCAACTCTGATGTACTTCCAAAGTTCACACCATAAATTTCAGGATGTATGATGCGTTGATCCTGCGCTGAATCAACGTTGACTGTCACGGCAGGGTTATCCGCAAGTACAAAAGCGGCGAATAACAGAAAGATGATCCCTAATACTCTCAGCTTAACCATGAGTCCCTCTTAGTTGCCTCAAGACATCGATGGGCAACTTATTTCAGATAATCATATCGTAAATTGAGCGATCTTTGCTTTTGGTCAGAATTACGACGAGAGCCTAGTTAAATTCGAGTGCGAACAAGCGACCGCGACTGCTGCCGACATTTTTCAAATAATGGCTCATGCCTGTAATGCTGATCCATTTGAATTCGCCTTTCTTCATGGAAACTGATGCGACCGGTTTGTCGGTCACGTGATTTTCAAAAGTAAGATCGTCAAGTGCAACTACAAAATGGGGACCAGTATGAGTATGTAATGGTTGCTGCTGCCCCGGTTCGAGGGTTGTGAGTTGAGCGACGGCATGTTCAGTTGCAAAAATTTTCTGCATAGTTTCATCAGTTGAATCTTTTACACATGGATTATCAGCATCGATTCCGCAAACAGGTTTGCCTGGATTTTTCAATTCAATCGTAATGTTGTGAAATGGTGTTTCGCCAAGATTCCGCGCAACATGTGCAAAGCCGCCTTTTACATAACGCGCATCGCCATCTTTCACAACCAGATGAGCCGGCTTCTCATTCATCCGTTCATTGCTGAGATCCGCATCTCCCAAAACAACAAAAGTGTAATCACGATCGTGACGATGCATAAGAGTTGCAGCATGCGGATCAACCACAACATCAAACGCACGTAAATAATCATTTTCCAAAGCAAAATGATGTGATGGTTCCTTATCAATAGGAACCTCGGTTATCACTTCTCCAAAGAGAATTGCACCCACAAATAAAAAAGCAATGATTAGAATTCTTTTTGTCATGATGTGAGATTAACATGTTTTCAGAGTACAATCATTCAATTACTAATGACTGCTGAGCGCGCAATTGCCTTTATTTTCCCGATACTTCTTTTAACCTTCTGCTGTTCAAAATCTGAAACTCCGCCACCCGCTAAATCCGAAACGAAACCAGAACAGAAAAAAGTTGAATCGGACATAGACATGCGTAAGCAGTTTGCTTCAGAAATAGAACAGCATTTAAACAAAGAAGAGTTCGATGAGCTTGAAAAAATTGCGGATAAATTAACCAAAAGTAAAGATCGCTTTCCCGGTGGTGATTGGAAGCTCGATCGATTTTATGAAGTGATACGTCCTGCTGATGACAGCAATATTAAAGTCGATTGGGATGAACGTTTCGCAAAATTAAAGAAATGGATCGCGTCAAAACCGGATTCTATTTTTGCAAGTGTCGCGTTAGCCAGTGCACAGATTGGAAAAGCTTGGGAGCTTCGTGGCTCAGGATTTGGCGATACAGTTTCCAAAAAGCAAATGACCGACTTTCAAAATCAGCTAAGTCAAGCTGAGGCAACCTTAACCAAAACGGCAGACAAGCGTAATGAATGTCCGCATTGGTATCGCGCCATGCAAGGAGTTGGGTTAGGGCTCGGTTACGATCAGGACAAGATGAATAAATATTTTGAAGAGGCCGCTGCCGTAGAACCACTCTACTGGAGCACGTACGAAGGTCACGCGCTATATCTGCTTCCCCGCTGGTATGGCAAGCAAGGTGATTGGGAGCGTTTTGCTGAAACTGTGTCGAACAAAATTGGCGGCGATGAAGGCGATATTCTTTACTCTGAAATTTCCTGGCGAATGAGCCGGTATTATCCTGCGGATCAATTCTTTAAACAAAACAATGTTAATTATCGAAGAATCAAAAAGAGTCTTAATTTGCGCGGCCTAAAATATGGTGTCAGTCTTCATTATTTAAATGCTTACTGTATTCTTGCTGGCGGAATTGGTGACAAAATAACTACAAAGGCTCTTATGAGTAGAATTGGCGATCAATGGGACGCTGATCTTTGGAAAGATAAAAAATATTTTGATGGCTACAAGAAGTGGGCATCAGAGTGAAGCATCTTCAAACTTAGATCTAAAACGGCGTAAGGAAGGCTATAAATTAGGATCTACTAAAAAAAGAAGTCAGAGGTTCGCAGCCATTTTCTGCAAACCTCTGATTGTCATGTTTCTTGTTCTGAATGGCATCACGGAGAAAATCCTGTTCATTGATTACGGAAGCTGTTGTGGCTCGCTGTAGATGAAGTCATCCATCATCACGATATCCTTCTTACCGTCATCTTGCCCCGGTTGGGCATCACCTGTCCTGATACGTACACTGGCTATGCGCGCGTCCTTGAAAGCGATGGCAAAGAAGGACAAGTTTCGATCGCCAGGTGAGCTCGGGACTAAACCGGTGTAGATGAGATTGCCATCAACGTCGAAATAGTCAATCCGTGTGCTATGTTTTCCTGACTTGTCCCCGTTCGGCTTATCAACGTCTGTGAAGATCGCGCCAAAGCCACTCACCGTTGCTGTGGTAGCTCCGCTAGTACCGGGCACGAAGAACGAACCTTCCGTAATTCGGCTGTTTACCGGAGTAAACAAACGCACAGGGCTGAAGGTTGCAAAGATATTGCCGTAGGTTTCGTTGTTGAATAGCACGGCAAGGCCCCCTTGAGCGCCGCCCGAAGGTGGAGCTTGTGATAAGCCTGTACCCGGAGTAGTGAACCGCGCGCCACGAGTGTTTAGGAAGACGTCAAACGGGGTAACCGGATCTGTTGTTGCATCCGAACCACCGCCGTCCCAGTTGATTTCGCGGCGACCGTTGGCTATTGGCCCTGGTGCGTTGCCATTGTTAGGGTCTCCGATAAAAGCTCGGTATGCATCTACCGTGCTTTGAATCGATGCTGGGGTGGGTCCAGCTGCTTGGAACACCAGCGGCTGAACAATATCCTCTTGGGCATGGACAGCAGCGATTGCCGATAACATCATCGCTACTACGAATAAAGGTGAAACAACTCTTAAAAGCATCTTCATAGTTAATCTCCTGTATTTTTTCTCTCTCGGCTTCACACAAAGCACAGCCTGTGCCAGTTGCCCTTTACGGATTGGTTCCTCGGAAAAGAGTTTTTTAGTGCGCGGTTTTTGAAGTTCTGTTGCTCACTAAAATTCGTGTGTTACGAATTTTAGTGACTGCTATACGAGAAATCGTGAATTTAGTTTGGTCGTTTTATTTTTAGAGCTTTCATCTGCGAGGAAAGCGTAGTAGGTGGGATTCCAAGAAGCATTGCTGCCCCATTTTTTCCCGATATCCGCCAATCACATCGATTCAACGCCTTGATAATATTTTGTCGTTCCAGATCTTCTAACTGAAGTGTATCGAGAATATCATCTAATTCACTAGTGATAACCTTTTCTTCTGGGGTTCTTTTTGGTGGAGCGATCGTAACCTGATCGGTGGATGGAGATGACATAGTATCGTGGGGGATCCATCTCTCATCAACCAAGAATGTATCGGTATCGCAAAAGATTAGAGATCGTTCAATCACATTCTGAAGTTCTCGAACATTACCGGGCCATGAGTATGACTGAAACAACTCCAACGTTTTTTTATCAACATTCCTTATTTTCTTACCTGCCTTGCTGGCATAACGATCAATGAAGTACTCCATCAGCAGCGGGATGTCTTCTTTTCGCGCGCGTAGCGGTGGCATTTCCAATGGAACCACGTTAAGCCGGTAAAACAAGTCGATGCGAAATGTGCCGGCCTCGACGGCCGCCTGCAAGTTACGATTTGTAGCGGTAATCACTCGCACGTCAGCATGAATTGGTTGATTGCTGCCAACGCGCTCGAATACACGCTCTTGCAGGACGCGTAGAAGCGTAATCTGAATTTCCGTAGGCAGTTCACCGATTTCATCCAGGAAAATCGTCCCGCCGTCAGCCAATTCAAAACGGCCGAGGCGCCGCTGCAGTGCTCCAGTGAATGATCCTTTTTCATGACCAAACAATTCCGATGCGATCAATGATGAAGGGATGGCGGCACAATTTACACTGACAAACGCACGAGCGGCGCGATCCGATCTTTTGTGGATAGCCCGGGCGATGAGTTCTTTTCCAGTTCCTGTTTCACCTTGGATGAGAACGGTTGAATCGGTCGGGGCGACTTTTGAAACACGAGATAGTACTGTTTGCAGGGCCGGCGAGGTCCCAACGATCTCCTCGAACATCGATGTTTTATCGATTTCTTCGCGGAGTGCAATATTTTCTTTTCTTACTTTCTCTTCTGCTTCCTTCCTATCATGTATATCAATTGCCGTTACATACCATCGAAGGACGTTTCCTCGTTCATCTCGCAGCGGATTGAAACGGCCGAGAAACCACCGGTAGTTCTCATCGTGTCGAAGTACTCGTTGCTCAAATTCAAACGGAATTCCGCGCGAAAGCGCCTGCGTGCGTTCCTCCGTCAACCTCTCAATATCTTCTGGATGAATGATCCTCGCCCGGAAGTCTACGGCTGTAGCTTCTTCCTGAGTGTAGCCAGTATATTCAAGTACTCGTTCATTGGCATAAAGTAGACGCCCGTCCGGTGTCAGCACGCTGATGAGCTGAGGAATGGCTTCGATAATCTGACGGAGCTCTCTTTCATCTTGGCGGATTTTTTCTTCTGCAATCTTCGTTGAAGTTACATCCGTTACAGCTCCGACATACTCAACAGTGTCCTTATCGTCTTTAATAGCATGCGCAATAACATGGACATACTTAATGGAACCATCCGGCATCAAGAATCGATGCTCAAAATCGAGATCGGTGCTGTCGCGTGTCGCACGCTCCAGGGACTGTTGCACCATAACTACGTCTTCAGGGTGAACGCGTTGGAGTACTTCCTGGACTGTAAGTTTGCTAAGTGGATCAAGACCAACAATTCTAAACGTCTCATCCGACCAGAAGAGTTTTCCACTCGACACGTTCCAACCAAAACTTCCAGTCAGACTGAGCCTTTGCGCTTCCCTTAAATATGCTTCGCTGCGGCGCAGCTCGTTTTCAACCAACTTGCGTGTCGTGATGTCCGCTGTGAATCCCACGATACGGCTAGGCTTGCCTCTATCATCAAAAAAAATCTGGCCTTTAACGGCAAGCCAGTGGATGCTTCCATCAGGCCAAACGACCCGGAACTCGATCGACAGATCGCCATTAGCCTCAGGGTATTCAATAGCTTTCACAAACTGGTAACGGTCGTCAGCGTGAACTAGCTTTACCCAACTTGAATACGAACCATTGAAGCTACCAGGAGTCAACCCGTACAAACCTTCTTGTTCTGGTAACCAAGAATTAATTTTTTTCTGGATGTGCCAGTCGAAAGCGACGGCATGGGCGGCTTTCTGTGCGAGATGCACAAGTTCTTGCTTTGCCAACAGTTCTTCCTCCGCTCGCTTACGCTCAACACCTTGTGCGATGGGATTTGCGATCGATGCCAATGTTTCAATTGTTGATGCTGACAATGGTTTTTTTGAAAACATCGCCATTACGCCAATTACGCGACCTTCAACAAGCAGTGGATATCCAGCGAATGCCACGAGCCCCTCGCGCTTGGCCCATTCCAAGTCATTGATTCTGGGATCGTGAATGACCTCATTGGTCAGGTGCGGCATTTTCTCTTGTGCGATCAATCCAATCTTGAATTTTCCCATTGGAATACGGCTGTGCGCTCCATCCAGATGTGTGTACATTCCGGCGCTGGCTTGAAGCTGCAACACGCCTTCGTCCTTTCTTATCGTCCAGATTCGCGCAAAGGCGGCATCAAGATGGTGCACGAGCGCCTCGGCACATTGTTTTAGAATTCCACGCACGCTATCCTCCCGCGAAAACGACTTGGTGACATCAGCACGTAATGCGGCTTCACGTGCCGCGATCACAGCATGCGCGAAAAGATCGGACCATTCTTCAAGCAACGCTGCACTATCTGGGTCGAATTGCCTGATATCGTCAGCATAAAGAGTAAGCGCGCCAAACGCGATACCATCGGACTTCAAAGGAAGAGAAAGGACATGAGAATCTTGTTTGCAGCAGGCATCGCCGGTCCGGATAGCCACACTGGCGGTATCTTTGGAGTCGGCGTCGCCCCAGGTCAGATTCAGGTTCTGAAGAATTCCATCTTGGTCTCCAGCTTGTGCAACTAGCCTAATTGATTTTTGCGAATCTGATTCCGCGTAACCAACCCAGGCCATGCGAAAACCACCCTTCTCCACAAAGAATTCACAGACCGACTGAAGCAACTGATGTTCATTTGTTGCTTCTATGATCACACGTCCAAACTTGAGCAGCATTCGCAAGGTCTGCGTCAGCCGCGTGGGAATTTCTTTGTCCATTGAGACGAGTTGCACCTGCAGCAGAGAGCCTAAACGATAATGATTTCAATGATGCGCTTGAACTATCCATATTATACTGCACTAATTTAATGGCGAGTTACCAGCGATAATTCCTAGCATAAGGTGAAGTAACGAGGGGGTTGTATCCATTGAAGTAGACAAATCGTTGGCGCGTATATTGCTAGTTTCTCATACATGGTATTGAGAATTGATAAATCAAATAATTGCGAATATGTGGTACTTACTTTAAGCGGTCGAATTGAAAACGAAAAAATAAGAGAGTTGCGGAAAATTCTCGCATTGGAAAAAAGAAAGCAGAAGATTGCGTTCGATTTGAAGGACGTAAAACTAGTGGATCAACATTCAGTCGAATTCCTTGAAGCTTGCGAAGCTCAAGGTACCGAGCTTTGGAACTGTCCTGCCTTTTTGCGGGAATGGATCGTTCGAATACGCACCGGGAGATGATCGATAGGAAGTGGTCGTGTGATTAGAATCAAGCCGACTGGCCATCTGCACCACCATCAATTTTTGACCTCAATAGGATAGCAGCTGTTTCAGGAGGCAAAGGATTGATCATGTAACCTGAACCAGCACTAAAGCTGCGATGGATCCCTTTCAGCCGCGGAATCCTTGGAAAAAATTTGATGTGCCAGTGATAGTCTTCATCAATCGTTGACCAATAATCGCGTTCACCACCCCAAATTCGATTCGGTTTGGTAAAAAGTAACAAGCTATAAGACAACGGTCCTATCAATGATTTTATAGTACGAACATTTTCCTGAAGAACATCAGCTAATTCTGCGGACAAAGATAGATCAACATTTCTAAAATCGGAATTATGTTGCAGCGGTAAGATCCATGTTTCCAGTGGATGTGATGCAAAAAATGGGCTCAACGTTACAAAATTTTTGTATTCCTTAACCAGACCTGAAGATTGTTTCCTGCGCATCTCTTCACGAATCACATCACAAAAAAGACATCGCTCTTTCATTTGAAAAAATCTACGAGTATGTTCCAGTTCGCGCCGGATTCGTTCCGGAACTGATGGAGATGCAATTAATGTTGAATGTGGATGCGACATCGTGCTGTTTGAGCTGGGCCCATAATTTTTGTAGATGTACAAATGGCCGAAACGCGCATCTTTGCTCAAATCTTTCATCCGTTCTTGATAAACTCGCAGAATATCCCCGATTGCAAATGTCTCCAATTCATCCCAATCAGCGTGATTTCTGTGTTCAATAATAATTTCATGTGCGCCAATTGCATCCATCACATCGTATGCCGACACCAGTCTGCGATTTAAATTTCCTTCAATGCGAAATACAGGATCTCGATTTGGAACTACACGAATATTCCAATCCGGAGATGAATTGCCGTACAAGAACTTTCCGGAAACTAATTGCATGATAGAACGTTCGGTGGTTTCTTCCCGTCCGGGACAAAAATCGCATGGTATCACATCGCGTGATTTTGCTGTTTCATGTTCACCTAAAACGATTTCGCGAATCCGTTGAATCATTTCATCTGGATTTACATCGGTATCAACAATGACCCACTTCCGGGTTACAGGATCCCTTCTCATCTGTTTCATTTTTTATTTCCTATCTTATAAATAGCGGGATCCTTCAACCCTGCTTCAGCAAATCCTTTTAATCGGATCACGCAACTGTCGCATTGGCCGCACGCTTCACCAAATTCTGAAGGATCATAACAGCTGTGGGTGTGGGTGTAATCAACGCCAAGCGAAATTCCTTTTTGAATGATTTGGGCTTTCGTTAATTTCAATAGCGGTGCGTGAATCCGGAATTTGTGATCTCCTGTGCCCGATTTCGTACCTTTGCTTAATGTTTGCTCCAGCGATTCGATGAACTCCGGACGGCAATCCGGATAACCACTGTAATCCAGCACATTCGCTCCATAATACAAATCGAATACATTCCGAGTTTCACCAAAGGCAGCAGCGATTGATAAGAAAATCAAATTGCGCCCAGGAACATAAGTAACCGGAATACTCTGATCAATTGCACGTTCTTTCGGAACTTCAATAGAAGAAGTAAGCGCAGATCCACCAATCTGGCGGAGATCAATTTGAAATTGTAGATGTTCCTCAATTCGAAATTGCTTGAGAACGAGGATTGCCTTTTCTAATTCGATCCTATGCCGCTGTCCATAATCAAAACTTAGCGCATAGACTTCGTCCCTTTGTTGCAGAGCAATCGCGAGAGTGGTACTCGAATCGATACCACCGCTGAATAAAACTATTCCAGCAGATGTCATCGAAGGATGGAACAATTACATTGCTTTTTTCAGATATGCGTAGTACCAACTATCCGCATGGCGAATCCGAATTCTATAAAATTCTTGACCCGCAACTTTTGCGATTTGAACTTGAGGTTTGCTTACGTTCCCGCCTTTTGCAGGAATTACAATCGCAAGATCCTTCTGAACTACTTGATCACCTTTGCTGATTTGAATGTATGGACCTTCCTGCCCGTCAACAATCTGGATGTTATACATTCCCGGTTCAATCACAGTACCTGCAAAATCAACGCGTGCAGGAATCTTGTGATTTCCAGTATCAACAGCGGCAAAACCATAGATCGAAGCTAGAGCCAATAACAACGTCGTTAAACCAGCAACTTTGACTATTTTCAGCATGACACTCTCCTTCTCAGATTAAACTATGATTTTTCGCAGATTATTCAAATGAGGGTGCATCATATACGAAATTTCGGTCCCAATTGTATACATAAAATGGTGTGGTAATTGGAACGGTATATTGAATATGAACCCTCAAATTATCGTGCAATTCGACATGATTCGTAGCAGCCTGAATGTCTTCCTTTTCGATCGGCAATTCTTCCTGTTCAGCGTACTCGAGAATATCGTCTTTTAAATCATCCATTGTCCTACCATGCAAATACTTTACATCTTCTCTCACTTTATCCTCGAAAGCAAAAACGCGAACCGCTACAGGAATTATTTGCCATAATAGATAAACCAACAACAAAAAAACGGCAAAACCGAATATTGCCCCAGCTTTTCCCTCGCCTTTTTCATTCAATGACATATCGCCTCCAGCGATACTCCGCCTAACGTTGCTTCATCATAAAATACGGCTAAGTATCTGTCAAGAAAGGAACTATGCGGAGAACGAATCGCCGGCTTTAATCCGATATCCGATTGCGAATTCATGGGCAGTCATTCGGGGTCTGCTTTCGGGTTGAACTTCCACAAGTTGGAGGATCGTTCCTTCTCCGGAAGCGATTAAAAGGGCATGCTTCAGTACATTAATAACGGTGCCCGGCTTTTCTGAAGTTTTTCCCTC
>AR_comb_assmDRAFT_10445513_pt1 | contig 13712 bp, 12 predicted proteins | sample ArasoioldDNA_FD_10543 | JGI IMG/M metagenome (IMG submission 10543) | reverse complement strand
CAGGAGGGCAGGTTGGTCGATATCGTTCTCGTCGAAGGAGATCCTGTTAAGGATATCACCAACCTCCATCGCACAAAGTTGATAATAACACAAGAAAAAATGTATGACGCGGCGAAATTGTACAGTTCCATTTCCATAAAGCCTTTTCTCTAGAAAAGACTAATTCCCCCCAACCGTTTTGGCGATGCAGACGCCGCGATGGTGCTCCAAGGAGTGCAGGAAGAAGACACGTGCGTGGTGCAGCGAATTGGTGTGCCAAGGGAAAATAGCGATGCGAATTAGGGAAACATTTACTCTTTCAAGCTTTTCAAATACGAAAGGCTCTGCGGCAGCTGTTTTATAATGTTGCTACTCTCATCTTCTATGAAATAATGTTTGATGCCAATTTTCTTTGCCTGTTTCAGGATGGATGGAATATCAATTTCACCGGTGCCTAATGTCACGTTATTTTCTTCCGAAGTATTTCCCGTCAAATCTTTCTTAGTTTCCTTTCTCATGTCTTTTAAATGAAGGAGCTTCCAGCGGTTGCCATATTTCTTCAACAGTTGCACCGGGTCTCCACCGCCAAACTGAATCCAGAAAATATCCATCTCAAAGGATACCCATGCAGGATTGGTATTGTGAATTATGTAATCAAGCAGCGTTCCTCCCTGGTAAGGTTGAAATTCATAACCATGAGCGTGATAGCAAAAGATAATGCCGTTATCCTTTAAGAATTTGCCGATCTCATTAAAATCGGCAACAGCCTTTTTTGCATCATCAGAAGATAACAGCCCATCATTATGAGGGATCCATGCGCACGTAACATAATGAGAGCCTAAAATTTTGGCTCTGTATACAACCGAGTCAGGATGTTCAACCAGCTCTTTGTAGTTGGCTCCAATCGCTGGGATACTAATGCCCCTTGCGTTGCACAATTTTTTATATTCTTGTGAAGAAATATTTCCCGGCGCACCTTCAATTTCGGTAAAGCCCATCATTTTGATCGTATCTAAGGTTTTTGCGGGCGTGGAGGAAAGACTTCTTCGAAAAGTGTAGGCCTCGATGCCAAATGGAAAAGTGTACAGAGGTTTCTGTCCTAAGGCAATCTGGAAAAGTAAAAGCGTGGCGCTCATTGAAAAGACATTTTTTCTCATAGTGATCGCTGTTGAACCTCAATTTACAACGATCACTTGAAATGAGTTTTTTGTTTTTTAAAAAAGACAATATTTTGCACAGATGCAAAGCAAACCACAATTGTACCTGTCGCGTGTCATCGCCCTCTTATGGATCTTATTAGTCGCGTGGAGAGTGTCCGCAACGGCACAGAACAATGCTATCCGCCTGACTTCACCAGGTGGTCAGATCATTTTCACATTTCGAGTCAATGATACCGCAGTGTACAATATTTCGTACAAAAACAAACCTATCATTACCAATGGCTCAATCAGCTTTAGCTCTCTTGAAATGGGTGAGTTCAAAAAAAATTTGAAGGCAGCGAAACCGCGGTTCCGAAAAGGAGAAGAAAATTATGAGTTGATTGTTGGAAAATCCAGGTTTGTGCATGACCCATTTCGCGAAGTGGTGATCCCAATAGAGCAAACCAAACCACCATATACCAAAATTAATTTGCAGGTGCGTGCCTTCGACGATGGCATCGCTTTTAGATATGAGTTTCTTGCGCAAAAAAACCTTACGCAATTTTCCTTAACCGATGAACACACCAATTTTAAGCTGGCCGGTGATCCAGATGTGCTTGCTTTGCTTCTGCCGAATTACACAACATCACATGAGGGAGAATACACGCACTGTTTACTCACTAAGCTGAAGGCAGATACGCTGCTCGACATGCCGGCGCTGTTTACTTTTCCAGGCCCCACGTATGTAGCGATCACTGAAGCAGCGCTACTCGATTACGCAGGCATGTACCTGAAGCGAGAAGGAAACATTTTGACGTGCAGCCTCTCTCCTTTGCCGGGTCAAACGCAGATAAAGGTGAAAGCAAAACTGCCACATTATAGTCCATGGCGAGTGTTGCTGATCAGTGATCGCATTGGCGCATTGATCGAATCCAATATTCTTACAAGCCTAAACGAACCATGTAAAATAAAAGACCTGTCATGGATAAAGCCGGGAAAAACAACTTTCCCATGGTGGAACGGAAATGTGGTACCGGACACTTTAAATGCTCCCGGCAATAATTTCGTAACCAATCAATATTACATCGACTTCTGCGCTCGGAATGGTCTGCAATATCATTCGGTGGTTGAATATGGATTGCATCAGTGGTATGTGGATGATGGTGTAAATTTTCAACCGGGGCCACATGCAGATGTAACGACTCCGGTTCCTGGGTTAGACATGAAACAAATTTGTGACTACGCAAAAGAACAAGGAGTAGACATACGTGTGTGGGTACACTGGGCTGCTCTGTATCCAAAATTGGATACGGCTTTTGCTGTTTTTGAGAAATGGGGAATAAAAGGAATGATGGTGGATTTTATGGATCGTGACGATCAGCAAATGGTGAACATTCAAACGGAAATTGTTCAAAAAGCGGCGCAACATCACTTGCACATCCAATTTCATGGAGCCTACAAACCAACTGGTTTAAGCCGAACCTGGCCGAATGAATTCACGCGCGAAGGCACTTTAAACTATGAAGTCAATAAGTGGGACAAGCGAATCACTCCCGACCACGATCTCAATATTGTTTTTACGCGCATGCTCGCTGGTCCTACCGATTATCACCTGGGAGGGTTTCGGGCCATTCCGGATTCCTTCTTCAAGGTTCAATACACAAGGCCGTTAATGCTCGGCACACGTTGTCATATGCTCGCAATGTATGTTGTACTCCAAAATCCGCTGGGTATGGTCTGCGATTATCCTGCGGCGTATGAAGGACAACCGGGCTTTGAATTTATTAAAGAAGTGCCTACCACGTGGGATGCCACCAAAGTGGTTGATGCAAAAGTTGGAGAATACATTGTCATCGCCAGAAAAAAAGGAAGCGACTGGTTTGCCGGGGCAATTACAAATCATTCGGAGAGATTGATCGATATCCCTCTTAGCTTCCTGGATGAGGCAAAATATGTTGCGGAAATCTATTCAGATGCTGTCGACGTGAATGTAGAGCCGAACCATTTACAACGACAAATCAAAGAGGTCACTAATAAAGATATTCTATCGGTCCGGTTGGCAGCAGGTGGCGGTGTGGCAATATGCTTCAGGAAAATGAATTGAAGATTTCGTGATGCCTGGAGTGCCTTCTATTTTTGCAGTATAATTTAATGCACGTTCTCACTTTCAAAACATAAAATCCAAGAATGACAAACGAAGACAATACGGCGACGCTGTCTCATGTTGAGCCTATTCTGCCTGTAGACAATGTTGTTGAAACGGTTAACTACTGGCACGATGTACTGGGTTTTGCCGATAAATGGACATGGGGCGAGCCACCGAACCATGGAGGTGTAGCCTGGCAGGGAGCTTTTGTCCAATTTTCTCGCAATCCCAAGTTGGCAGCAACTTCTAAAGGAAACGCCATTTTTATTCGAGTGAAAAACTTGCCATCACTTTATCAATTTCATCAAACGAAAAAAGTAGAGATAGTAGAACCGTTAGAGAACAAGCCCTGGGGAATGTCCGGCTACACCGTGAGAGACATCAATGGCTATTATGTGGTCTTTGCCGGAGCACTTATTTCAAATCGAGAAAAAATTGAGACCAAGCCGTCACCAGAAGTGACTATTATTTCAAGGATTCCAACTCCGAAAGAATACATGGAACTGGTTCTTGCCGTAGGTTGGGACAAGTACGTCACATATTCCATGCTAGACAAAGTTTTGACGGCACCTGCTTATGCCGTCGTCGCAGAGGAAACTGGAAGCGGAAAGGTGATCGGATGTGCATTGTTGTTGAGCGACCAGGCCACGTTCTATTATGTAAAAGATGTCATGGTTCTTCCCAATTGGCAATCGAAAGGAGTGGGCTCAATGTTGATGAAGGAAATCACCCGGTGGCTGGATAAGCACGCCGCGGAAAACGCCTTCATTGGTCTATTTACAGGCGAAAACCTGGCTCCTTTTTACAAACAGTTTGACTTCAGGCCCGCTTTTGGTATGCTGAAAAAAGTTCACAAGAAAGAATAATCACATTTGCAATGAGTGACGATTTATTGTTAATGAATGAGCAGCTTCATGTAGAAGCAACCGATATCCTTGATAAAAAAAATCTCCGGAAAATTCTTAATCGATATGGAATTGTTCATGTCACGGGCAGCTATGTATTAGGCTTAATGACATGGCGAGACCTTGACGTTTACGTGGAAAGTGAAAATCTAACTGAAGAAAAATTTTTTGACCTAGGTAAAGAGATGGTTTCCGTTCTACAGCCCGTGAAAATGAGCTTTCGCAATGAACGAATTGCAAAAACAAAAGGCCTACCGGTGGGTTTGTATTGGGGAATCTATTTGGGGGTCGAGAAAAAAGACTCGTGGAAAATTGATATATGGGGCTTGAGCAGCAAGGAATGTAAAGAACGTTTAAAGTTTTGTGATCACATTGCCGAAAGAATAACTTACGAATCCAAAATGAAAATACTCCAAATAAAATCCAGGTGTTGGATGGATCCACTGTACCGAAAATTTTATACAAGCAATGACATCTATACAGCTGTCCTGGACAAACATGTGCACGACGTTGAGAGCTTTAAGCTTTATCTACAAGACAAACTTTCGGTGTAGGTTAAAAATATTAATCCAGTAAGTTTTCCAGCATGTCAGTGGTCATCGCGCGAAGGTCATACTCTTCCTTCCATCCCCAATCTTTGCGTGCCACGGAATCGTCGATACTCTGTGGCCAGCTAGCGGCGATTGCCTGGCGATAATCGGGTTTATAATCAATACTAAATTCGGGGATATGCTTTTTTATTTCGGCAGCAATTTCCTTTGGAGCAAAACTCATAGCGGAAAGATTGTATGCGGTGCGAATAGAGATGTTGTCACGCGGCGCCTCCATTAGTTCTATAGTAGCGCGAATAGCATCGGGCATATACATCATGGGCAGGTACATATCCGCCGGAAGGAAGCAAGTGTATTTTTTTTCTTCGATTGCTTCGTGAAATATCTCGACGGCGTAGTCCGTTGTGCCACCGCCAGGTGAGGATTTGTAACTTATCAAACCGGGGTAACGAAGGCTTCGAATATCCACACCATATTTTAAAAAGTAATAGTTGCACCAAAATTCGCCCGCATATTTGCTGATTCCATAAACCGTGGTTGGTTCTATGATTGTTTGTTGTGGGCAATTGCGTTTTGGGGAAGTAGGTCCAAACACGGCAATTGAACTTGGCCAGTATACCTTAGCAAGTTTCTCTTCTTTGGCAATCTCGAGCACGTTCAACAAGCTTTGCATGTTCAAATGCCACGCGAGATTTGGATTTTTCTCTCCTGTGGCAGACAAGATCGCAGCCAGCAAATACACCTGCGTAAAATTCTGGCGGATAACTTGCACATGCAACATTTCCTTATTCATCACATCCAGGCTCACATAGGGACCGGTGCCTTTCAGCAAATCATTTTCCTCTCGAAGGTCAGAGGCCACAACGCTAGAGTGGCCATAAATTTTTCGCAACGCGAGTGTTAACTCCACTCCTATTTGGCCCGATGCACCAATGACCAGAATCTTTTCTTTGACCATAAAATTATGGCGCAAGATAGAGAATAACGAATAATGAACAAGGAAATGAGAATAACGAACAAGCAACAACGAATGACCAATGATGATGATGCACTTAGAATAACACTGCTAACAATAAATCATGCGCGACAATTCGACCATTCATCATTCAATAGTCCTTGTTCGATATTCCCTAGATTTGCGCCATGGAAAAATTTTTAAAAGATCTTTTTGCCAATCAATCATACGACGAAAAAAGCTTTTTTCTCATCGCAGGACCTTGCGTTGTAGAAACGCAGGAGTTAGTGATGGAAGTGGCGGAGAAAGTATTCGGTATTTGCAGAGAACTCGGAATTCCTTATGTTTTCAAGGCTTCATATCGCAAAGCAAACCGCACCAGTCGGTCATCGTTTACAGGTATTGGTGATTCAGCAGCGCTGGAAATTGTGAACAAAGCAGGTTTGAAATTTCAGCTTCCAACCACTTCTGATATACACGCACATGACGAAGCCGACATTGCCGCCAACTACGTAGATATTTTGCAAATCCCTGCCTTCCTTTGCCGACAAACCGATTTGTTAATCGCCGCTGCGCAAACCGGAAAAATTGTCAATGTTAAAAAGGGACAGTTTCTCAGCGGTGAAGCGATGAAGTTTGCTGTTGACAAGATCCGGAATACCGGCAATGATAAAATCATCCTCACTGAAAGAGGAACGACTTTTGGCTACCAGGACCTTGTTGTTGATTATCGCAATGTTCCTCTCATGCAAGCACATGGCGTCCCCGTTGTGATGGATTGTACGCACTCTCTGCAACAACCCAACCAGGCGAGCGGTATCACAGGTGGCAACCCTCAAATGATTGCGACCATTGCAAAGGCTGCTGTTGCCACTGGTGTTGATGGCATCTTTATTGAAACCCATCCTAACCCGACAGAAGCGCTGAGCGACGGAGCAAACATGCTGAAACTTGATCTGTTGAAAGGCTTGCTAGAACAACTCCTAAGAATCCGAAAAGCTGTCCTGTAAAACATTTGCGAATATCAGGTTTAACGAAATTTCACCCTTCTATCTTTGTGGTATGGCAGAAGACCTGCAGATAATTCCCGGAACCAAGACCGAGCAGTATGAATCGCTTATTCCGCAAATTATTGGATTGATTGAAGGCGAAAGTGATTTGATCGCGAATCTTGCAAACGTTGCCGCATCGTTGAAAGAACAATTTGGTTGGTTATGGGTAGGCTTTTATGTTGTGAAAGGAGACGAATTAGTATTAGGACCTTTCCAGGGACCAGTGGCGTGCACGAGAATAAAAAAAGGCAAAGGCGTTTGTGGCGCTTGTTGGCAGCAAGCGACTACTATTATTGTGGCGGATGTGGAGAAATTTCCAGGACACATTACTTGCAGCAGTCTCTCGAAATCGGAGATTGTTGTGCCTATACTCCGCAACGGTGAAGTGGTAGCCGTTCTTGACGTCGACAGCGAACAACTAGATCATTTTGACAACACCGATAAATTGTATTTGGAAAAAATTGTTGAATTAATTCCATTTTGATGGGTAACCATCAAAAACCCGTTTCCCCGGCAATATTATTTGTTGAATAACTGTTGAGCCATCTTTTGATCATGCCCGTAGATGTCATCCCGAAAATTTAGTTTGCCTAGCCTGTCTACCCAGGCTGTAAAATAACCGATGTACACAGGCACCGTCTCTTTTACCTTCACATATTTTTCCTTTCCGCTCTGCATGGCATTCTTAATTTTCAAGGAATCCCAGTTGCTATCGTTGCGCAAAAGGAAATTCGCAAGTTTTCCAGGCTCGGCAAGGCGAATGCAACCATGACTAAACGCCCGGGCAGGTTCGGCAAACAGACTTTTACTCGGCGTATCGTGCAGATAAATGTTATAATCATTCGGAAAAAGAAACTTTACGAGTCCCAGTGAATTATTCGGTCCTGGTTTTTCCCGGACCCCATTTCCATACCATTCCATATTGTGCGTAGCCAGGTAATTCTTGTTACGGCGAATTGCCGGGAGAATCTCTTTTTTTAAAATGCTGGGAGGCACATTCCAATATGGACTGAACACGATGTATTTTAACGTACCCGTAAAAATTACGGTGTTATGTGTGGTGGAGCCGGCAACGATATTCATGCTCCATTTGTAATTGCCTTTTTCATATACATGCAGACGGAATTCTGGTATGTTTACGAGCAAGTAATCCGTGGTTGGTTCTGCCGGAACCCATCGAATGCGTTCCATGTTGATCAGGATTTGGCGTATACGATGTGTCACCGGGCGATTCATTTCCACCATCAACGAAGAATTGATCATGCCGTCTTCCTTCAATCCATAACAATGCTGAAAATTCTTTATCGCTTGCATTAGCTCGGGTGTAAACACAGCCGTTGTATCATGGAGGGATGAATCACCTCCAATAATTAGTCGTTTCTTAATCGTTGCAATCACCTTTGATGAGTCCCCTTGCCGATAAATCTTCTTATCTGAATGAATTAGAGCCCATCCACCAGCTTTTTCTATTTCATGATATTTGATAAGAAAATCTCTCAACAAGCCGTATTGCCTATTAACGGGTAACGACACATTCTTGCCCCTGTTATTTATCACTGAATCCAATAGAGCTACCACATCAATTTTTTTCCTGGGAATGTACCAGTCCAGCTCTTCGGCATTCAATCTGCTCAGCCCCTGGAATGCGCGCCTCGAGTAGCGAAAGAATTGACTGGTCAATAATAATTCAGTCTTGAGAACAACAGGATCGCTTGCATCGGTGCGTCCCCTATCGCTGATTGAATCGATACATCGATGCAGCGACACATTGTAAAGAGAACTGTCTCCCGAGTAGCTGATATAATCATCTGTCAGGTTTACGAAAGTAGTTGCATAATCGGCCATTCCTTCTTTAAAGAACCAGGCGTATTGGTAATTGCGACGAGCATAGAAGGTTTTCATGCGATTAATCAGACTATCATGCAGCCCCTCTGTACTCGCAAATTTGTCTAATGCACTACTGTCAAAGAAAAGTTCACTAAATGAGTTTTGAGCGGTAATAGATGTATCGCGCTTGGTTAGCTGCTGGCTTTTCGTAGAACCCTGTTGACAGCCACTAAAGACTGTGGCAAAAATAATTGTGAAAAAAATAAGCCCTTTCATGAGAGAAGGCGCCATGTTTTAGAATCGATTAATTGAGAAGAGCAACTGATCGCGAGTTTCTTTTCCTCATTTCAACATATTCCTTTTATGCAGTGTCGCATTACTTTTCCGCTCTTTTGAGAAAAAATAAACTTATAGCAATGAGCAAGACTCCACCCGGTATTAGCAGATCTTCGATCGTCATTTGTTTTCCTTCAATTTCGCCTTCAGCAAGTTTAGCCAAATAGGCCACCACCAAAGTGGTTAATATGGCCTCCCACAGAATACCTTTAAGTTCCATGAAGTTTTTTACGTGCAACCATGCGGGCAGCCTCGGCATATTAGCTTCCGGATTTGTAAATAATATCAGCATTCCGATCGCCAGCACAAAAAATACTATTGCTACGAGGAACATGTCCACCGAATGAAGAAGGCCAATCGCCATCAATCGCCCAATATTTGCCTGCTCGCCCGGACCTAAATGCGTGAAGACAATCACAAAATCGTAAATGCCAATAAGTGTGAGAATAATGCCGGAGAGAAATACAAGTACAGCTATTACGCCTATAATTGTTTTGACGGCACCAAATGTTTTTCTCATAATCCTGGAATTACAGAAAGATCAAATCGTCATTTGCCTCCACCCACCCGTTACCATGATCAAGATACAATAAATAGTAAATAGTCTCCCGATGGTGCGGTCATGACTTATAAATTCGGGCAACATTCACATTAAAATTTACATCGCAAAAAAAAGAAGCTCCAAAACAGAGCTTCTTTCCTGTGGGATTAGTAAGTAGATGGGGACTTCTATTTAGCAATTTTAAATTCTACTCTTCTGTTGGCGGCACGACCGGCGGACGTTTTGTTATCGGCCACTGGTTTGGTCTGGCCATAACCAGACGTGGACATTCTATTCGCATCGACTCCTTTCTTGACGAGATAATTTTTCACAGCCGCAGCTCGCTTCTCGGAAAGTTTTTGATTACCTGCCGGCGTACCCGTGTTGTCGGTGTGGCCTTCAATTGATATGTCTATGGCCGCATGCGCTATCAGGATTTGAGCACCCTTGTCCAGTTCCGTCATTGCGGCTTTTGTAAGTTGGGCGCTGCCTGTAACAAACTGAACTTTCCGAGCATCAAACTTATAATCTTCAAGCTGAGGGCATCCAAAATTTTCGGGCAAACCCTTCTCTGTTGGACACTTATCTTCTTCATCATTTACGCCATCACCATCTGTGTCGGGAACGGGACATCCCTGGTACCGCGCCACACCGTATTCGTTAGGGCACTTATCTTCTTCATCATTTATTCCGTCTTTATCCGTGTCAGGTATGGGGCATCCTTTATAGCGTGCTACTCCTGGCACCGTTGGGCACTGGTCATCATCGTCATTTATACCATCTTTGTCCGTATCAGGCACGGGACAACCCTGGTACTTGGCGACTCCGGGCACAGTTGGACATTTATCATTATCGTCAACGATGCCGTCGCCATCCGTATCCTTCGCAGCCGCGGGAATTGCCGGCATTACTTTTGGCTCCTCTTTCTTTGGATGGAGGATTCCGTAAATGCCAATGCTATGGAAGAAATGATAATTAGACGTTTCGTAATTAACAGGGATTCGATATTGTGAATTTAGATTGATGCCTGCTTCGTCAAACAGGTTCACCCTTAGTCCAACTCCTAATGGTATGAACGACCCGAAATAACCCTTGTATGTGTGCACACCCAAACCTGCCGTCGCATATGGAATTACCCAATAATTTTCCGGTAACAATTTGAATTGCCCGGATACATCGCCTTCAAGTAAAAAATAATTATTTCCAAACGGCGGCCGATCGCGAAATGGATAATCGAGGAAAGTGCCATTTAACGTAGCAGCAAAATCTATCCTTGGTAAGAGGCCCTGGAAATAATTTATGGCGATGCCAGGTGACATTTCTCTGAATTTAGCACCTTCATCTTTATTCATAACCGAGGCCAGAGATGTAGAGCGTATGCGTTGTGCGGTTTCAAAGTCGGTGAGGGTAAAACTGATGCCGAGTGCAGACGGCCGGATGGGATACTTAGATTGGCTGTGACCGACGGCAAGCAAACAACAACTTGCCATTACGGTAGCCAGGATTTTCTTCATAAACTGTTGTTTGGTTTAAACTTAAACAAAAATAACGGCTAAGTTCAATATGCGAAAAAATTTTATCCCCCGCTTATGCACCTCAAGTTGCCCTTTTCCTCTCTAGGACTTCTACCTTCACTCTTGTGAGTCCATCTTTGTGTCCGATTTGCCGCGCAGCAACTTTTGAGAGATCAACAACTCTTTTCATTTTATAATGCAGACGGTCATTTATTTTCACCACAACGGAACGGCCATTTTTTAAATTGGTGACTCTTACCCATGTGCCTAGCGGGAGTACATTGCAAGCAGCGGTCATTTTTTGCTGACTAAATATTTCACCATTGGCGGTTTGTCTTCCTTCAAATTTGCTTGAATAGAAACTAGCAGTACCATACAATACCTTGGGGACATCTTTTGATAGCGGCGGCCGGCTTTGTGCGATCGATTCATGAATCAAAAAAATAAAAGCAATCGCGTGAATAAAAATTTGTTTTTTCATAATTAGGATTTTTGGAATTTTTGTTTGACATTTTTCTCAGTTTGTTATTTTGTCGCGAAATATTTTTCTTTTAGCCTGTGATCTTCTCCGTACATGTCATCGTAGAAAACAATTTTTCCGTTTTTGCCCTCGCAGGTAAAATACCTAATGAACAGCGGAATCCTGTCTCTTACTGGTATATAATGTTTCTCTTTTCTCAGTAGCCATTGCTGAACTGAGTCGGTTTTTGTGAATGAGCCATGACCTAGCGAATCAATATATGTACTGTCGTTTTGCAAAATGAAGTTGCTTAGCTTTTCCCATTCCTGTACCCGCACACAGCCATGACTCAAGGCCCGCACAGATTGCCCAAAGAGATAACGCTGATTGGTATCGTGGAGGTATACGGCATATTTGTTGGGAAAATTAAATTTCATAATTCCGAGCGCATTGTCATCGCCACTACCCTGTATAATCTTGTACGGAATTCCCTTTTTGTATTTTGACCAGTCGATAAAATACGGGTCCACTTCCTCGTTTTTCTCGCCCAAAAGGCTAAACCCTTTCTTTTCCAGGTAACCCGGATCTTTTTTTAATTCAGGCAAAAATTCCTTTGCAATAATGCTTTGTGGCACGCTCCACTGCGGATACGTGATCATTTCCGAAATGGAGCTGGATAGTTCAGGCGTCCGCGTAAGCGGTTTGCCGCAGACCACTTTGGAATAGATCTCGACTGAGTCGCCCTGCCACAGTTGCAGGTAATAACCGGCCAGGTTTACCCATACATATTTGTTGGGCATTATAGCCGGCATCATTTTGAATTTATCCAGGCTAAGTGCAATCCGAAAAAATTTATCCTTATCCGTGAGATTGAGTGTGCGGATCGTTTCGTTCCCAGCTTTCCCATCAGCTTTCAACCTTTTTTTCTGTTGGAATTTTTTCACCGCCCTGGCAACTTCGAGGGAGTCCTTGGAAGAGTAGAAAGAATCCAACAGGCCTTCTTCAAATAATCTCTTGGGTAAGGCATGAAGAAATCCCATAGAGTCATAAACGGGATACGGAACAAAAGTGTAATCTTTAAATTCCGCAGTGTCCAAAAAATCCTTTATTCCTGCTTTGAGTTCGTGATATCCCTTCAGCGTTGGTTCGAGCGAATCAATCACTGTCGCTACAGAGTTTGTTTGAAGGATGTTTTGCAGCTGCCCGGCATAAAACTCATTTGACAGCACGGAGTCAGTTCGAAGCGTGAGACTGTCTTTTTGTAAACGGCCAAGTTTCACATCTTTCATGATGCCTATCATCGCATCGGTAAGCAACACATCAGCCTTTGCCCAAAGTACAGCATCCTTTCTCGCCAGGGTATCACCCAGCATTCTTTCTTTTAAGGATGAAATATTTTTAAAGTGATAATCTTCCGGGAACAATCCATAAAGCATGGAATTTTGAATGAACGTCATTACGGAATCGGCTATTGGCAACAATTTTTCCTCTTTGCTCCATTTTGCTTCATGCGATTTCTCATACACGTATCGAAGAACAGCCGGCTGCAAAATCGCAATCGAATCAATTTTACCTCCATTCTCGGTAATATGATCAGCAATATTTTCAATAATGTCAGGGACCTTCTCATTCATCTGCGCCGGTGTGGTCACAATCTCCTGGTGCGGGGCAACGTTACTCGTGCTATTGCACGCCAAAAACAATCCGCTTGAAAACGATATCCAAATCAAAAGCGTCCGGCCAGGCAGATACCCTAGATGGAAAATAGTCGTATGGCCTTTTGTATTCAGTTTCATCAGGATATAGTGGTCCTTATCGTCCCAAAATAACAAATCGTTTTAATATTCTGTTAATTGCTTTTTCTATTTTTTTAACAGTATCATTACGGATCATAACCGCGCAAATAAAGGCCGAACGATAGTGAGAGGCACTATTAAGCGAGTCGAATGGCCTACAATGCGGAATAAAAAAGTGACACGCACAAAAAGAATCATGCTCGTTAATCATTGACTTGTTAACAATTGGCCGCTGAGATCTGCGTGTTCCAAATTTAGGCAGCAGCAAAAGAGAATTTATCAGATAAGTCCGTACTGAAAAATCCCATGGAAAATTACGGCAGAGCGTTGCAACCGCAGACTACGGCATTTTTAAGTTGACTGCTATAAAAAATTAAAAAAAATTTAAATTAACGTCTCAGAAATTTAATTTCAAAAAGCACCAATTCCGTTTTGACTATTTGCTATCTTCGACACCTAAAAGTTCTTTGCGAACATGATCAATAGAAGAAATATCCGGGTGAAAGTGATG
>AR_comb_assmDRAFT_10547375_pt1 | contig 13728 bp, 15 predicted proteins | sample ArasoioldDNA_FD_10543 | JGI IMG/M metagenome (IMG submission 10543) | reverse complement strand
CCGCCACTCCCTCCTCGAGCGGCGTGGTCGGAGTCCAGCCCAGCTCGTCTGCTGCGCGCCGTGGGTCGAGCTCCATCTTGTCCACGTCGTCGGGGGGAGGCGGGATCTCGCTCGCCGACGCGTGAACCTGCATGGCGTGCGCGACGGCGTCGTAGAGCTCTCGGATGCGCAGTGCGCGCCCGGAACACACGTCGTAGAGTCCGCTCGCGCGCTCGTCGTGCGCGACGACATCAACCAGGTCGATCAGGTCGTCCACGTACACCCAGTCCCGCTCCGTGTCAACGACCGTGCAGGGCTGGCCGGCGTCGAGCCGCTTGTAGAAGGTCGGGATCGGGCCGGACAGGTTGCGCGGGCCGTACACGTTGGCCAGGCGCAGGACGACGTACGGAGCTCCGCTGAACTCGAGGTAGTGCTGGCCGGCGATCTTGCTGGCCGCGTAGCTCGAGACCGCTGGCAGCGAAGTCTGGAAGTAGATGACCCTGGCCCCCCAGGCGACCGCGGCGCGTGCGACCATCGCCGTCCCGACCGTGTTGGTCGAGATGTCGCGCCGCCAGTCGCCCGGATCCGAGTACGACGCGGCGCAGTGGACGATGAGCTCGGCCGCTGGCATCGCCCCGACGAACCGCACGTCCGTCTCGACCACTGGTGCCGTCCAGCCTGCGACCGTGTCGCGCCGCCCGGTCAGGAACGTGTCCAGGCCGCGCACGTTGTGTCCGCTCCGGCCGAGTCGCTCGCACACGTGCGAGCCGATGAACCCGGCAGCACCCGTGACGAGCACCCTCACTTGATTCCCCACTGCTGGAAGGTGATGCCGCGCTCGGCGAACGTGCGCTGGTAGTAGGGGTCAGTGCTCGACGCAAGTCCGATGTGGTCGATGCAAGGCCGGAGCACTCGCTCCCACCTGTAGCCGTGCTCGAGGACGCGCTGGCTGACGATCGAGTCCTCGAACGGAGCCTCCGTCCACGGACGTTCGTCGTAGCGCAGCCCCTCGTCCCAGAGCTGGCGACGGACGACGCAGTTGCCGCCGACGGCAGCGTGCGGCCCCTCCTCCTCGAGCGTGCGCATGCCCAGCTGTCCGAGCGTCGGGTCGCTGAACCGCTCCACGACTTCGTCGCACCAGCCTGGGTGGTAGTACACGTCGTTGTCTGATCGGTGGAGGAGCGTGACGCGCTCGTCCGCGAGCTCCCACCCGCGGTTGGTCGCATAGCCGGGGTAGCAGTTCCGCGGCAACATGAGCACCTCGTCGAGCCGGCCGTCCGTGAACGCCTTGTCCAGCCAGCGCCGCACGTCGTCCGAGGAGCCGTTGTCGACCACGACCAGGTGGTGCGGCAGCGTGACCGTGCGCAGGTACGACTTGACCGTGCGCTTGAGCAGGTGCGGTCGTTCGTAGGACACGAGCACGGTGTGCAGGACGTGGGTCACAGCAGCACCACGCCGATCCCGCCCCACGGCGCTTCGCGGTCGGCCACGATCTCGAGCGTGCGGTGCTCGGCCCTGATCTCCTCCCAGAGCAGTCCGACCTCGATCTCCGGGTGGACGTCGGGACGCAGGATGATGTCGTGGAGGCAGACGACTCCTGGCGAACTCGTCAGCGCGCGGTAGTTGCGCCAGTCCCACTCGACCTCCGAGTAGTAGTGACCGGCGTCGATGAACGTCCAGTCGTACGGGCCGAACGCGGCCGCCTTCTTGACGGTCTGCTCGGCGTGGGAGTCGCCCTCGATCGGGATGACCTCCACGTCGTCGTTTCGCGGCCACTCGTAGTACAGGTGGCGGTTGTCCACGCCGGCCGCGTAGGAGTCAACCGATACGACAGTCGTCCCGGCCCGTGCGTTTTGGAGCCAGTGGTAGAGGGTGCCGCCGTGGTAGGTGCCGACTTCGAGGACGCGCCGCGGCTCGAGCCGGTCGAACAGCTGGAGCAGCGTCTCGAACTCTCGCTGCCACTGCAGGATCGGAACGGGAGCGGGCGGCCCGATACCAGGCTCGAGCGCGCTCACGACACGACCGGCTCTGGCTGTCCGACGATCTCCCTCACGACCTCCTGGTAGCGCTCCTGGTTGGCGTCGAGCAGGCGGAGCCGCTCGTCGTCCACCGGCCCGCTCGTGGTCGACACCATGTGGTGGAGCATGGGCAGGCGCACCTCGCGCAGCCGCATGCCGGCGGCCCGAGCGCGAACGCACAGGTCGTTGTCCGTGAAGTACCCAGGCTCCTCGTAGTCGTCGTCGAACGGCCCGAACTGTGCGAGCTCGTCGCGCAGGCCGCCCATGCACCAGCCGTCCAGGTACGGGTACGGCTTGCCGTCCACCCAGCCGTGGTCGTCGTAGCGCAACTGAGCTCCGACCAGCACTCCCGGCTCCATCTGGTCGGCCAGTCTCTTGAGCCAGCCTGACTCGTCGGCCGTGACGTCGTTGTTCAGGAAGAGCACGGCGTCGCCCGTCGTCTCCTCGAAGCCGGCGTTGCAGCCGGCGGCGAATCCCAGGTTGTGCTTCTGGCGCACGACGCGCAGGTTCAGCTTGTTCGCGACGAACCTGAGCGGCGGCGTGGAGGCGTTGTCGACGACGATCACCTCGTGCGGCGTCTCGCCGCGGAGCGCGCCGTAGAAGTCGCCCCACAGCTCGTGGTGGTCGAGCCAGGGCACGACGATCGAGACCTTCACGACGCGACCGCTTCGAGCTTGAGCGGAGCCACCTCGCGCGGCTTGGTCAGCTCGTCCATCACCGGCACCCAGTGCTCGGCCGTGACGCGCTCGACGTCGTACTGCAGGGCGAACTCGCGCGCCTGGTCTGCCAGACCGCCTGCCTTGTCGTACGCCTCGAGGAGCGCGTCGTAGATCTCTGCCACTGATGGGCACTTGTAGAACGCACCGTGCGGCGGATCATAGAACGGGTCGCCCTGGACGAGCCACCCTGCGCCGCAGAGCTCGGTCATGGCCGTCCAGTCGGTCACGATCACCGGGCAACCGCACGACTGCGCCTCGACGATCGGGATGCCGAACCCCTCGCCGTAGGACGGGTTCGCCAGGACGTCGAACGCGCTGTACATGGCGGCCATCTGCTCCTCGGTCGCGCCGAGGTGGTAGGCCAGCTGGTTGGTGCTCCCGATCCGCTCGCGCGGGATGCCGCACACCTCCGCAAGCGCGAGCAGGTTGATGCCCTTGTCCATGCCGTGGATCTCAGAGTGCAGGTAGAGGAAGGCGTCGTGCTTGACCTTGAGCAGCTCGCTGAACGCCTGGAACACCTGCGGGAACGCCTTGCGCGGAGGAGCGTCGCCCTTGTTGTTCGCGACCATGCCGACCACGAACGCGCTGGGCGGGATGCCGAGCGCCTCCCTGATCTCGAGCCTGTCGCCGTCTGGCCAGCGCCGGAACGTCTCGGTGTCGACGCCGTGCGGCACGTACAGCGCTTCGATCTCCGAGTTGGCCAGCTCCTCGAGTCCGTACTTGCTCATGGCGATCGCTCGAGCGCCGCTGCGAAAGAAGTACTGGAGCGTGCGCGGCTGGACTGGCCAGTGGTCGATCGGGCACCAGCTCGCAACGTCCAGGTCGCGCCAGCCCAGGCCGGTCGCCCACACGTCCATCAACGTGATGACCAGGAGCGGCTGGCCCTCAGCCCAGTGCTTGGCGTACTGCGGAACCATGGCGCGACCGAACCGCGTGTAGTCGGTCGGGTACAGCCGGTGGCCGCGCCAGTCGAGCATCGCCCCCTCGACTCCGTAGAAGCAGCTGATCGCCACGTCGTGACCCAGCGCTGCGATCCGCGGGACGAACAGGCCCGTCTGCGCGCCGTACCCGGTCGCCGCAAACGGAGCGTTGGAGTGCCAGAGGATCTTCACGACTTGCGAGAACTCGAGCGCGTCGTCGAGGACTTGGCCGGCTCGGCGTCGTCCTCTCCGCGCTTGCGACCGGGATCGGCCGAGGCGTCCTCCACGTCGTAGTGGACGTCGAGCTCCTCGAACATCTGCTCGCGGCCCTTGAGCAGTTCGTGCCCGTGGCGCACGCGAGTGACGCCGCGCGTGACGACGTGCTCCGTGCCGTCCGCCAGGACGGTCGTGAACGTCTCGCGCGCGATGTAGATCGTGTCCTTCTTGGTTGCCATCGTGTTTCCTCCCTCGGATCGTCGTGAGGGGCGGCTCCGAGGAAAACCGCCCCTCACTGTGAGACGGAATGCAGGGGTTGCAGCACCGAGCACGGGTTTCCGTGGTGGGCCGTAGCCCCTGTGGCCCCTGCTTCCGACCTGTCGGAACTACGTGACCTTGAGCGTGCGGAACGCCTGCCAGGCGAGCACCTTGCTGGTGTTCCTCCACCAGAAGACCAGGCCCCGCTGGAGGGTCGGCCGGCGGTTGGAACCGAGCAGGTGCGGGATGACCTCCGCGTTCATTCCCACGCGGTCGGCGATCAGGAAGTTCGTGAAGTCGCCGATGGTGATGATGGACGCGCCGGACGTCAGCGCGCTCGTCATGGCCGACGCCTCGTACGTCGGATAGCCGAGCAGTGCCTCTCCGAGCGCTCCCGTCTGGGAGTTGCGGAGGCCGTCGCCGATGCGGATCCAGAGATCCGCGCCGCCCGCCGTGTCGAGCTGGCGGACGCGGCTGTACTGCAGGCGGTTGCCCACGATGCTGGCCCGCGGCCGGAACCTGGGCGGCAGCGCCGTGTCGAGGCCGTAGACGTCGCCGCGTGCGAGGGTGGTCGCTGCGGCGGTCGCCACGACCGCGGTTGCGCCTGTGTACAGGCCCTCCGGCTGGTTGGCCGCGTGCCCGATGCCGTTGACGAACTTGTCGGCCTCGAGGTCGTCCTTGGCGTCCTGCACGAGGCGCGCCATTTCGACCTGGAGACCTCCCCAGTCCTGACCGACCTCGACCGAGAACGGGATGAACACGTCCGCGCGCTCGGGGTTGGCGGTCGGCTGGCCGAGCGTCGGAGCGTCGTCGGTCGTCTCCGCTCCCTCTGCCCGGTAGTTCGCGATGACGCCGGCGGACGTGACGCCGCGCCACTCGTTCGACGTGACCGACTCCACCCGCGCGATCTGGCGGAACGGGTTGACCGATCCGTTGCTCGTCGGGATGATGGTCGGGTCGAGCTGGTACGGGACGGCGAAGCCGCCGGCCGTGGTCGTGAGCGACAGTGCGCGCTGCTCCTCCGGGGAGAGTGGCAGGCCCGCCCACATCTTGCCGAACGCGCGCGTGTACGCGGGCCGGCCGGTGGCGAGGATGCGCTTGGCGATCTCGCCCTCCGTGTCGCGGTCGAGCAGACGCGCGATGTGCTCCTGCACGTCCTCGCGGCGCGCCCGCGGGTGCGGGAACGTCGTGACGTCGACGGCGCGCATCGCGCCCTCGCGGTAGAGGACGGGCAGGTCGTCGGCGTCGCGTGCGAGCATGCGGTACTCCTCGACGGCGAAGATGTCCGCCGGGAGCTGGGAGCGCGTCGGCCGCATGTAGGCGGTTCGATCGCGCGGTGAGGCCGGCTCGACGCGGCGGCCCTCGTCGCGTGCCGCGTCGGCCAGGAACTCGCGCCTCTCGGCGTCCTCACGGATCGCCGAGACGAGCTCCTTGTGCTCCGCGGTCAGCGCGTCCCACTCGTCGCGGAGCGCCGGCTCGAGCGTGACGCCGGGGTTCTCCGCGGTGATCTCCTGGAGCCGCGCGGTCACTTCGGACTTGCGCGCCTCCAGCTCCTCGATGACTGGCATCGGAGAGCTCCTTTCGTTCGTGACGACCGGCTGGTCGTCGGCTGGCGCGCGGCTGGTCGGCTCGGAGTGGCTTGCGCCGGCTCCGTCTGACAGTGCGCTGTCTGGGTCGTCGTCTCGTGCGGCTCCGTCCTCGGGAGTGGGCGCGTCGCCCGGCTCCTGGTCGGAGTGCTCTCGATCGCTGGTGGTCACGTTCGTGGTGTTCGTGGTGAGCGTCACGTTCGGGGCGGACGCAGTCGCGGTGATCTGCTCGTCTGCGAGCCAGACCGTGGTGCTGTTCTCCGCGAAGTCCTCGCGCGCCGCCTCGGCGAACACGGTCTCGAGTTGCTCGTCCTCGGACGGCACGCTCGAGGCGGGCAGTCCCTCGTCGGGCACGTTGAACCCGCCGTAACTCGCGACTCCGACGCGCTCCGTCGGGTCGAGCGGCTGACCCGTGCGGTGGTCGATGCCGGCCGCCTCGAACAGCGCAATGCGCTCCGATTCGGAGAGGAAGTCGTCGGTCAGCGAGCGGATGCCCGCGGTGGCGCTCGCGTATGCCGGGAACGTCACCGGCCCGAACTCCATGACCTGGACTTCCTTGATGGTGCGCTCGGGCAGCGCCTTCGGGTTGGTCGCGCTCGCGCGCGGCTCCATCGAGACCTCCTCCTTCATGACGCGGAAGCGGAAGGAGGAGCCGTACTGTCCGGCCTTCAAGCCGGGGATCAGGTCGCGCACGTAGGAGGTGTCGAACAGCGGCACCGTGTAGAACGCCCCGGTCGAGTCCTCACGCACGTCCGCGATCGAGCCGAGCACCTTGTTGCCGATCGACGGGTCGCGTCCGTGCTGGAAGAGCACGCGCATCGAGTCGCGCTGCTCCCTGAAGGTCTTCTTGAACGAGCCGGGGGAGATGCGCTCCATGAAGTTGCCCTCGAAGAAGGAGTCGATCTCCGTCCACTCGTTGAAGACGGAGAAGTGTCCCTCCATGGTCGGCTGCGAGTCGCCTCCGCCGTCGCCGTCTCCTCCGTCGCCTCCGTCGCCCTCGCGGATCTCGATGCCCGGCGCGAGCGCGCGCACGAGTCCGTCTCGAGGGAACGGATCCGTCTTGCGGTCTGGTTCCTGCTCTGTCACTGCCATCGCGTCGCTCCCGGTTCGTTTGCTAGTTCGCGTTCGCGTTCGCGTCTGACGGTACGCCGTTGCTCGAGCCGTTGGCGTCGGCCGTCGTTCCCGGCGGCATGAGCTGGACGCTGAACAGCCCCGTGTGCTCGAGGAGCGTCAAGTCGCCCGCCTCGACCGCGGCCACGACCGACTGGGCGGTGTATCCCGCGTCGGTCAGCTGCCTGATCGCGATCGACTTCGTCTGGATGATCTCCGCGGCGTCCTTCTCGTCCTCGCGCAGGAAGGGGATGTGCCGTGCGTCGTACCAGAGCCGTGCTCCAGGCGGCATCGTCCGCACGAGCTTCTGCGTCGAGCCGGCCATGTTCTGCCAGAGGTGGTGCATCGTGCCGTCGGCGAAGCGCCTGCGCGCCTGCCCGTAGTTGGAATAGGTGGCCGCCTGCAGCCCCTCGGAGAGTCCGACGATCACGGGCGGGACGCCGGCCGCAGCAGCGATCCTCGTCTCGCCCGCGCCCTGCGTCGCCTTGAAGTCGACCTGCCGGAAGTTCGCGCCGACGACCTCGGGCTTCATGCCCGCGCCGAGGAACAGGGTCTTGTAGCGGTTCTCGAGGCCCTCCTCCTGCTCGCGGAAGAGTCGCACCCACGCCTCGAAGTCCTCGCGCTTGATCGCGGCGTCCATGCTCACGACCATGTTCGGCGTCGCGCCCTGCTCGAAGAACTTGAGCTTGTGCCGCGTGGTCGCCTTGTCCGCCATCACCTCGTCCACGATCGGCTGGAGCCAGCTCATCCCGCGGAACCACGCAGACGGGTCGGGCACGGGGGCGAAGTGCGCGACCTGGTTGGCCAGGAGCGGCACGGAGTCCTTCCCCGAGCCGGGGCCTCCGGGCTGGTAGATGTAGCCGAGCACGCGCGCGTCCAGGTCGCCGAGCTCCACGTCCCGATCAGTCGGACTCCCGACGACGATCGACACCCAATCCGGTCGCAGCCGGCGGATCTCGGCCTGGCGGACGGTCGCGAAGTGGTTGCCTGACAGGTCGGCGTCGGTGATCATCCTGCTCAGCCAGTCGCCGGTCGTCGCGCCCTCCCACGGCGTCTCGAACAGCGCCAGGTCGCGGTTGCCGAACAGCTTGCCAGGCTGACCCTGGTTCATCTGCTGGAACTGGAAGCGCGCCTGGCTGAACAACGCGAAGCGCGCGAGCATGCACGCGAACACGACGCCGTTGCGCTTGTACGCACCCTGGACGAACCCCTCGAAGTCGCGACCGATCTGCTCCTCCGCGCCGCCCAGCGTCTGACTGCCGAGCAGCTGGTAGAGGTTGCCCTGGTAGTTGAACAGCGCCGCGTAGTCGTCGAGCGACAGCGGGATGTCGCGCTCGCCCATCAGGCGGCGGAGTAGGTTCACGACGACCTCCCTCTGTCAGCTCGAGCGGGCGGGGGTGTTACTTGTCGTCCGTCGGGCCGATCGGCACGGACGGGTGGAGCCAGATGCCGGCGATGACCAGGGTCAGGCCGAGCACGCCCGTGACGGCGTCCTGCTGGGACTGGCTGAGCTCGACGCCGAACGCCGCGAGCAGCGCGTAGAACACGCCGGCCGCGCCGACGATCACCGTCCACGTCGCGAGGATCTTGGCACCCATCACGCCTCCTTGTCGAACCTGTCGAAGTCGATCAGCAGAGCGCTTGCCGAGAGCACGAGTCCGGCGAAGACGAGCGAGAGCGGCCAGTAGATGGCCGCCAGGCCGACGGTGAACAGCGCGCAGCCGACCGCGAGTGAGAGCAGGCGCAGCCCGACGTTGCTCACGGCCGCCTGCCCAGGTGGAACAGGCCGCAGTGCGCGCACCTGTACGCGCGCAGCTTGCGATGAGCTCCGTGGCGTCGAGCGACGCGCTTGGCCCTTCCCTTGTTCGAGAACGCGACCTTGCCGCGGCACTGACGATCCTCGTCGTCCACGAACGTGTTGGTGATCTCGGTCACAGCTGCGGCACCCCGAACACGGCGGCCGTCAGCTGGCCGAGCACCCAGCCCAGGACGAGCCACGCCCACGCGGGCATCAGGCGAACACCGCCATCGGCTCGATCGACTCGTCGGGCAGCTCGTGCGTCGCCCCCCAGCAGCCCATGACGCAGGCCGCCAGCGCGTCGATCGGTCGCTCGCTCTTGATCTTGGACACCTTCCACCCCCGCTCCGTCTTGACTCCCGCGGCCGCCTGGACGTGCGCTCGCAGGACTCGATCGCCCGAGTGAAGGATGCGCGGCGTACGGCCCTCGTGGATGCGCCCGTAGAAGTCGTCCCAGCCCTCCTGCATCGGCGGCGACCCCTGGTGCATCTCGACGACCACCAGCCCGTCCTCCTCGGAGAGATCGGTGGCCTGTTGGTAGAAGTAGCGCTCGTCGTAGAACAGTCCGCGCACCTGGTACGTCGGGATCAACACGTCGCGGACGAAGTCTCGAGCGTCGTCGTTGTTCAGCCGGCCGCCGACCAGCACGTCGTGGGCGACCTCCGGGCGAGTGCTCCACACCCTCGAGCGCACGACCAGCTGCCCGAGGTCGTTCTCCCACACCCAGGCGATGGACGTCGTGTCTCGAGTCCGAGCGCCGTCTGCCGCCAGGGTGACCGTCGCGCCGTCCGGGATCGGTTCCCGGTCGCGACACTCGTCCCAGGCGTCGTCCGAGATCCAGCGGGCGGCTCCTCCGCCTCGCCGGTTCCCGTACAGCCTCAGCTTCGTCGGCGTGTCCTGCTTCGGGTCGGTCAGGTCGCGCCTGATCCGCTCCGGCGTTCGCCAGGGTGCCGGGTTGGCCAGGACGAAGGCGTCCACGTCGTCCACGGTCGCCTTCGCCGCGATCGCGTAGCGGAAGATGAGCAGGCCCGCCTCGAGGTTGCGGTGGACGGTCAGCCCCGGCCGGCGCTGCTCCACCTCCGTCGCAGGGTGGTTCTCGACGCGCTCCATCAGCCGCGCCAGCTCGTTGTCGTCGCCGTCGCCCTCCGTGCTCATGAAGATCACGAACGGGTCGGAGCGCCCGCCGCCGGCCGTCGTCAGCGCCTTCCAGTTCTCGACCTGCTTCGGCGTCTTCCAGGCGTGGAGCTCGTCGCAGAACACGACGTGCGGGTCGAGGGAGTGGTTGTTGTCGCCGTCTCCGGCGACGCGCATGATCGTGCCGCGGATCGAAGGACAGACGATCGTCGAAGTCGAGGGGACGAACATCTGGCGCAGGAGCCGCGACCCGTAGCGAGGGTCGTCCACGAACGATCGCGTCGTGTTGTACAGCTTGCCCGCCTGATCCTTCACGCCGGCCGCCTGGATGACGTCCGGCGCGTGCTCCCCGTCGGCCGGCGAGCCGAAGTACAGGCTCAGCACAGCGCCCGTCGTCGTCTTGCGGTTCTTGCGTGGGATCACGAGACCGACCGTCGTGAACAACCGTCGGCCCTCGTCGTCGCACGCAAGCCCCTCGTCCAGGATCTCGCGCTCGTGCTCCTCCAGCTCGTACGGATCGCCGAGCCGCGGCCCGTCCGCATCGACCTCGCCCAGCTGCGTGTACCGGCAGTAGGTGCGCGCGAACCTGGCCACGTGGTCGCCGGGCGACACGAGCTCGTAGCGCTCCGCCAGCTCCGGGTGGAGACGCGCCACCCTCGGCGACACGCCGATCAGCTTCGCCGTCTCCTCGACGGGATCGTCGGCCGGCGGCTGCTCGTTCTCGCGCGCCAGCTTGCGCCGGAGCCGCTCCTCGTCGGTCAACGGCTTGGCACCAGCACCCTCGCGCCGGCCGCCCCACGACTTCGTCGCCTCCGCCGTCTTCGCCCTAGCCACGCAGCAGCTCCTCGAGTCGGCGCTGCTCAGCCAGGAGCTCGCGCTTGAGCTTCGCCACGTTCATCGGGGCCAGCTTCCACTCCGAAGCGAACGCGGCCGCCAGCACGGCGGCGCTCACCGTGTGCTCTCCGGCAGCACGGCGGCGCAGCGACTTGATCCCGGCGGCAAGCGCGCGTTCGTAGTTGGTGGGCACGGCAGGCCCTCCTCCGTTGAACATGACCCCATGGAAAATCGCCTGGCGTGGGCTGCCGAAGCACGATGTCGTCTCGCGCGACACCCCCGCCCCCCCGTACTCCACGATCATCGCGGCCTGTGAGCTCGTGGTGCGTCGATCGTTCCGTGTTCGCTTCGTGTGACCGTGACGCAGTCGTCTGGTGTGGCACGGTAGTGGTCGCCGTGCAGGGCTGGGTCGAGGTGAACCGTGAGGTCGTGGGTGCTGCCAGAGAGGACACTGGCATGGCCGTCCCTCTCCAGCACCGCCTGCCTCACCCTCCGCCAGTGAGCGCTCGTACGTCCTTGCTCCTGGTTGAGCCTCGCTCTGCGATCTCGTTCTGCGAGCGCGTGGGCTGGGCAGTGCCGCGTCCCTAGCGGTACCGTCCTGCCGCACACCCTGCCCTCCGAGTCTCGAGCCGAGCAGAGGCCGTACTGGCTCATGGCTTCCTCCCCGCAAGGGCGCACTTCATCACACTACGGAGACGAATGTACTGTGCGCTCGCGATGTGACGCCGGACGTCAGGCCGGTACCACCCGGAGTTGGTCCCCCCCGAGGAACCAGGCGAGATCCCCCGGCACCTCGTTTCGTCTGCCCCCGGGGGGTCGTTCTGACGGCTCCTCCCAGTTCTGAGCGATCCACGAGATCCCCTCCTCCACCTTCTCGAGATCCACCCCCGATCGAACGACTCTGACGCGCTTGAGGGTGAGCTGGACGAGCCGCGGTCGTACGCGGGTGCCGTGGGTGTGATGGGTTCGTCCTGAGTGGGTGGACTCGAGCCGGTCGCAGTCCGGGCACTCGAGCGCTCGAGCGAACCCGCACCGTAGGTACGTCTCGGCGACGTGCCAGTAGAGGTCGGGCCTCTCGTCTCGGAGCTGGAGCCTGAGCCTGATGAGCCGTTGGAACGACGGGTGGTTCCAGGCTCGGCACATGAGTGCGAGCGGGTCGTCTCCCCTGGACTCCTGGATGCCTCGTTCGACGTCCACGTACTGGTCGAGCAGGAGCCTGACGAGCTCGGTTCTCGAGGTGGCTCGAGAGGCCGTGGTCTGGGTCACGCCGGCATCGTATCGTTCGTGCCCTCGGAGAGTCGAGAATCCCAGGTGGGATTCATCCGGGGTTCGGCGTCCGACCTCCGCCCGACGACGAGAATCCCGTGGGGAGAGATCTACCGATCTCTCTCCCCCCGTGGGATTCACCTCGTCTCGGCGTCGCAGAGCAGGAGGTGGCGCGCTTGGAATCCCGCGAGAATCCCAACTGGGAGTCACATAGTTACAGCGTGTTACTAAGTCGTCCCGGGGCCGGTCTGCTAGAGTCGCTCGCCTGCCGCCTCGTCCGACGACCACCCACCCACCGGACTGAGGACGGGGCGGCTCTTTTCTCCGAGGGCTGGAGGTGGGTGTGAACGATCCGGTGGACGTCCTGATCAGGTTCCCTGGCAAGCGCAAGCGTCCGGTCGTGCAGCACGCCGACCCGGAGCTCGCGCTGGCGCACTCGGCGGTTCGCCTGCACGACGAGTTCTCCTGCGACGACTGCGACGCCGTGGTGGCGAGCGGGTGCGTGCACATGGCCGAGGCGCTGGCGTGGTGCGCGTGGCAGGACGCGCTGCGCGCACTCGAGGAGTGGGAACGAGACCACGAGAGAGGAGCGCGATCGTGAGACCGGAGGTTACGGGGAAGGTGGACGTGAGGGGCGCGGCGGAGTTCGAGGTGCTCAGGATCGAGACGAAACGCAAGCTGCGTCTGTTCCGCTACCCTTCCGTGCTGGTGAGGATGCGCATCGGCGAGGAGACGTCGGAGCAGTGGCTGGCGGTCGGCGACTCGTTCCAGGGGCACCTCAGCATCGACTTCTCGCCGATCCAGTTGACGGAGTCGTGACCTGCTCGTTCGTGGTCGGGTTCCTGGTCGGCTCGTGCGTGTTGGCGCTCCTGGTCGCGCGTGCGATCGCCTGGGGGTCGAAGTGACGCACGATCCGAGGTCGGGAGAACCGCAGGAGGCCGCAGCTGACCGACGAATGACGTGCTGGGTGCCGTCCTGCACGCGAACGCACCTGCTCGGCAGGGACGGCGCGGGTTGGTGGTGGTGCTGGCAGCACTGGTGGACGCACAGGCTGCGCAGACGCGTGTTGCCTGTTGAGGTGCGCTGGTGAGCGCGGCAGGAGAACGAGTGCGGGAGGCGGTCGATCGCAGTTGGCTGGCTTCACACTGGGATCTTCCCTACGAGGAGCACGTAAAAGACATGGCCGCTCTCGCCCGTCTGGAAGCCGTAGCAGCGAAGCTGATCCAGTACGACGACGCCGTCTCCCGGTGGGACGCGATGAGCGCACGCGAAGACTTTGCCGCGAAGCACGCGGTCGGTGAAGAGGCAAGCGCGTTTCTGCTTGAAGCGATCGCTGCGGCCCGCGCTCTCGATGAGGAGCAGGCGTGACCGGCCCCGGCAAGCGCAAAGGCGACCGGGCAGAGATCGAGGCCCGGCCTGGACTGGTGGTGGAGGCTGTGAGCGCGGCAGGAGAACGGGTGCGGGAGGCGCTGTTCTCCCGTCCGCATACGTACACCAAGACCTACTTGGACGCCGTGGCCGATCTCGCCCGTCTGGAAGCCGTAGCAGAAGCAGCGCGCAACGTGGCATACGCAGGCCACTACCGAGTCTCAAACGAAACAGCTCTGCTCTGGGATGCCCTCCGCGCTCTCGATGAGGAGCAGGCGTGAGCGCGGGCGCACAGGACGTGGAACTGATCCGAAAGGGTCTGTGGGCGAACAACGGCCGTGATCGTGACCGAGGCGAGAAGGCGCTAGACCTTCTTCTTGAACGCCAGCAGCGGCAGGACGAGGAGATCGAGCGGCTGAAGACGCCCGCCTGGGATCGACTTGCGGCGAAGGAAGTCAAGAGGCTTGAGGCCAGGGTGCAGCAGCTAGAGGCGCTGATCTCCGAGCATCACGCCGTCGGCGT
>AR_comb_assmDRAFT_10119830_pt1 | contig 13731 bp, 14 predicted proteins | sample ArasoioldDNA_FD_10543 | JGI IMG/M metagenome (IMG submission 10543) | reverse complement strand
CAGCGAGTTCATCCGCAGCGGCCACAACGCAAAGGTTCCTGATTGTCACGGAGTTAAATGATTCATCGCACGTGGTGCTACGACAGCGCTCCAGTAGCGGTCAGTAGAGCCAGGATGCAAGGATTTGGTCGAACGACTTTACCTGTGCAGAAGCCTAGGAGGTGAGTGACGATGGTAAGAGTGAGTGCTGGAAGCAAGTTCGCTGAAGGCGAAATGCGCGTCTGGGGAGAACGAGCCGCTCGGCGATTGCGAGTGGGAAACAGACGGAGGTGGCAGTGCTCGCCGGCGGCTGTTTCTGGGGTGTCGAGGAAATTCTCCGTGACGTCCCGGGCGTCGTAGATACCGAAGTCGGCTACACAGGCGGGTGGCTCGAGAATCCCAAGTACGCCGACACCCATCACAGTAAATCGGGGCACGCCGAAGCAATTCGGGTAACGTTCGATCCCGCTGTGCTTAGCTACGAAGACCTGTTGGAGAAGTGGTTCTTTAAGCTGCACGACCCAACCACGCTCAACCGTCAGGGTTACGACACTGGCACGCAATATCGATCAGCGATCTTTCCGCAGACGCCTGAGCAGAAAGTAACGGCGGAACAAGTGAGGGCGCGTGTAGATGCATCGGGGAAGTGGAAGCGTCCAATCACGACAACCATTGAGCCTGCTTCTACGTGGTACAGCGCGGAGGCTTATCACCAGGATTACTTGCGCAAAAACCCTGGAGGGTACAGCTGTCACTACATGCGCGATTAGGGTCAAGGCAACTCAGAGTCGTTCAACCAACCTACCAGTATCGTGCGACTGTCAGAGAGACTGCGACCGCACTAATACCAAAGTATCGATCGATACCTTCGTCTAATAGATCAATCAGCCGGCAAGGAGTGTAATCCTCCTGCACGTTGTTTTGTGAAGACTGCGCAGGTCAGTCGATTTTGTGACAACGGAGTTTCAAAATTTCGATCTTTTGAATTCATTAACTTGAAATTCATCTTCAAAGAGAAACCATGTGGAAGGCTATCCAGTCTTAGCTAGTACGAAACATCAACGGGTGGTTGCAAACGCGCCGCCACCACAACCCCAGAAAGAGGAGTCGATATGAAAATAGTAATTATCGGCGGCACCGGTCTAATTGGATCGGGGCTGGTGACAAAACTGAAAGCCCTCCGACATGAGGCCCTGGCAGCGGCACCTAACACGGGCGTCAACACGCTTACCGGCGAAGGACTGGCGGAAGTGCTTCAGGGCGCGCAGGTGGTTGTCGATGTCTCGAATTCGCCGTCATTTGAGGATGCTGCAGTCATGAAGTTCTTTCAGACGTCGACACGCAATCTTCTGTCTTATGAGGCGGCCGCCGGAGTCGGTCATCACGTCGCGCTTTCAATAGTTGGCAGTGAGCGAATACCCGATAGCGGTTACATGCGAGCGAAGGTTGCTCAGGAAAAACTAATCAAGGAAGGTCCGATCCCTTACTCGATCATCCATTCAACTCAATTCTTTGAGTTCGCCAAGCGGATCGCTGATGAGGCAACCACAGAGAATAGCGTTCGCGTGCCACCAGTGCTATTCCAGCCGATTGCCGCAGACGACGTTGTTAGTGCCCTCTTGAACGTGGCGACGAACCCTCCGCTGAATGGCGCAATTGAAATCGCCGGGCCGGAACAATTCCGCTTCGACGAACTCATCCGGGAGAGACTTCGCTCACTCAACGATCCGCGCGAGGTCGTCGCCGATCCGAACGCGCGCTACTTCGGCGCGGAGATGAGCGAGAAGTCACTGGTGCCTATACGCGACGCGCAACTCGGCGCGATTCGCTTCGCAGACTGGCTTAAGACACATGGCGACATCGGGCGCATCGGGGCGAACGCTGCCGCAGCCACGAAGTGAGCCCGCAGGTGCACGAAGCTCGAGCGCAGTCAGGGCGAAGCGCGGAAACTATAAGGGTCGAGCAAAAGAAAACTAGAAGTTACGAGAAACAAAAGGGAGAGTGTCATGAGCTACATCACAACGAAAGATGGAACACAGATTTACTACAAGGATTGGGGGACTGGCCCGGTCATTACGTTCTCACACGGCTGGCCCTTGAATGCTGACATGTGGGACGGACAAATGCTTTTTCTCTCACAGAACGGGTTTCGCGTAGTCGCCCACGATCGTCGTGGCCACGGCCGATCCAGCCAGGCATCGTCTGGCAATGACATGGACGGCTACGCCGACGACCTCGCCTCCGTGATCGAGACGCTGGATCTCAAGGACGTCACAGTCGTAGGACATTCGACGGGTGGCGGCGAGGTGGCGCGCTACATCGGGCGTCATGGAACGAAGCGTGTGTCCAAAGCGGTCCTGATTGCAGCAGTTCCACCCATCATGCTTAAGACTGCAGCAAATCCTGAGGGACTGCCAATGGAAGTATTCGACGACATTCGCGCGGGCGTTACGCGAGATCGGTCACAGTTCTACAAGGATCTCGCAATCCAGTTCTATGGCGCGAATCGGGAAGGCGCGAAAGTCTCGCAAGGCACGCTCGATCAGTTCTGGCTGTGGAGCATGCAGTGCGGTCTCAAGAATGCATACGAGAGCGTCAAGGCGTTTTCGGAGACGGACTTCACCGAGGACTTGAAGAAGTTTGATGTCCCCACGCTGGTACTGCACGGCGAAGACGACCAGATCGTGCCGGTGCATGACTCCGCCAGAAAGTCGGCCCGACTCATCAAGGGCGCCAAGGACATTTACTATCCGGGCGCGCCACACGGCATCACGGCCACGCACCAGGATCAGATTAACGCGGAGCTGCTCGCCTTCATTAAAGGGCAACGGTCAGCGACAGCGTGACGGATGGAATAATTCACTCGCCGAAGAAATGACGCAGCTTGTGACGGCGTCTCCGAAGTGGGCTGCGTCTTTGGAGCAATGCACACGCCAGAGGAGAACAGGAAATGAGTGCCACTGGAATTGAGCGAAAAGCACAACTCGATGTCGCGACATGTTTGGTGGCCGGTGTCTCCGTGCCTGACACGCCACTGATTTCTCGCGCCATAGATTTAGCACGCGAGAAGTCTGAACCGTACCTGTTTAATCACGTCATGAGATCATGGCTCTTCGCGGCGCTCCTCGCCCAACGCAAACAGACTGCGCATGACGCCGAGGTTCTCGCTGTAACGACAATCCTCCACGACGTGACTTTGGGAAACGACTCCAACGGACCACTGCGATTTGAGGTGGAGGGAGCGAATGTCGCGCGCAAATTCGCGCGCAAAGAAGGAATGGATAATCGTCGGACACAGTTGATCTGGGATGGAGTTGCTCTCAATTCAACACCTTCGATCGCACTTTTTAAAGAGGCCGAGATCGCCCTTGCCACAATGGGAATCGGTTTGGATTGGGGTGGGTTTGGTTACGAAGCACTGACCGAGACGGAAGTGGCTGCAATCGTTGAGACGTTTCCACGGCTTGAAATGAAAGAGAGATTCACTAAAGCCGTCTGCCGCATTGTCGAGACACGTCCGCAGACGACATACGACAACTTCGCGCGCGATTTTGGCCAGCGCTTTGTGCCGGGCTACAAGCCGACGTCCACGGTGGATTATCTGCTGAACTCCCCATTCAAAGAGTAATCACAAGTTACGGCTCCTCGGCCGGATCTGAGGGCAATCATGAAGAACAAGACACTACTACTCGTCCTGCTATTTCTGACACCGGGTACACTGATGGCCCAACAGCCCTCGGCCACCAACCAGGCCCCACACGCATCGGTGACACCGCTCGCTTCGAAAGATCTGCCCGAGTTTCCTGGCAAAGAAGTCTTGATGATCACAGTGCAATACCCACCGGGCAGCGTGGATCCCATCCACCGGCACAATGCACACGCGTTCGTCTATGTGTTGGAGGGCTCGATAATCATGCAGGTGAAAGGTGGAAAAGAAGTGACGCTGTCACCGGGCCAGACGTTTTATGAAGGTCCCGACGATGTTCATGTCGTGGGGATGAACGCGAGCAGTACCAAGCCGGCAAAGTTCGTCGTGTTCTTCATCAAAGACAAGGGCGCTCCAGTGTTAGCGCCGGAGCCGTAGTGAAATCAACCTGACTGCGAGACTGTGGCAGAGATCACCAGTTCCAACTAAGGAGATTGAAGAAATGAAGGAATCAACTTTCGAAGGAGTCGGCGGACTGAAAATTTTTACCCGCTCGTGGCAGCCTGAAGGGAATACACGCGGCGTAGTCGTTATCGTCCCCGGGTTCAATTCGCACAGCGGGCAATATCTTTGGGTCGGGGAGCAATTCGCAGCGAAAGATTTGGCCGCCTATGCGATCGACCTGCGCGGACGCGGGCGTTCCGATGGCGAGCGTTACTACGTGGAAAAGATCGAAGATTATACCGAGGATGTGGCGACGCTGGTCAGAACCGCGAAATCAGAGAATCCTGGTTTGCCGGTGTTCCTTCTCGGTCACAGCGCAGGCGGTGTCGTTTCGTGCATTTATGCGCTCGACCATCAATCAGAGATCGATGGATTAATCTGCGAGAGCTTCGCCTACGATCTGCCGGCGCCCGATCTCGTTCTTTCGTTTATCAAGGGATTGAGTTACATCACAAAGCACACCCATGTCTACACTCTGAAAAACGAAGTCTTCTCCCGAGATCCGCAGGTTGTCGATTCAATGAACAATGACCCGCTGATTCACGGCGAGTCTCAGCCCGTGCAGACCTCGGTGGTGATGATAGATGCCGCTAATCGGCTGAATGAAGAATTTCACCTTATCAAACTTCCAGTACTCATTCTGCACGGCACGGAAGACAAAGTGACGAACCCGAGCGGTAGCCAGTTCTTCTACGATAATGCCGGCTCAACGGACAAAACTCTGAAACTTTATGAGGGACATTATCACGATCTGCTAAATGATATTGATAAGGAGGTGGTGATGGCCGACATTAACGGCTGGATCGACGAACGCGTTTCCGTAATAAGAGCCAAATCCGCGGCACTCTGATTAGTTTGGCTTTCACTAACGTCGGGAGGATTCAACAATGAACTGCTGCTCGCATTTGTTTGAGATTGAGAACGTTACTCCGACAACTCCTAACGGCTGTGAAGAGTGTTTGAAAATCGGTGACCGATGGCTTCACTTGCGCCTTTGCGTCACTTGCGGTCACGTAGGTTGTTGCGACGACTCAAAGAACAAGCACGCGGCTCAGCATTTTCATTCAACCAATCACCCGTTAATCAAATCCTTTGAACTCGGTGAAGAGTGGGGCTGGTGTTACGTTGATGAATTACTTCTGGAGTCAGTCCCGGGATCCTTGACGACGGAATGGTGCGGTGTGCTGGGAGCGACGCCTTGATGAAAAAAGCTTGAATGCCTGAGTCTGATCATTTGGCCGCGACGAACGAATTCCACATTAAGAAATGACTGTTGGTTTGTTTGGAGGTTCACATGAACGAAGAAGATTTGGAGTCGCTGATAACACTAGATGACCCAGGAGAGGATGAGCTGGGCGAGGATACGTTCCATCAACGTCAGACGGGGAATACCACTGAGGCGTTTAACGTAAGCAGGCGACCCGGCCAGCAAACAGATGTCATTGATAAAGATGGTTCCTAGTGGGCAATCTGAATCTCTCCTTACTGAGATACCCGCGGCGTCTGGACTTTTGGAAAGTAGCGGACCACGAAGAACAGGTAAACAAGCCAGAGGCCGAGCCACACACATGCAACAGCAAGAAGCCCAACGAGGAATAGGACCAGACTTGGCGCCAGGAACATCATGGTGTAACCAAGAAGCCAGAAGCGGTCTCCTCGCCGGGAGTATAGCGTCCTGTCGGCATCACTCATTCGTACACCAAGCGAGCACCGGTAGTAATGGAGCGCCGCGAACACGAACGAGAACGCTGCTACACCCATCGCCATCAGTGTGAAATGAAATAACCAGGGATTGATTTTGCCGCTCTCAAACCTCGGATAAAGAAAGAACAGCATGAATGTGAAAATCGCGATGTTCGTTCCACCGATCACATACGTGCGATTAACGTTGGCTGCGGCAAGATCATCTCCCATCACATTCCTCCACTGATGACCTGCTCGCGGACAGGCGGCACTGGAATCGAAAATGAGAAGGTTACACCTGGGCCATCATTCGGCGTGGCCCATAAACGACCACCATGGTTCTCAATGATCGAGCGGCTTACAGACAGCCCAATCCCCATGCCATCATCTTTGGTCGTATAGAATGCCTGGAATAAGCGCTCAAGTGATTGAGCCTCGAAACCAATTCCCGCATCCTTCACACTTACGCGCACGCGGTCGCCATCATGTTCAGTTCTCAAGCATAGTTCGCGCGGACGATCATCGACAATGCTCATTGCATCAGAACCATTGCGAATCAAATTCAGAATCACTTGTTGTAGCTGCACGCGATCAGCTGTAATCAAAGGAAGATCGCTGGCAAGGTCTGTCCGCGTGATTACACGGTTCCTCTCCAGTTCGCTTCGTGACAATGCAATCACTTCTAGTGTCGCCTCATTGAGATCTACCAACTCAGTGGCAGCCTCCTTCTTACTGAAGAGAGCGCGCAGTCGTGTGATTACATCAGAGGCGCGGCGACCATCGCGGATTGTGCGCTTCGCGGTTTCCCTCGCGCCGTCCACGTTGGGCGGATCAGCATCCAACATTCTGACGCATGTGCTTGCATTGGTGATGATGCCCGACAACGGTTGATTCACCTCGTGCGCGATCGAAGCAGTCAAGGCCCCCAGACTCATGACTCTCGCGACATGCGCAAGTTCTGAACGGGCTTTGTCTAACGCCTCGTCAGCTAGCCGACGAGCCGTGACATCGCGAACGGCCGCGATGTATTCCAACTGACCACTCTGATCGCGGGTCGCCCGCGCGACTGCATGCATGTACTTGATCGACTGGTCAGGCATTAGCAAGCGGTAGTGCCATTCGAAGTCATCACCGCCGTTTCGCGCGTGTTCGACCATTTTCTCGTACAACGTGAGATCTTCAGGATGCACTCGTGTACGTATTAGCTCGAACGTTACCGGCAGCCCGAGCTCCAACCCATAAATCCGATATAACTCGTCCGACCAGGTAATCTCATCAGCCGCAACGCGCCAGGAAAAACCACCTGTGCGACTGACTTGTTGAGCCTGTGCGAGAAACGCCTCGCTGCGCCGCAGTTCCTGTTCGATCAGTTTTCTCGACGAGATGTCAGCTGTAAATCCGACCATTCGAAGCGGCCGGCCCAATTCGTCAAAGAACATCTGTCCTTGCGCCTGGAGCCAGTGAATTGAGTCATCAGGCCATACAACGCGGTACTCCGCAGAGATCTCTCCACTCTCCTGCGCATGCTTGAGTGACTCACGAACCATTGGCCAGTCTGGTGGATACACCAGCTTTCTCCAGGTCTCATATTTGCCGTCGAAACTCCCAGCGGTTAAACCATGCAGCGCTTCCTGTTCAGGCGACCAGGTATTCATCTCCTCCTGAATGTACCAATCAAAAGCCATCGCACGTGCCGCCTTCTGTGCGAGATCGAGCAAATCTTGTTGCGCCTGCAATGTTTCGAGCGCTCGCTTACGCTCAGTAATGTCTTCATGAATGGCGATGATGTAGCGAGGCAGTCCATCATCATCTCGTAACAGGGTGAAGATGACATTCGCCCAAATCGATCTACCGTCTTCAAGAACGAAATGTTTTTCGATTCTCAATGAATCGCGTTTGCCCTCTTTCAGTTCGTTAAAAGTGGCCGCATCTTTTTCGCGGTTATCCTCATGTGTCAGATGGTCAAAGGTTTCAAACCTGGCGAGTTCTTCTTCGCTGCAGCCCAACATTTTTTGCAGTGCACGATTATTTTGAATCGTTCCTTTGCCCTTTAGATCAACCATCGCAATTCCGGCGCCTGCTTCGTCGAAGATCGTTTTGAATTGCATCTCGCTGCGCTTGAGCGCGTCTTCGCTTAACGCCCGCTCAATGGCGATGCTGGCAACGTGGGTAACCTGACTGATGAGATCCAATTGAAGCTGTGTTGGGTTTGAAGGACTATTTTGAAATATTGCGAAGGTTGCTAAGACCTGTCCATCGCGCGAATAAATCGGGGTGGACCAATGCGAGCGCAGACCATGTGCTAATAGCAGAGGTCGAATCGGGGCCGCCTGGAATCGTGGATCTGATTGAATATCCGTCACAATCACTTGTGACTTGGTAAGCGCAGCTACGCCGCAAGGGCCTGCGTCGGCGGACACTGTCAATCCTTTGACGCGATCATTGAACGTGGCGGGGAGGCTGGGCGCTAAACGGAATTGGAAGGTGCGAGAACGCGAATCAATAAAATAGATGCCGCATTTACAGTCAGTCGTAATGGTTTCGACGAACTTGCACAATTCGCTAAGGACGCTAGTCAGCGAGTGACCCGATGCCACCATCTCAAGCAATCGCTTTTCGCCCGCAAGTTGTGCTTCGGCCCGTTTACGGTCTTCGATGTCGAACGCAGTCGCATACCATCGATCTATTCTTCCGTGATCATCGAGGAGCGGATTGTAGCGGACCAGGAACCAGCGATATTTGCCATCCTTACCCAAAGCGCGCTGCTCATATTCGAACGGTACGGGTCTTTTGAGCGCCTCCTTACGGAACTCGCGCAATCTCTCGACATCGTCCGGATGGTAGACGCGAGTGCGAAAGTTCTCGTTCCGCATATCCTGTAGTGTGACACCGTAGTAATCCAACACTGTTTGATTCACCGACAGTACAGACCCGTCGGCTCGCGACACCTGTATAAAAGTTGGGATGGTATTTATCGTCAGATTTAAATTGAGTTCCGCCGCTCGTAATGATTCTTCAGCTCGCTTTCTGTCGTCGATATCGATCAACAAGTGAAACCAATGCAGGATGCGTCCCTGTGCATCACGCAAAGGTAAGCCAAGGACATTGAACCAACGGTAAACACCATCGGCCCGGCGGTGCCGGCTCTCGACGTTATAGGCGCTGCCTGATTGGTGCGCCTGCCGTTGTGAAGCGATCGTCGCTTGAAGGTCGTCAGGATGAACAACGTCTGAACTCTTCCAATCTTTCAATTCTTCGAAGGTCCTGCCGAAGTACTCGAGCGTTGGTTTATTGAGTGCCTCGACTTCACCAGACGGTGAGGTGACTGCAACGGGAACCGGAATGCTGTCAACGATCAAGTTCAGATCAAGCACTCCTTCGCGCAGAGCCTCGTCCTCTCGCTCATGTTCGGCAAGTTGTTTCCTTAGTTGTTCGTTGGCCGCCGTTAGTTCGGCAGTGCGTTGAGCTACACGCTGCTCAAGTTCATCAACGAAGCGCTTTTGTCTTGCGGGGGCAGATCCGGCGGACCTATTCATGGCCGAGCTCTCTGGGTTGGCGCAACGGTCACAAGGGGGAATTAAGTGGCGGGGATTTTATCCTCTAATCACATCTAATACCAAAGTATCGATCGATACCTTCGTCTAATAGATCAATCAACTTACTCGGAGTGTAATGCCGAAGCACGCAGCAACGGCACTATTAGATTGTGCAACGTCATTCAGAAAAAGCGTCGTTCGTCTGAAAGGAGTGGCAACAATGACGGAGAAATTTGTGCGTTACAGTCCCGACGTTGAACAGGAGGAGCCCGATTTCGAACAAACCTTGCAGCAGGTCCTCGACGACATGAAGCAGCACATGCACGGCTCGATCAAAACCGAGGGGATCGGGCAGATGGTGCGGAACGCCCATGCGAAGGGCTACGGTCTCGCTCGGGCAGAATTTGAAATCCTTAGTGGAGTGCCGAACGAATATGCGCAGGGCATCTATGCCAAACCTGGACGCCACGAAGCCATGGTTCGTTTCTCGAATGGGACTAATCACGTTGGTAGCGATCGATTCCTTGGGCCGATCGTCGGCATCGGGCTGAAGATTTTTGGAATTGAGGGTACAACTCTTTTGGAAGATGAGCCGGACAGCCACACCTTCGACTACGCGCTGATCAACCACCCCGTCTTCTTCGTAAACACACTCAAGCACTACGTGTTCATCCAGCAGGTGTTTGCAAACCTCGGCCTACCGCCGCCAGCGAACCTTACACCGGACGAACTGCAGGCGGGACTGCACCAGGTTCTCTACAACTTTCTGACGGGCAAGGGCACGCTGCCTCCTGAGCAGTGGGCTTGGGAGGAACTCGGGGCCTTTCTGAGTCTCGCGCAAACCAAGTCTGTAAATCTCCTGCTCTCGACATATTGGACGATGGGTGCGGTGCGACATGGCGACTACGTCGCAAAAGTCCGGGTGGCGCCGGTGCAATCGTTCGCGGACCGCATTGAACAGCGAGCGCTCGATCTCAACTCCGCCGAACAAGTCTTTCGGCCGGTGCTGGTAGCGGATCTACGCAAGGGACCGTACGAGTTCGATCTACAGGTCCAGCTCTGCACGGATTTGGCGCGAATGCCCGTCGAGAAGACGACTGTCGTTTGGCCGGAGAGCCTTTCGCCGTATGTGACAGTCGCGAAATTGCGTCTGCCACAACAGGATATCGGCGGCGAAGACAATTTCGAAAAGATGGACAAGACTTCGATGGCAGCGTGGCGCGTCACGGAGGAGCATCGTCCGCTCGGCAACATCATGCGTTCACGCAAGGAGGTCTACCGCACGTCCTCGATCCTTCGCCACGAAACTAATCACCAGGAGCGGAAGGAACCGAAGAACCTGGCTGAAGTCTTCGGTGAGCAGATGGCGGCACGCCGGTAACGTTGGGCCCGCATAGCCGGATCGATAAGTGAACTCCCAACAATTCTTGAAAGAGGAGGCAACAATGCAAACGCAGACACAGTTAGAACGTGATCGGCTCGTCGAGCAGAAAGTTCAAAAAGTGAAGGAGCTTTATGCCGATGCACCGGAGTTAGGCAAAGTTGCGCTGGAGAAAGGGCTACCGGATCTCACCCGAGAGATGGCGGCGGCAACCGGAAGGGAGAGCGCCGGCCGGATCGGTGCGCGTCAGGGCCAAGTCTCAGAACTCACCAGCATTCTCAGCTTTAAGGAAGGCGGAGCGAAACGCCTTCGCGGACTCCTGCAACTGTTGGAAGGCAATTTCAAAGGGGCCGACGCGGTGGGCACGCTCCACGATATGCGCTTTGTGTTCCTTGATAACGACACGAAGTTGCTTTTCGCTACCGCGTACGACGGAGATTGGGACGCCTATATCGACGACTTCGTCACCAAGATCCCCAACGCTCTGGATTTGCTCTTTTGCAATATCGAGGGGTGGCCGGGGATTCACGATCCGAATGTCAAAGACTGGCTCGTCAAAAACCAAATCACGGCAGAGGCGTGGTACGTCTCCAGTCCTAACCTGACGGTGGCGAAAGCGTGGCGGCTTGAGCGTATCGGAAAGGCGCTGGACGAATTTCTCGACAAGATCAGTGAATAAGTTTCGTGTTGATTCGTGTGATTTCGTGGATCGTTCTCACTCGTTCGGGAAAGAATGACGATCCACGAAATCACACGAAGCAACACAAACAAAAACGAAAGGAGAAACCTGTTATGGGGACCCAAACACAGATAGCGACCTCGCCCCAATCGGAGCCTACAGCCGAGCAGAAGATTCAGAAGCTACGTGAGTTGTTCGCAGATGCTACGGATGTTGGGAAGGCAGCGCTGGAGAACGTAATCAAAGAGTTGTCGTCGCAGGTTTCGGAACCGCCGCCGCCAATCGAAAGCGCCGGGCGTGTTGGCGCTCGTCTCGGCAAACGATCGGAGTTGACCATCATCGTTCCGCTAGTGCCCGGCGGCGCCAAGCGGCTGCGCACGTTCCTGCAATTGCTCGGCGGCAATCTTTCACCGGGTGCCACCAAGGTCGGCACACTGCACGACATGCGGTTCGTGTTCTTCGACAACGACACGAGATTGCTCTTCGGCACTTCGTTCGATGGCGATTGGGACACCTACATCGACGACTTCATCGCGCTGATTCCAGACTATCTGGATCTAATGGACTCTGCCTGGGAAGGCTGGCCGGGAATTCGTGACCCGGGAGCGAAAGACTATCTCATCAAGCACCAGATCACAGCAGACGGCTGGTTCGTCGCTGAGCCGGATCTGACTTTGGCGGAGATCCAGCGATTGAAGCGCATCGGCAAGGCAACTGACGAGTTCCTCGACAAGGTTCAGTAGACGGAGTGGCGTGATCGTTTGTTCAAGGTGTAAGCCGGAATGGACTTGGACCAATGGAGGATGCTCCCGTGTCGTCGGTCAATGAATCCATCGGAGCAAGTGTCGCGGTCCGTGCGGCAACGCTCGACCTGCACGAAATACAGGCGACCGTTCTTAGACCGAGACCGGCGCCGTATTTCGGCACTCACGTGCTGTTGCGCATCGATGATGCTCGAGACGGCCGCGAGCTTTTTCGGCGGCTGACACCTCACATCGATTCCGCCGCGGCTTGGTGGAGCGCGAAGACTCCGTGGCTTTCGGTGGGGATCAGCTTTGCCGGTCTCAAGGCGCTCGGCCTCCCCGAGGATTCGCTGCAAAGTTTTCCCGAAGCTTTTCGTGAGGGGATGGCGGCGCGTGCGCGGCAGCTCGGAGACACGGGGCTCAACGATCCAAAGAACTGGGACGCGGCGTACGGTCAGGGACAAGTCCACATCGGGGTGCAAGCCTTTAGCGATTCCGAAGAAGAACGGCGTCGGATCCTTCGCGTTGCTCGAGAGCAACTCGATGGGTTGTCAGTCAGTATTTTAGCCATGCAGGATTTCGGCGCGCAGCCCGGCGACCGCAACTCACTCGGTTACAAAGACGGCATCGACCAACCTGCGATCGAAGGCAGTGGCGTCAACCCCTTACCAGGACAGGGAGAGCCGATCAAACCTGGTGAGTTCATCCTTGGCTATCCAGGCGAGTCAGGCTTTCCACTGCCGATGCCGCAGCCCGAAGTACTTGGTCGCAATGGCACCTATGTGGGCTTTCGCAAATATCAGTCGCGCGTTGGTGCATTTAATCGATTCCTTCAAGCGCATGGGAGCACAGATGAAGAACGGGAACTACTCGCCGCGAAGTTAGTTGGTCGCTGGCGCAGCGGCGCGCCGCTGGTGTTAGCGCCCGATGCCGACAACCCCGAACTCGGTGCTGATCCTCATCGCAACAACGACTTTGACTACCACAACGATTTGCGTGGCCGCCAGGCTCCGTTCGGATGTCATATCCGGCGCATGAACCCACGCGACACGAAACTCACGCGGCTCACTGACGTCAAGTTGCATCGGCTGATAAGGCGCGGCACCACCTATGGACCACCATACGATCCGAATGCTCTTTCTGAAGCAGACGACGAAGTGCCGCGGGGCGCCATCTTCCTTTTCATTAGTGCCAAGGCGATGGCCACAATCGAATTCCTACAACAAGAGTGGATCAACGACGGCAATTTCATAGGTATCGGTGACGAGCGTGATCCAATCATTGGGTTGCAGCAAGAGGGCGCGACTTTCACCATTCCGAAAGACCCGGTCAGAAAACTTGTGCGCGGCATCGAAACATTCAATGTGCTCCGCGGCGGCGAATACTTCTTCATGCCGAGCATAAGTGCGTTGAAATGGCTCGCGAATGGTTTCCAGTGAGGAAAACAAAACGATGCTCGCCTATAGACTTCTGAAAGCACAGACGCAACCGGAATTTCACGAAGTAGCGGAGCCGCACGCGGGACCTGGCCAAGTGGTAGTAAAAGTCGCTAGCTCCGGTCTTTGCCATACTGACTTCAC
>AR_comb_assmDRAFT_10106766_pt1 | contig 13734 bp, 15 predicted proteins | sample ArasoioldDNA_FD_10543 | JGI IMG/M metagenome (IMG submission 10543) | reverse complement strand
GCAGCAACGCAGGCCCGTTCGCTGATCGAGCAAGCCGAAGCGCTGGGAGAGCCTTCCGAAGATCCCTTGCTGTTGTTTCGGTTCTTTATGCCTTCTGGGTAGCTAACTATGTGGCGTTCAATGGCGACGCTATGCGCGATTTCGCAACGCAGTTCCTGGAGCTGGCGGAGAGGCAAAGGGCGACAGTCCCAATCATGATGGGGCATCGCCTCATGGGAACTACCCTACTGACTACGGGGGATATCGCGGCCGCCCGGGAGCACTTGGATCAGGCCATCCTGCTTTACGACCCTGCCGAGCATCGTCCGCTGCCGACTCGATTTGGCCAAGATGTTGGGGTGTCAATCTTGTCTTATCGGTCGTAAGCTCTGTGGTTGCTTGGCTATCTCGAAGCGGCGCTCACAGACGCCGATGACGCGCTCAAGACGGCACGAGAGATCATTCAAGCCGGCACGTTGATGTATACTTTGTTCCACGCTGCGTTACCATACACCCTCTTCGGCAATCACGTCGCGGTAGCCGCGCAAGCCCAAGAGCTTGTCGCTCTGGCCGAAGAAAAAGGTGCCTTGTTGTGGAATGCAGGCGGAATGATGCGCCAGGGCAGCGTACTGGCCCTGACCGGCAGGCTTCGAACGCGATTGAATGTTGATCTGCGGGATTACTGCCTGGCGGACAACGGGAGCGACCATTTGGATGCCATTCCATTTGCCGCACTTGGCGCGCGCCCATGCGGAGCTTGGGACAATTCGAGCAGGCGTGGCGCTGCATCGGCGAAGCGATGATAGTTGGGGCAAGGAAAAATGGTGCGAGGCGGAGATCCATGGAACTGCAGGTGAAATCGCTCTGATGTCGCCCGAGCTGGACGCGGTAAAAGCGGAGGCGCATTTCGAGCGAGCTCTCGCCGTTGCACGTCAGCAGCAAGCGAAATCCCGGGAACTCCGGGTCTCCACTAGTATGGCGCGGCTCTGGCGTGATCAGGGCAGGCGGGATGAGGCACGCGAGCTTCTCGCTCCGGTCTACGGCTGGTTCACTGAGGCCTTCGATTCGCTCGACTTGAAGGAGGCTAAGGCTCTGCTCGATGAGCTGCACGCATAGCTTGCACCTTCCGACTTCTCGGCGCAGACGGCTGATAGTGGTCCTTGGCGACGCAGATACCCTCAACACGTGTCCTACCGGTCCGCGTCCCCAAGGCCGATCTCAAGCCGCGCAGCTTAGTAGCAAGTAACGCCAGCGGCGCAGCGCCGTGCACTTCTGCGCGCCACACCTGCGACGCTGGCCGGCGTCCCCGGCCGCCCGACCCGGGCATCCGCCGTATCCAGCGCGACCGAAACGACTGTCTCTTGCGAGTAATGCAGAGACAAAGGGACCGCGCAAAGCATCGTGCTGCCAATGAGCATTGTTCCGAGGATTGCTAGCTTTTTCATGAGATTCCTCCTGTAGGTCCGTTATTGGTAGAACCAAAAGGCCGTTTTCAGATCGGGCATTGATATCAATCAGTACCTTGCGCTGACGCTATTTGCAGTCGCGCTATCCATCGACGATTGCGATGATAGAACATGCGACGCTCCAGCTCCGCCGCGAGACCTCCGTTACGATCCCAAGTTGGTGAGCCGTTCGCGGTCCAGAATGACGATCTGTCGGTGACTGCAACTCAGAAATTCCAAAATACCTAGAGCGTTGAGTTGGTGAAGCGCCCGGGAAACAGTCTCCAGGGTAAGTCCCAGATAGTCGGCGATATCGCGTCGGTTCATGGGAAGCGCAAAAAACCCGGCGATTGCTAGTCGCTTGTCCATTTCCAGTAGAAAGGCAGCGACCCGCTCCAATGCATTTTTACGTCCCAACAGCAGCATATGGTCTTGGGCATGCTGAAGGGTAGTAGTGGTCGTGTCCAGCAGATCGCGCACAACCAGGACGTCCTGTTCTGCAATGAGTGCCAGACTCTGACGCTTTACGAGACGGACCTTGGTGCGGACAATCGCCTCGGCTGTAAAGCGGTGAACCGCAGCGGTCTCCAGACCGAAGATATCGCCCACGAGGTGAAAGGCCCCAATCTGACGGCGACCGTCGAGGAGAAGCTTGTAGCTTCGCACTGCCCCTAACGTCACTTGATAGACATAATCCGCCGGCTCATTCTCTCCGAAGATTTGTTCGTCTTTTCCATAGCTAAAATCACTAAAATTGATCCGCGGCAGGGGCATTCCAGTTTCCGCGGGAACTCTATCTCCACCAAGACTAGCAAACATGGAGTATCTCCCTGTTTGTACGAACTGTTACTGAGGTCTTTTTGAATTGAAGAGATGATTTACTACAAGGCTAATTATGCGCACTATTGTCTCGGGAGACATTGTCCCTAGGGACAGGTCCATGTGTGCGGTATTTTCAGATCGCGTCCACGTTGCGGAGAGACGGACCGTTCGTGGTACCATGTGCCGGGTGTCTTCACCTCTGGTCACGTCGCAGGAGGGAGAATTGCCGGGTCGCGTTCACGTCGTCGACGACGATGCATCGTTTCGGACGGCTGTCGAGCGCCGATTGAAGAACGCCGGCTACGAGGTTGCAACCTATCCGTCTGCACAACAGCTGTTGGACGACCTGCCGGATGAGAGTTCCCCTGGCTGTATCCTTCTCGACGTTCGTATCCCAGGTCTAAGCGGTCCAGACTTGCAAGCCCGCTTGATCGATCTCGGATCGACCTTGCCGATCGTTTTTCTGACCGGCCATGCCGATACCCAAACCACCGTGCAGACAATCAAGGCCGGCGCCCAGGACTTTCTGACCAAACCGGTCTCGTCCGAACAGCTGCTTGGGGCTATCGAACGGGCGATTGCTTTTCACCAAGCCAGGCGGGATCAGCGCGGCGAGTTGGATCGTTCGCGTAGCCTCTTGGGGCTGCTGACCCCGCGTGAAAGACAGGTTTTCGATCTTGTCGTTCGCGGCAAGATAAACAAACAAATCGCAACCCAATTGGGGACGACGGTACGGACCATCAAGGCTCACCGCCATAGAGTGATGGAAAAGATGAAGGTCCAATCTTTAGCTGAACTGGTCTCAATTGCGGAGCGCCTTGGGGTTCTTCACGCACCCGAGACCGCTAAATAACACCGCCATCTACGACCGCGGACACTTGGCCTGTCCCTTGGGACAATATGAAGATTTGTGACAGGAGAGTAACAAAAGAACTCCGAGTAAAGTCCCGACCCCCGAGAACCGGCGCCGAAGCGCGCACGGTATGAGGCTTTCAATCTTGCCGAACCGTAAATCCGTGATCGTTGTGGATGATGATCCTGATATGCTTAGAGGCCTTCATCGCCTGCTAAGGCAATATGGTTTCAAGGTCGCGCTCTTCGATTCTGTCGAATCCTTTCAGAACCGAGCTGATCTTGATGCCGCTTTTTGCATAGTCCTCGACGTCAACCTGGGTGATGGTTCCGGAATTGAGTTGAGCCAGCAGTTGAGCGAGCGGGGTGCTTCATTGCCGATCATACTCATTACGGGCAATGACAGCGATGCGACGCGCAACGCGGCATTGCAGTCCGGTTGCGCGGCATACCTTACAAAACCTTTCCCAGCGCAGTCTCTGATCGAACCAATTCGAAAGGCGTCGGCCGCTCTTACCTGACGTCGGCATGCCGCAGATAGAGAGCCGCAATATTCTGCCCTAAAGCAAAAGGCTTGAAATAAGCGGTCGGGCTTCTCCCTGCAATCAGTTCAATCGTCCCAGCTCACGACGATGCTGACATTTTCCGGTAGGCTACCCTGCGCCTTATTCACGATATATCGAATCTGGTATCCACGCCAGCGCAGGTAGTTCGCCCAGATATCGTAGATATCCCTCGGCACTCCCCTGAGTGTGGTTTCCCAACCCGCCGCATTCCTGCTGATGGAGAGGCCGCCGTCTGTACAGAGCGAATCCGAGAACCGATATAGTTGAACTTCGCCAAGTCCGCTTTGAGCGGCGCGTCGAATGATTGCCGAGGTCAACTTTATCTTGTCATCCTCGGACATAGCCGATGCGGCGCCAAGCCGCTCGGTCAGTGCTCTTTTTTCCAGCTCCGCTTCGGCCAGAACCCGCACGTACTCGTCCGCCTTCTTCGCGTCTTTTGCGGCTGCTTGCCCTTGAACGTCCCGCGCATCTGGCAGCAAGTTGTCGATTTTTCCAGCCATGCAGGGTTCCTTGCTGGATGACCGGTGGAATAATGCGATGAAGCCAGAAACGCCAGCCTTGATCCAAATCAACGGTAACCACGTCTTCGATGCAGATCAGACACTCCGATACGTTACTCGGGTGTTTTGGCGCCGCCAGCCCTCGTTGATCCGAGCGGTCCACCTGCCGCGACAGATGCAGGCATACCGATCGCGCGACGCCGGCCAGTTCGCATCGGACGTGCCGAAAAAGACCGACCGCCTGCCCCGAGTGAACTCGGCGATCCCTTCAAGGTCACGCGCTTTGGTATCAGCAACGATTCTCGCCTGGTGGACCCATTAAGTCCAAAACATTACCCAGAACGCGGCGCCCACGAGAGAAAAAAACCAAACAAGCGAAATCCACAATAATAATTCGTCGCGGCCCATGGTCGAGTTCTGCCGAAAGATGTTATCGGCTTCGAATGCGATTGAGTTGTCGGCGCCATACTTATCAAAGCACCCGATCAAATCTTGTTATTTCGCGCCAATGATTCGTGCTTTTTCGCCAAAAGCCGCCAAACCGAAGTGCTTCTGATCACCTTGATGGACTAAGGGTGAGGTAGACCGGCTCCGATTTCGAGGCCGCCGATCATCGTCGCCGTTCTTCTGAACGGGCTCCCTTTGATAGGGAACTATCGGTCCTCTTGTCGCGCAGCCGGCCTGATGACCGGAATTGGTTCGGGCTCATTCCGGTCCATCTTTTGAATGCATGCGTGAAGGAGCCAAACTCCTGATATCCCAATAACCACGCGATTTCCGAAATGGGCAACGCGCGATCTCGGAGGTAGCGTCCGGCGAGAGCAGCCCTTACTTCCTGCAGTATTTTGGTAAACGTTAAGCCCTCGGCCAGAAGTGAGCGCGAGAGCGTACGGCTACTGAGACCAAGTTGACGCGCGACCTCCGAAGTGTTGGCTCTGCCGTGGGGAAGCAACTGCGGAAGCACTCGCTCTACGTTCGAACGTACCCTGTCGGGGTTGGGATGGCGCGCGAGCGCTTCCTCCGCGTATTGGCGCAGCAGCTTATTCAGGTAAGTGTCAGCTCCAACAATCGGAAGAGAAGCGACCTGGGACGGAAAAACTATCTCGTCGGCGTCAGCTCCGAACTCAATATCGCTCGCCAAGAACGATCTATATTCGGCGGGTGTGCCATCGCGATGATGCCTGACCGTTACTTTTCGTGGCGCTAGTCGATTGTTTGTCAATTGCCGGCATATACGCACCACGGTCGTGAGCCAAAACTCGATCTGATGCCGATCCGAGAATCGATCAACGTTCACGTAGTCAAGCGCGATGACTGCTGCCTGATCGAAACGGAAGCGCAAGCGGACCCCTTCATTGTTGATCTTGCAATAGCGCTCTGCGTTGCTGAGAGCATCCGCAAGTTGATTTGAAGATGCAATGACGTAGTAGAGCAAGCCGATCTCGCGCAGGTCAAAATTACGCGCCAGATGAAATCCCAGAAACTCATCCTGAAGTTCGCGTGCTGCCAGTTCCAGCACCTTGATCTGCGTACGCACCTCAAGGCGAAGGGATGGATCTTTTACTTCAGCGACAGTCAATCCCGCCTCGGAGAGGACATTCGCCATGCCTTTACCCGCTCCACGCATTCGGGCGCATGCCAGACGAGCGATGCCCCCAGTGGCGCTTGGTATGGAACTGAAATCCCTCGGCTTGGTAAAGCGCATGAAAACGGCTCAGTTCGAGCAACGCAATCCTGATGTTGCGATCGTAACTCAAAATCTCTGGCGCTCCTAACCGGCGTTGCGCCTGCATCTCCCCCGCAGGTCTGGCGCTCGCGCGCTCATTAGAATTGAGGCTTTCGACCATTTTCTGGCGGACGCCTACGGACAAATGCAGTGAAGGGATAGCGCATTACCGGAGCAGGGAAAAACCGGCGGCGATAAATGACTGCGTCCACTGGCCTCGGCGCTTCTTGTCCTAGGTCAACATGGACAGCTTTTTCACCCCTACGCTGATCGGAGCATTTGCCGAGCGAAGGAGGGGTCGTTCCGGTGTTTGTCAGAGGCCCGGATCACCCTCGTTCCGAGCCTCGCCTTTTAGTGACCCCGCACCGGCAGCGAGCATTGCCGCTCAGGCGTTGGCGTGATCAGGATTGCCCGATTATCCGCCGAGCGATCGGACGTGCCAATAAGGGGATGGGTGCGGGTGTTCGCTCAGCCGGTCAGAGCAGCTTCGACAATCAGAAGCTGTCAACAAGGCGAGAATTACCGCGGCTCTGATGGACGATCTTTTTCGCGACGGTCGCCAGGCGATTTGTCCGAAGGATCTTCCTCAACGTCGTTCGCCTCTTCCGCTTCAATCAGGCTCAATAGCAACTGCCGTCTTTTGGGATCGGTCGTTTCGGCAAGCTGCTTCCGAAAAAGTCTGAGGTTTTCTTCGTGGATGAATTTTTTCATGAGCCTGCTCGCTTAAGTCCTCGCGGCCGCAATGGCCTTGGGCGTCTTGCCTCACAATTTCAAAGCCCTTCGCCTGCAATCCAATAATTACGGCGATGGCCAATTGTGAGCATTTCTTTGGCCCAACCCAGTGCATTCTCCCATCCGGGTCATCGTCCTTCGGATAGCTGACAAATGCCGATCGAATGGCAGTCTCAATCGCGTCTTTAGGATCATCCCACATCGAGCTTTGCACGGTAGAGACTTGTCTTAGCGCGCAGTTCATCGTTCATGAACATGACCGTAGTGCTGCCCACAAATTGCGACTGTCTGTTCATCGGCTCACCCGCCCCAGTGTTTGTTTTGGACCCGCCAAACTACGATAGGAGCCTTTGTTGAACTATTGCCCCAAGGGCCATTGTCCCAGCGGACAAGTGACAGTCGGTAGAAGTGCTGGATGAAGCGCGACACTCTGTGCTTCCAGCTTTTGGTGGTCTGGCTGGTTATCTTGGCCAGTGGTCTCGCATCTGTGGCTCAGGTAAAGGCGCTCTCAGATCGATGGCGCGATTTGCCAAAAAGCAGATCCCTTCAAAAGGAAGTCTGTCCATCAAGAGGAAGTCTGATCGTAAACGTCGCGCCGCCAGGTTGATTTTCAGCCCATATCCGCCCGTTGTGGGCTTCTATGATGGTGCGCGCGATAGACAGTCCCATGCCCATGCCTTCCGCCTTGCTGGTGAAGAACGGTTCGAAGACCTCTTTTATTTTGTCTTCAGGAATGCCCGGTCCGCAATCCGACACGGATAGCTCGGCAAACCTTTCGACGCGCGAAGTCTGAATGCTGCTGACGCGGTTTTCGTTAGGAGTATCCTTCATCGCGTCGATCCCGTTCACGACGAGGTTCAGAATGACTTGTTGAAGCTGGATGCGGTCGCCGAGGATCGGAAGCGCATCCGGTGTGATCCCATTAACCAGTTCGACTTTTCGTGCCACAGCCAACGTCGAAAGAAATTCGATGGCTTCCCGCGCAACGTCGTTGAGGTCGAGACTTCTCAGTTCGAAGGGTGTCTTTGTCAGGAGGCTCTTCATCCTCCGGATGACCTCGCTGGCGCGCCGGTCATCCCGCACGATATCGCCAACGATCTCGTTCAGTTCCGCGACGTCGGGGCTTGGAGATTTCAGGATTGCTTGTGCGGTTTCGGCGTTGGTCATAATAGCGCCCAGCGGCTGGTTAATTTCATGAGCAATTGACGCCGTCAGTTCGCCAGCCGTCGAGAAGCGCATGACACGGGCAAGTTCTGACATGCGCTGCCGGGACTGCATTTCGGCCAGACTACGCCGACGACGCGCATTCAGCAGGGCCGAGATAAGCCCGGCTTGCAGGAGAAGAACGGCGGCGGTCAACGCGATTTGCCACGAATAACGCTCCCATGCCGTTGGCTCCCGAAACAGGACTTCGCTTTCCGGTGGCAGGCGACTTTCGCTGATGTTCCAGCGCTTAAGTTGTCGCCAATCGTATTTCGGTGTTGAGAACTCGAGTGGAGGAACCATGATGCCACTTGCCTTCTCTCCTCCCAACATTCGGACGGCAACAGCAGCAGTCGGTCGGGCACCCTCGGCCGGCGAAAACATTGGGCCGCCAACAATCTCACCGTTAAAGTGAGACTGGTCGAACGAAAAAATGGGAGCGTTGGCGACCTCATAGATGCGCTTCAGTGGCTCCTTGTCTCCATAAATCGCCCCTGCGCCGTCCGTCCATAGCTGCTGAAAAAGGATTGCGCTATGGGGCGGCAAACTCGCAGCCTGCTTCAAAATTTCCTCGAACGGCCGCTCGTTGTAAAAAATCAATTCAACCTTGTTCTCCAGCAACGGACCCAGTACCCGTTTCTGCTCGCCGATCCAAAATCGCTCATTGGGGGAGTTTCCGATTATGATCGCGATCGCCTTCGTCTCCGGCAACAGCCGAAAAATGTTTTCCACAAGAGCGACTTGATCGAACCGCACCCCAACCACGGCGTCTTGCTCGGACAACATGGATTGTTCAACCCGACGCAGTTCGACAGCCGCGAGCAGCATCGGCGTTGTCGGATAAAGGTCTGCCCTGTTTCGCTGGACGAAGCGAGCCGCGGGCCCACCAAAAGCGACGACTAAATCGGGCGGTCGTTGGGCATAGAGCGCCGCGAGGTATTCAACAAATTTGGCCTCAGCAGCATCGTTGCCACCCTGAGCCGTGACGAGGGAATATTCTTGAATTTCCAGCGGCCAAGGCGACTGCCGGCCCAGTTCATCGCGGATCTTCCTGCTCCATGCGGCCCCCGGTTCGAAATTCTGGCTATACGAATGAAGGAAGATGATTTTTTTCGGTTGAGCGGCACTCTCGCCAATTGAGACCACAAGAACCACAGCGGCGGCGACCCACATATAAACGAGCCGCTTCAGCCGTGAGGTGCGCGTTGCGGCCATACGGTCTCCATGGGTCGCGATCAGTTTGCTTAGGGTTTCCCGCCCCCCGATTAGAGCACCCAAGGTAGTACCTCATCGGCTCCCATGAATGCCCTCACCAGTACGTGACCAAGTTGGCCAACAAATTGAGGTCACTCCCGGTCTGCGGCGTATAGATAACCGGCGTGGGATTGTTCGTGTACCCAAGCCCGATGCCCACGCGAATGCCAGGCGCAATAGATGCATTATATCCTGCGGTTATCGAAAAGTTGCCGGTATGCGCGAGTTGGCCGCTCTGCAAAGCAGCATCGACCAGATATTGGCTGAAGACATTTCGGGAGACAACCAAGGACACCATATCTGTCGGCCGGGACGGCAGAAGGCCTATCCCGTAAAGGCGTAGCTCGTAATACTGGCTAATGCGATTGAATTCCGGCGGCGCGTACATTGCGCTGACGCCAGCGTACCACCCTCTTGCAGCCTGACCTTCTACCGGCGCCAGTTGGACAAATTGTTGATCCGCCAGAACATACGCTGCGTAATTCCCCGTATTCCGCCCGCCAAATTCGAAATCGACGTATCTGCTTGTGTTGACTATCGGTGCGGCACGCACCCAAGTCGCAAGCTGGCCGGGGGATGCCTCCTTCTGATAACCAAACTCGTCGATTACGAGAACCCCGCTGTTCGGCGTGGACCAGCTCAGGCCGGTCGGGTTAGTGGTCTTCTCAGCGAAAGGCCCATCCGGATTGCTCGCTATCTGCACGCCGAACTTGTTGTAAAGCCCGCCAGGACCGTTGACCTTGACGTTGATCGCCGGTTTCGTCCAAGCCCAAGCGCTAAGGCCAGCCTCGACCGGAATTAATCCGCTTGGTCCAAAGATGCTGGACGACAAATTGCCTGCCAGAAAGGGTCCCCAATATTCGACGACATTGGCCAGATATCCAACCTTCAATTCCACCTGCTTGTTCAGGAAGGTCTGATAGTAGCTGAGTGTCGCGAGGCTTAACGCGCTCGGACCGGCGGGCTCCCAGGTGTCAAAATTGTAAATTCCGCCAACTACGATCTGCCCATCGGAAATTCCGTATCTGCTGAGGTCGAACGTCATCTGCATCACGTTATTCGTGAACAAGGTTGGCTTCTGACCATTATAGACTTGCTGGCCGAACGTGGTCCGTTCCGCGGGCAGCATGTTGTCGAAAAAGTTGTTGTTGCTGTAGCCGATGTATCCGATCCCAAGAGCTGCAAGACTTGACCGAATGCCCGCGAAATCAGGGTCGATGGTATCCTGCGGGCCGGGCAGCGCAATGGTGAGCCCCTTGATCCGTAGCGCCTCGAAATCCGGCGTTGGCGTGGCTGGCGTGGCGACCAATTTCGGAGAAGCCAATGCTGCATCTTCCGCCAGCTCCGCCGCATGACATGTTGCCCGCAGAAGGAACGCCGCACAAATCGATAATGTGATCGCCTTGAACATGGAGACTCAAAACCGAACGGATCTGGAATTCACAATTATTCTTTCTATACCTGAAGGCGAATGACAGGTAGCAAGGATACTGATACCTCTTGCGCGCGGGCATCCTGCCCCTAGGTCGCAGATGTGGTGTCGGCGGTATTCCGGCCCGGCGTTATCGCAAACGCAGCGTCAGCAGGCTGGGGAGTTGCGCAGCGGCTCCGGCCGTGCGTCCGCCCGGCGCGATCCGCATTAATTCGGCTCTACGAAGCAGCCAATGTGCTGCTCACAAGCGTAGCAAAATGGTCAGCGCTCAAAGCCTGGGGTATTCGACTTGCGAAGCGAATCGGGCTGCGCAGGCGGTTGCCCGAAAACTTGCCGTCATTCTGCACTTAATATGGATTGATGGTACCGACTTCAAATGGTCATCAAAGGAGACTGCCGAGCATAAGACAATCAAATTCCCGTCGGCAACCGGCAGAAACCAACGTCCCTGCCGGGACCCCTGGCGTTGGTGCGATCGCCCCTGGCAATGGCGCTTCACACATCAATCCACTAGCGTCATCCTACGCCATCATGCGGAGGGCATGCAGGCATGCCCTACCGCGGAGAGAACCCTGAACCCGGCGGGGACACTTTTGGAGAGTCTTGACCGCAGGCCCGGGTCAAAATCCGACCTTCTACGGGTGTAGCGATGACCGCTCCGCCCCTATGGCGGGCGGCGGTATTGACCGTTCCGACATCTCAGGTTCGCGACTCATTCGCTGGATTGAGGAAGAGGAAAGCTAACGATCGGTATCAGGCTGGCAGGCCGGTCAATGCAATGGGTCAAGGTGAAGAACCGGGCGCATCCGGCGATGGATCGGGTGATAGGAATGCTGCTTTTGCTCCGCTTGATGTATGTCAATGCGCGGATCGCATCTAACGCTATTCGTGACTTCGTGTTTTTTCGTGTTCAGGAGATTGCGCTATGAGTGAAACGTTCAACCAAGGCATCTCTCGTCGAAAGGCTTTCACCTTGTTCGCCGGTGTCTTTGGCGCGGCGACGCTTCCTGCGGAGTTTATGGCCTCTGATGCTAAAGCCCAGGAGACCACACCGACCGCAGGCACCCCCGGAATGCAACGCCGTCAAGCACGACGCACGGGTCGCCACGAACGACGTGAGGCGAGGCGTACTGGACGCCATGAGCGGCGTGAAACTCGACGCGGCGGAAGCACCGAGACAACTGGCCAAGCTACTGGCCAAAAGTAAGTTACGGCATCACTGCCCGCCTCAAAATCGACCGGCCTATTCATCGTGGCCGGTCGAAGCACTGGCCAAACCTGACGGCGGGGTCCCAATTGCAGCGACTCAATTGGCCGCCGGCAGGTGTTTTGCGCTGCGCTGCTCGAGCGTCGGCTGCCGGTACCGGGCGTCCTGCGGCAGGGTCATTGTTGGTGCTCCGCGCGAACGCCACTTATTCGACGTAAGCCTCGAGCAGGTCGCGCAGGCGTTCGATGTCCCGAACGGTCTTGCCGGAATAGCGCATCGTGACGAGCTTCACCCGGATCGCCGCAGCTACGTCATCGGTTTTCCTCTCGTAATGGTATAGTGGAGTTTATGGCGCGTTATATTGACGAATATCCTGCAACCTGGAGAAAAGGTGCTGTATTCCACGAACGCGCACTGGACCTACGTGCCGGCGATCGTGACGTGGGTGGCGGCGCAACGGCGTTGGCTGAACGCAGCGAGAGAGGTGGCCTTAGTCAGCCACCTCCTTCTCGATCGTCAAAGTCCCAGTAGCGATCATGATCAGACGCCGCGGCAGCTACAAGGTTTCTGCGCCCGCTGTCCGAAGCACCTGTGAGCGCGTCAATACTGGGGACATTGCACATAGCCGTAGGCGTTGCGGTAACAACCTTGATTGTAATAGCCCGATCCGTAGGCGCCGTAGGCCGCAGCAGCTCCCACCGCTGCTGCTCCCACCGCTGCTGCTCCGACCGCTGCTCCGCGATAAGGATAATACCCCCCGCGATAGGCAACGCCACGATAGGCCGCCCCACGGTAGGCCACACCACGCCCTGCAACGGCACCGCCTCGGACACCTACCGCGCGAACCCCTCCTGCGTGAACACGTGCCCCGCCACGGTAAGCGAGCGCATCGTCGGGAACAAAGGTTGCGCTCAGTAGCACCGTAGCTGCCAAGCCAACCAGAGCATTTCGCAACATTGGTTGTTCTCCTTTTTGGTCAGATATCCAGACATATTCAGCCGAGACTTTTCCAGCGGGCACCAACCCGTCCTTTGAACCCTAATTTTTGTTACGTTCGAGCTACTGGAGCCTGCTTTGCTTTTTGAATCGACTGGGCTCTAGCAAGTTACTCCCCTCGCGCGCCTGCAGGCCGCGCGTCGGGCACGCGGTCCTTATGCAGGCGCCGTTTACGTAGTGCATTCCTGCGCCGCAGGCTTGGCGGACTTTGATAACAATGTCGACCGGCTGCAATCAATCTGATCATTGCCGTCCTCCTCCTGTTTCGGAGGGCCGCAATCATTAACTCCGCCTTAGTAAGCACATTGATCTATATCAACGCTCGCGCGAGGCTGACGCGGCGCGGTCCAACCATAGGCAAGTCGCCTCTTTTTGGATAAATGAGAACAATCCTGCTGACCGGCTAGTTGCGCACAGCACTTACTTCAGTTCATTTTGATCCAAAAGGTTCTGATCTGGTGATTGATCTCAGCGACTGGCACTTGCTCGTCATCTTCGTGGTGGGCCTCGTGGGTGCGATCGTATCCAGTGAGTTCGGGCGCTTGCTCGTCATGCGACGCCGCGTGGGGAAAGGCACCGATCTTGAAACACTCGAGACGGCGATCTTGGGGATGCTGGCGTTGATGATTGGCTTCACATTCGCAATGGCGCTGACACGCTTCGATGCCCGACGCGAGGCTCTTATGAACGAAGCGAACGTAATCGGCACCACCGCCTTGCGGGCTCGATTGCTTCCATCCCCGTACAGCGAAGAGGCGTTGGGCTTGCTCCACGAATACGGAGAGATCCGATTATCGGTCATTCAGAACGCACCGTCTGGCGAGAAACTGAAGAGTGCAAATGCCCGTTTAAACGAAATCCGTGAGGCGCTTTGGCTGACGACAAAGGGAGCGGCGGAAACGAAGAATATTGTTCCGATCGGCGTGTTCATCCAAGCAGTTAACGAAATGCTGGACAGTCAGGGCCGACACACGTTCGCGTTGATGAGCGGCGTTCCGAACGCGGTTTTCTGGGCGTTAT
>AR_comb_assmDRAFT_10089620_pt1 | contig 13735 bp, 10 predicted proteins | sample ArasoioldDNA_FD_10543 | JGI IMG/M metagenome (IMG submission 10543) | reverse complement strand
TGCTGACGGCATTGCTCGCAAGCTACCTGCCGGCGCGGCGTGCCGCATTGGTCGATCCGACGACTGCGTTGCGCAGTGAGTGACGTGACAGCGTCGTGGTTTGGGATTCGGGATTGGGGATCCGTCCGGTAGCGATTCGAGAGTATCGTGATTGGCGTAGCGGGACGCCAAGCGTCAAATCCCGAGTCCCGAATCCCTAACCACGACTATACTCCGCGGAATGCGGTTCATCGTCCGAGCGGTGCTGGCGCTGTCCCTCGCGGCGCCGGTAGCGCTTCGCGCCGCGGCCTCGCTGCCTTCGCCTGAATCCGTCTTCGGATTCGCGCCGGGCGCGGACTTCAAACTCGCGACATACGATCAATCGGTTTCGTACTTCCAGAAGGCTGCAGCCGCGAGTAAGTTCGTCAGGCTCGTCGATGCCGGACCGACGTCTCAAGGCCGGACGATGATCTTCGCGCTGGTATCGTCGCCGGCCAATCTGTCAAAGATCGATCGATATCGCGAAATCGCGAGGAGGCTGGCACATCCTCAGGGTCTGAGCGAGGCCGAAGCCCGACAGTTGTCGCGGGAAGGCAGAGCTTTCGTTCATATCGATGGCGGTCTCCATTCGACAGAGGTGGCAGGGCCGCAGCACACGCCGCTGCTGCTCTACGACCTCCTCCGCCGGGCCGACGACCCCGACATCAAGCTAATTCTCGACAACGTGGTGTTGATGCTCTGGCCGACGATCAATCCCGACGGCCAGCAGATGGTGGCGTCCTGGTACATGCAGAACGTCGGCACGCCGTACGAGCTGACAGGGCTTCCGCGCCTCTACCAGGAATACGTGGGCCACGACAACAACCGCGACGGGTACATGTTGAACATGATCGAGTCGCGCGTGCTGGAACACACGTGGCGGCAGTGGGAACCTCAAATCATCTACGTCCACCATCAGTCCGGTCCGTTCCCGACGCGTATCTGGCTGCCGCCGTTTTCTGAACCCGTTGGCATTGACGCTCCGTACCTCATGTCGCGCGAAGTGAACATGATGGGCATGGGCATCGCGAAGGCCCTCGAGGAGCGCGGACAGGTCGGCGCAACGCACATGGGTACCGCGTTCGACGCCTGGTACCCCGGGTACGTGGACTACGCGCCGAATTTTAAGAACATCGCCGCGTTCTGGACCGAGACAGCGCTGTTCCAGTACGCGACGCCACACACCTACAGCATCGACGACTTTCCGCAGAACATGCGCGACCTACGGCCGCAGAGTCTCTACTCGAGTCCCTGGGCGCCGGGACTCTGGCGGCTGCGCGATGCCGTGGACTACATGGAAACGGCGTCGCTGTCGGTCCTCGAGTTTGCCGCCAAGTACAAGGACTCGCTGCTCCTGAATCGGTATCGCGCGGGGATCGACCAGATAGCGCTTGGCGGCAAGAAGGCGCCGTTCGCGTACTTCGTGCCACAACAGCAGCGAGATCCGGTCGCGGCCGTCGAACTGCTGCGGCGCCTGGCGTTCGGCGGCGTGCGAGTTGCTCAACTGACCGGTGATGCCGTCGTGGGCGGTGAAACGCTGCCGTCAGGCACGTGGGTCGTACCGACCGATCAGGAATTCGCTGCGATGGCGCGCGAAGTGCTCGACATCCAGCACTACCCCGACCTGCGTCAGTACCCCGGCGGACCGCCGGAACGGCCATACGACGCCGCGGGATGGACGCTTCCGTTGCAAATGGGCGTGCGAGTCGTGTACGCGACGGCGCCGGTCGACGCGGAAATCCGGGCGAAGATGCGGACGCTCGGTCCACTGCCTGCAGTCAGGGTCGCGCCAGCGCCGTACGACGCCGGATTGAAAAAGGACGCGGCGCCCTTCGACAGCACGCCCGGCACCGGCTTCGACTCGAGCCCGTCAGCCGCGGCGATCGTTCCTCCGCCTGGCCGGATCAAGGGATCGGGCGACACGCTCGTCGTCGATCCAGCCGAGAACAACGCCTTCCGCGCGCTGAATCGCGCCTGGGCGCTCGGCGCGACCGTGCAGCGCCTTGGTTCGCGTTACGCGTTGACCGGGCTGTCAGCGTCCGCCCAGGACGACATGGTGCAAACGCTTGCGCTCACCGCCGAACGGCGCGACGGCGCACCGCGCGCCGGCGCTGTCGTTCGCAAGCCGCGAATCGGACTCTACCAACCGTGGACCGGCAGCATGGACGAGGGATGGACACGTTGGCTGCTCGAACAGTACGGCTTCGCGGTGATCACCATTCATCCCGAGGACTTCAAACAGCCATTGCAGGGCAAGATCGACGTCCTCGTGATGCCCGACGATGCGCGCGTGCCGGTGACCGGCGCGGCCGCGGGCACGCGCGGCGGACGTGCAACGGCGCAGCGCCCCGAACACGCGTATCAGCTCACCGACGACGACCTGGGGACGTTCGAGCAGTTTGTCCGCTCCGGTGGAACGGTCATCTGCCTGAGCAATGCGAGCACCTTCGCCATTCAGCAACTCAAGCTCCCCGTTCGCAACGTCGTGAACGGGCTGCGGCCCGACGAGTTTTTTCTCCGCGGCTCGATCGTTGAAGTCACCGTCGACACAGGCCACCCGGTGATGGCCGGTATGCCGGACAAGACAGCGGTCTTCGTGGACGGAAGCCCTGTATTCGAGACACTGGAAGGGTTCCGCGGAACGTCGTTGGCGCGCTATCAGGAGTCGGGGTCGCCGCTCCTCTCGGGGTACTTGATTGGCGAGAGATACGTGAACGGCAAGGCGGCGGCGCTCGATGTCGAGGTGGGCCAGGGTCACGTCATCCTGATTGGGTTTCGGCCCGAGTGGCGCGGTCAGCCGTTCGGCGCGTTCCGCGTGCTGTTCAATTCGGCCTTGTTTCACTAAAAGGAGCGCAAGGCTTCAGCCGTGCGGGAAGGAGCGCGAGGCTTTAGCCGAGCGACCGAGCGATGATCCGCATCACCGACACGATCGCGATTGACGAACGCGAGGTCGACGAGCGCTTCGTCCGCGCGTCCGGTCCGGGCGGACAAAATGTCAACAAGGTTGCGACGGCGGTCGAACTGCGGTTCGACGTAAGCGCCTCATCGCTGCCGCCGGACGTCCGGGAACGTCTCGTCGCGCTCGCTGGACGGCGCCTGACCAGCGACGGCGTGCTCCTGATTGACAGCCGCGAGCACCGCACGCAGGCGCAGAATCGCGAGGCCGCGCTCGCGCGGCTCGTGTCGCTCATCCAGCACGCGGCCGTGCGCCCCAAGCGGCGCCGCCGGACGCGGCCTACGGCGACCTCGCGGGAGCATCGCCTCGCCGGTAAACGCCGGAGGAGCGAGATCAAGGCAGGACGAAGCCGGAAACGAAACGACGACTAAGAAGGAGCCCTCATCATGCAAACGACGAGATTCATCAACGCAGCTGCCGTTGCGGCGGTCATCGCGTGCGCCGGACTCGCATTCGCGCAGGCGCCCGCGGCGCCCGGGCAACCACCACCACCCCAACAGCCCATGAGCTTCTTCGTGACGAGCGCCGGGCCCGGCAACGGCGCGAATCTCGGCGGCCTCGCCGGCGCGGACCGTCACTGCCAGTCGCTCGCGCAGGCTGCCGGTGCCGGCGGCAAGACGTGGCATGCCTATCTGAGCGCGGCGGCGGCGAACGGACAGCCGGCCGTCAACGCCCGCGATCGCATCGGCGCGGGACCGTGGTACAACGCGAAGGGCGCGCGCGTCGCCCAGAACGTCGCAGACCTTCACGGTGACACGCTCGAGGCCGCGCGGCGCGGCAACAACCTCACGAAGGTCACGGCGATCAGCGAAAAGGGCGACACCATCAACGGCGTCGGCGACACGCCGAACCGCCACGACATGCTGACCGGTTCACAACTCGATGGCACGGCGTTTACCGACGGCGCCGATCACACCTGCCAGAACTGGACGAGCGGAGCCGCGGGCACCACGCAGCTCGGGCATCATGACCGCACCGGCGGCGGCAACATTTCTTGGAATTCGACGCACCCGAGCAGGGGCTGCAGCCAGGAGAACCTGGTCAGCACCGGCGGCGCCGGGCTGTTCTACTGTTTCGCGATCAACTGACGCTTTCGGATGGCGGACGACTACGAAGTGTTCGCGCTCGGCGACGTGGCGCTGCAAAGCGGCGCCACGTTGCGCGACGCCAGGCTCGCGTACAAGACGTACGGACGTTTGAATCCCGCGTCCGATAACGTCGTCGTCATGCCCACGTTCTACGGCGCGCGCCACCCGGATGTCGAGTTGATGATGGCCGACGGGCGCGCTCTCGATCCGCGACGCTACTTCGTCATCGTGCCCAACATGTTCGGCAATGGCCTGTCGTCGTCGCCGAGTAATTCGCCGGCCGCGCAGGCGCAAGCTCAATTTCCGCGCGTCACGCTTCACGACAACGTGATGTGTCAGCACCGCCTGGTTCGCGAGCATCTCGGCATTTCGCGTATCCGCCTCGTCGTGGGTTTCTCGATGGGCGCCCAGCAGGCGTTTCACTGGGGAGCACTCTTTCCCGACATGGTCGACGCCATCGTGCCCATCTGCGGGACGGCGCGGACCTCGCCCCACAACTTCGTATTCCTCGATGGTGTGAAGGCTGCGATGTGCGCGGACGCCGCGTTCAAGGACGGGTGGTACGACGCGCCACCGGAGACGGGACTCCGCGCGTTCGGCCGCGTGTACGCCGGATGGGTCTATTCGCAGGACTTCTATCGTGAACGCGAGCACGTCAAGATGGGCCTCGAAACGGTCGAGGACGTCATGCGGTCCTCTGAGGCACGTTACCTTCAGCGGGATGCGAACGATTTGCTCGCGATGCTCTGGACCTGGCAGCACGCCGACATCAGCCGCAATGAGGTGTTCAACGGCGATTTCGCAGCGGCGCTCCGAGCGATCCGCGCCCGGGCGATCGTGATGCCCGCCACCACGGATCTCTATTTCCGGGTTCGCGACAACGAGCTCGAGGTCGCTCAGATGCCGAATGCCGAGCTGCGACCGATTCCCACTATCTGGGGCCACGCAGCCGGTCGAGGCCTAAATCCCGCAGATAACGTCTTCATCGACCAGGGCTTACGTGACGCGCTACAATGAAGGTCCTCCTGAAGGAGTCCCAATGCATTCGATGAGGACGCTCGTCGGCGCCGCGGTGGCAGCGTTCGGTGTGGCGGGCTTCGCGTCGGTCCGTGTGCCGGCCGCAGGTGCCGCCGATTCCGTGCCCGCGAATCCTACGTTCGCACGCGACGTACTGCCGATCTTCCAGAAATCGTGTCAGGACTGTCACCGCCCGGGCCAGATGGCGCCCTTCTCGCTACTTGACTACGAGAGCGCGCGGCCGTGGGTGCGATCCATCAAGGAGAAGGTCGCGAACCGCTACATGCCGCCGTGGCATCTCGATCGGACGATCGGTGAATACGATCCTGATCCGTCGCTCAGCGACGAGCAGATCGCGATCATCGTGAAATGGGTGGACAACGGATCGCCGAAGGGCGACCCGAAGGACGCTCCCGCGCCTCGCGTCTTTCCCGCCAAGGACACCTGGCAGTTCGGCGAAGAACCGGATCTGATCGTCACGAGCCCGCCGATCACCGTCCCCGGTGTCGGACCTGACATGTATCCGGAACCGGAAGCCCCGACGGGCATGACGGAAGATCGCTACATCAAGTGGATCCAGGTGATGCCCGGCGACACGCAGGTCGTCCATCACACGCTGGTCTTCGCGGTGCAGGACGTGCCCTCGAATGGCATGCCGATTATCCCGGGCCTGAATCTTTCGTCAGGCGGCGGACGCGGCGGCCCGAGTATCCGCGCGCTGACCCGCCAGGAAAATGGCGGCGCGCGCATCGTCACGTCGATGCTGACCGAGTACGCGCGCGGCAACGACGGCGACATCTTCGACGACGGCCAGGCGAAGATGCTCGCGGCGGGCAGCGCGCTCCGCTGGCAGTTTCACTATCATCCGAACGGCAAGACCACGGTGACGGATCGCACGCGCGTCGGGATCAAGTTCTATCCGAAGGGCTGGCAGCCCAAGCATCTGATTTCGACGATGGCGCTCGCCTCGCCGGAAACGCTGGCGATTCCACCGGGCGATCCTGCGGCGCGCAGCGACTCGTACTTTCCGCTCGCAGGACCGGCGCGTCTCCTGAGCTACCAGCCGCACATGCATTACCGCGGCAAGCGCATGGTGCTCGAGGCGATCCTCCCCACGGGCCAGGTGCAGACGCTCACCGACGTGAACCGGTTCACGTGGACGTGGCAGATCACGTATCCGTACAAGAATCGGCCGGCGTTCCCGAAAGGGACGGTCCTGCACTCGATTGCGTATCACGACAACTCGGCGGCGAACAAAGAGAATCCAGACCCCACGGCGTTCGTCGGCTGGGGCGATCGCACCGTCGACGAGATGAACATCGGCTGGCTCGACTTCTACTACATCAGCGACGAAGAATACGCCGCGCTGCAGAAGGAGCAGGGCGCACAGCACTCGCGTTGACTGTTTCCTAACGTCGGATTGCTATAGTGAATGCAGTCGATGTCAGGAAAGATCTGCCGCGCCATCGCTCGTGCGCGCGTCCTGTTTGGGTGTCTCGCGTTTGCGCTGATCGCTTCGGCGCACCTCGACTCGACGTCGGTCGTCCCGAACGGTGACCAGGCGGCGTCGTGGCGTCCCGATCCCGTCGGCATCCCCGCCGACCTGACGAACGCACCCGACGATCTGGAGGGCGGCCTCGTCGCCGCGGTTAGAGCCGACATCGACGCCGATGGCGACCTCGACCTGGTCGCCACCGATCGCGCGCTCAACCTGCTGGTCTGGGTCAACGACGGCTCCGGCCACTTCACGCGCGAACGTCCCAGGCGGGCCGCCGGCGTCAGCACGAGCGCTCCCGCGCCAACGCTGGAACGCAGGTCCCACGCATCGCTGCTCTCGACCGTCGTGGATCCGCCAGCCGCCGGACTCCCGCAGTGCCCGGCGCTCGACGACGGGCTTCCGTGCGCAACCCGTCCACCGGCGGCGGACCCCTTCGCACTTCGCTCGACAGCCTCCGACCGCCCGTCCCGCGCGCCTCCCGCCGCCGCACCGCTGACGTAAATCCCTTTGCAACAGGCGCGCGACGCGGTCGCGTGCGTAGGTGCCAGGAGATCTCATGAGTGCAGCACAGCGTGCGGCCTGGCCGCGTTCGCTGGGGTGTGCGGTCGTGTCGACGATTCTTTCGTGTGGCGCAGCGTACGGTCAGTCCTCCGCCGACCAGCCGACCGAACCGCTGGTCCTGACGGTTGACGAAGCCGTCCGGCAGGCGATCGATCACAACCTGACGCTCGTCGCGGAACGCTTGTCGATACCGGTGGCCGAGGCGCGGGTCGTGACGGCGCAGCTTCGGCCGAATCCGGTGCTGACCGTCACCGCCATGCTCCCCGACAGCACGGTGTTCCAGGAGAACATCAGCCCTCGCGAAGCGTTCGCGCGCGGCGATGTGATCTTCGAAGGCGGCGGCAAGCGGGAACGGCGCATCGAAGTGGCCGAAGCCGCCCGGTCGGTCGTCGACGTCCAGTTGCTCAACACGATGCGCACGGTCGTGCTCGACGTCCAGAGCGCGTTCGTGGACGTCGTCCTCGCTGAGCAGAACGTGGCGCTGGCTCGTGAATCTCGCAACGCGCTGGAATCGCTCGTGCAGGTGAACACCGATCGCGTCCGTACCGGCGATCTGTCGCAGGTCGAACTGACGCGGTCGCGGCTCGCCGCGCTGCAGTTCCAGAACGATGTCCGTCAACAGGAAGCGCGGCTCGCGGTCGCGCGTCATCACCTCGCCAACCTTGTCGGGCGCCAGGACGCGGCAATCCAGGTCAGTGGCGATCTCCGGGCTGATCGCGGAAACATCGAGCTCGACGTCATCCAGCGACTGGCGCTCGAACGTCGGCCGGATCTGCAGGCGCTCCATCGCGACCAGGCGCGCTCGGCCGCCGAGATCAGACTTCAGCTGGCGCAAGGCAAGATCGACTACACGCTCAGCGGGGAGTTCCACCACCAGACGCAGGCCACGCCCGAGAACCAGAACACCGGAAACCTGTACGGCCTGTCGTTGAGCGTTCCCCTGCCGCTGTTCAACCGCAACCAGGGCGAAGTCGCACGGGCCCGCCAGGAGGAGCGGCAGGCTGAAGCACGAGTTCGGGCGCTCGAAGCCGGGATCGCCACAGAAGTTCGATCGGCGTTCGAAACCTACACGGCCGCGCACGATGTCGTGACCACCATCGAGTCGCAGATGCTCGCGCAGGCGCGGGAAGTGCGATCGACCACCGAGTACTCCTACCGCCGGGGCGAGGCCAGCTTCATCGAGCTGCTCGACGCCGTCCGCGCGTTCAACGACACGATGCAGAGCTATAACGGCGCCCGGGCGGAGTACGCACGCAGCCTCTACGCGATCGAATCGATCTCGGGGGCACCGCTGACCGCTCGTGGCGCGCAGGAGAACCCATGAAGGCCTCGATCGTTAACGCCTTCCTCGCCTTCCTGGCCGTCGCCGCTGCGAGCTGTTCGGGACGTGCCCAGACTCCGCCAGCGACCGGCGCGGAAGCCGCACCACCGGGGACCGTGGAATTCGCGGCCGGATCGCCGATGCTCACCGAACTTCATCGCGCCACGGTGACCGTTGCCGACCTCCCTACGGAGGAAGTCGTGGCGACCGGCAAAATCGAAGTGAATCCGAACCGTGTGTCGAAGGTGCTGCTGCCGGTGGGCGGCCGGATCGTATCGGTGGCAGTCAAGGTGGGCGATGCGGTCGCCGCGGGCGCGCCCCTCCTGACGGTCGAAGGACCGGACGCCGATGCCGCGGTCTCCGCCGCTCTGACCGCTGATGCCAACGTCGCGCAAGCCCGCGCAGCGATCGTCAAGGCGCGGGCCGATTTCGATCGCGCGACCGATCTGTTCGAGCACAACGCGATTGCGATGAAGGAGGTCATCAGCGCCCAAAGCGCGATGGTGCAGGCCGAGGCGGTTGGTCAACAGGCCGACGCGCTCCGCGAGCAGGCGCGCCGCCGGCTGGCGGTCCTCAACCTCTCGGCGGACGATCCGCGGCCGCAGGTTGTCGTTCGTGCGCCGTTTTCCGGCAAGGTCCTCGAGCTTTCTATCGTGCCGGGCGAGTACCGAAACGACACGACCGCGAGCGTGATGACGGTCGCCGATCTCGCAACCGTGTGGGTCAGCTCGCAGGTGCCCGAGAGCTACATCCGGTTCGTGCAGGTCGGCGAACGCGTCGACATCTCGCTCCTGGCCTATCCGGGCGAAACGTTCTCCGGGCACGTCTCACGGATCGCCGATACGGTCGATCCGCAGACACGGACCGTCAAGGTGCAGGCGGAGATGAAGAATCCTGACGGCCGGTTCCGGCCCGAGATGTACGGGCGGATTCATCACATCGAATCAACCGTCCGGACAGTCGTCGTGCCATCAGCGGCAGTCGTCGAGCGCGACATCGGCAGCGTGGTCTTCGTCGAAACCGCGCCCGGCCGGTTCGTGCAGCGGCGCGTGACGCTTGGCGCACGGGCCGGTGACGTCGTGCGCGTCACGAGCGGCGTCGAGGCCGGCGAAGTCGTCGTGGTCGACGGCGTGATGCTGCTCAAGAACCTGGTCAAGGCGACGTAGACATGATCGCCCGTCTTCTCCGTCTTGCGCTCGCGCAGCGGTTCGTCTGCGTCCTGCTGGGACTTGTCCTTGTCGGGACGGGCTTGTGGGCGTTCACCCAACTGAGCATCGAAGCGTACCCCGACATCTCGGACACGCAGGTCGTCGTCATCACGACGTATCCGGGACACGCGGCCGAAGAAATCGAGCAGCAGATTTCGGTTCCCATCGAACGCGCGCTAAACGCCGTACCGGACGTGATCGCCCGCCGATCCCGGACCATCTTCGGCCTGTCGGTCGTCGAGCTGACCTTCGAGTACGGCACGAACGACTATTTCGCGCGACAGGTGGTTCTCGAGAAGCTGCGGCAGGCCAACCTGCCCGACGGCGTGACTCCGGAACTGGGACCGCTGTCGACGCCGATCGGCGAGCTCTACCGGTACACCCTCGAAGGCGACGGATACGACTCGCGGCGGCTGCGCGAAATCGAGGACTGGGAGATCGAGCCCAGGCTGCTGCAGGTGCCCGGCGTCACGGACATCACTCCGTTCGGCGGCCAGATCAAGCAGTACCAGATCGAAATCGATCCGGTCGCGCTGGCGAAGTACGGATTGTCGATTCGAGATATCGCGCAGGCCGTGGATTCCAACAACCAGAATGCCGGCGGCGCGCTCCTCGACAACCGCCAGCAAGGGCTGGTGGTTCGCGGCGTCGGTCTCATTCAATCCGTCAGCGATGTCGAAAACGTCGTCGTCACCGCCGGCGGAGGCGTGCCCGTGTTCGTCCGTGACGTCGGCCGCGTCCAGGTGGGCGCCGCGCCCAGAAGCGGGATCTTTGCCGTCGACAATCGCGAAGACCACGTCGAGGGCATCGTTTTGATGCGCCGCGGCGAGAATCCAAGCCAGGTCCTTCGCGGCATCCATGAGACGGTGGACGCCTTGAACAACGGTGGCCTGCCGGCGGGCGTGCGCATCGTACCGCTGTACGACAGGACCGATCTCGTCGACAACACGCTCCGGACCGTCACCCACACACTCATCGAAGGCCTGGTCATCGTCGTCGGCGTTCTGTTCCTCTTCCTCGGCAGTGTGCGTGCCGCGCTTTTGACGGCGATGACGATCCCCCTCTCGCTGCTCTTCGCGTTCGTGTGCATGCACCTGGCCGGCATTCCGGCAAACCTTCTTAGCCTGGGCGCGCTCGATTTCGGCATCATCGTGGACGGCACGCTGATCATGGTCGAACGGATCGTGCACGCTCTCACCGAGCGGCGTGTCGACGAACCTGGAGCGGCGCTCGACGTCATCCGCGAGGCCGCGCTCGAAGTCGAGCGACCGATTTTCTTCTCGCTGCTCATCATCGTTTCGGCGTACATCCCGCTATTCACACTGGAACGAGTCGAACGCCGTCTGTTCACACCGATGGCGTACACCGTCTGCTTCGCCCTCGTCGGATCGATGCTCTTCGCGTTGACGCTGATTCCGGTGCTCGCGACATACCTGTTCCGGCGGACACCACGGATCTGGGCGAACCCGGCGATCGAATGGCTGTCGTCAGCGTATCGCCGTGCACTAGAGGCCACCGTCTCGAGTCCCGGACGAGTGTTGGCGGGCGCAGCGTCGGTCGTCGCGGGCGCGCTGCTGCTGGCGCTGTCTCTTGGCTCGGAATTCCTTCCCCAGCTCGACGAAGGCGTCCTGTGGATTCGCGCGAACTTTCCCGCGGGCATCTCCCTTGCCCAGTCCGCTCGGCTGGCCTCGAGCATACGGACGCTCGTCCGGCAGTCGCCGGAAGTCCGGCTCGTCACGTCTCAGACCGGCCGGAACGACGACGGCACCGATCCGTATGGACCTAACCGCAACGAGTTCTTCGTCGCGTTGACGCCGTACGACACGTGGACGCGGGGCAAATCGAAGGCGGATCTCGTCGACGAGCTGTCGCAGCGGCTGCGCTCGAGCGTCCCCGGGACGTTCTTCAGCTTCACGCAGCCGATCATCGATAACGTCACGGAGGCCGTGACCGGTTCGCCGGCGGATCTCGCGGTCATCATCACAGGACCCGATCTACCGGAGTTGCGCCGGCTCGGAAGCCAGACCCTCGACATCCTGCGCGATGTGCGCGGCGCAGCTGACACCGGCATCGAGCAGGAAGAGAACCAGGCACAACTGCGCATCTCGATCGAACGCGACGCCGTGGCTCGGTACGGCATCAACGTGCGTGACGTTCAGGACGTCATCGAAATGGCGATCGGCGGGCGCGCGGTCAGCTCGTTCTTCGAGGGTGAACGGCGGTTCGACATCACGGTCCGCTATCTGCCCCAGGCGCGCACGGATCCATCCGCTATTGGCACCATCCTGGTCTCGACGCACGACGGAGCGCGAATTCCGCTTTCTCAACTGGCCGCCATCCGCGTGATGGACGGCGCGAGCATCATCGCGCGGCGCGACAACCGCCGCCAGATTTCGGTCCGTACCAACATCCGCGGCCGCGACCAGGGGGGCTTCGTCGCCGACGCACAAGCCCGATTCGACCGCGCTATCGTCCTTCCCGCCGGTTATCGGGTCGAATGGGGCGGTCAGTTCGAGAACCTTTCACGCGCCCGACGCCGGCTCGCGCTCATCCTTCCGCTCACCATCGGCGTGATATTCGCGCTGCTGTTTCTGACGTTCGGTTCGACGACGTACGCCGGCCTGGTATTGCTGAACGTACCGTTCTCCCTGGTGGGCGGAATCCTCGCGTTGTATCTGCGGGGTATCAACCTGAGCGTGTCGGCGGCCGTCGGCTTCATCTCATTGTTCGGCGTCGCCGTCATGAGCGGGGTGCTCGTCGTTTCGGAGATCAACCGCCGGCGCGCGGACGGGCGCGTTAGCGCACGAGAGGCGGTCGTCGGCGGCGCACTCGCACAGCTGCGGCCCGTGCTGATGATGATTGTCGTTGCGATGCTGGGCATGGTCCCGGCGGCGAGGGCCACCGGGATCGGCTCGGACGTCCAGCGGCCCCTTGCAACCGTCGTCGTCGGCGGGCTCCTGTCGACACTCGTCCTAACGCTGTTCGCGCTGCCCGCGCTTTACTGGCTGATTGCCTGCCGCCGCGACCGGAGCGAGCGGTGAACGGCGCTGTTAAAGCGCTGCTCGTGTTCGTCAACGAAGCGGACACATGGAACAACCGGCCGCTCTACCAGGCCGTCGTGGAGCGGCTCCAGCAGCTGGGCGTCGCTGGCGCGACGGCGCAGGTCGGCCTCATGGGGTTCGGTCACCACATGCGAGTGCATCACAAGGGCCTATTCGGGATCGCTGACGACCGCCCGATAACGATCGTATCCGTCGACGACGAGGCCAGGCTGCGATTCGTGATCCCCGACATCCGGACCATGGTGCGGGAGGGCCTGCTCGTTCTTCTCGATGCCGAGGTCGTTGGCGGAGGTTAGAATTCGGCGGTGCCGTCGCATCGCGCGCTCGCCCTTTTTGTCGCTACAGTCTTAGCCGCCGTCGGGGCTGCCGACCGCGACGTCGGATGGCCAATGCACGGCGGCGTCGACAACATCCGCTACTCGCCGCTCGCGCAAATCAACAAGTCGAACGTCGCCGGCCTGAAAGTCGCGTGGACGTACGATTCGCACGACGCGTTCAAGAACTCCGAAATGCAGAGCAACCCGGTCGTCGTCGACGGCGTCCTGTACGCGACGACGCCGACGATGCACGTGGTGGCGCTGAACGCCGCAACGGGCAAGGAGTTGTGGAACTTCGATCCGGCTGCAGGCAGCGGCGCGAAGACGCGATTCCGGCATCGCGGCGTGACCGTGCATGACGATCGCGTCTTCGTCACGTATCGCAACTTCCTCTACGCGCTCGAAAGGCGGACAGGCCAGCCGATTCCGACGTTCGGATCGGGAGGCCGGGTCGATCTCCGGGAAGGCCTGGGCATGCCCGCCGAACGCGCGAGTGTCAGCGCGAGCACCCCGGGAGCGATTTTCGAAGATCTGCTGATTCTCGGCAGCAGCGTCCCGGAGACGCTGCCGGGAACGCCGGGACACATCCGCGCGTTCGATGTGAAGACGGGCAAGATTCGATGGACGTTCCATACGATTCCGCAGCCCGGCGAATTCGCGTACGACACCTGGCCTCCGGATGCGTACAA
>AR_comb_assmDRAFT_10292899_pt1 | contig 13737 bp, 10 predicted proteins | sample ArasoioldDNA_FD_10543 | JGI IMG/M metagenome (IMG submission 10543) | reverse complement strand
CGGCCTGTGTGTACTTCAGCGGGATGTCATCTCCATCGGGCCACGCCGCGGTGGTGATCGTCAGCCCGGGTCCGGCAGGTGCTGCGGGCGCGGCGGGCGGCTGCTGCGCAGGCAGCGGGAGGTTCAGGACGACAGAGAAAAGCAGGACGAATAACAGTGAGCGCATTTGTTGACTCTCAGTCCAAAGCCTAAAGCCCAAAGCCTAGCGTTTGACGCCGTCCTGCCAGTTGAGCACGACGGCGAGCTCGCGTTGTGAGTTTTCTTGCACGGGCATCACCAGGAGCAACCGCTGTCCATCGCGCGTGGCGTCAGCCTGCGTTCCGGGATTCTGGTTGCTCAGGAGTTCGAGCGGCATCTGAAACAGTTTCTTCGGTGCGCTTGCCTGAAACGTGGGCCCCGGAGCGACGTCAACGGCGACGACCTCGCCCTCGCTATTGAGGAACATCAACTCCTTGCTGTCACCGCGCCATCGGGCCATACCGCGTGAGCCTTTCGACACCATCCATTTGCCCGACGCCTTATTGCCGCCCACCGAAAATGGCTGGACGTAGATCTCATCGCGGCCGGTCTCGGTCGACATATACGCGATCCAGCGGTTGTCAGGAGAGACGTACGCGCCGCGCTCCCGTCCGATTGACTGAATGGCAGGGACCGGCGTGCGATTTCCAGAAGCGTCCGGGTTCAGCGGCAGCGCACGAAGGTTGCCACCAAGCGTGAAGATGAGGAACCCGTTGTGCGTCCAATCAGTGAGATTCGAGATGCCCTCGGGCGCTGCCAACAGCTCGTCGTTGCCCGACCCATCAGCGGCCTTTCTATACAAACCCCATTTACCGCCACGATTGGACATCCATGCCAAAGAGCGGCCATCGGGCGACCATACTGGTTGTGAGTCGATGCCAGGATCGAAAGTGAAACGCGTACTCGCCCCACTGGTCAGATCGACGATCCAGATGTCGGCGTTGTCCGGTTGCCGCGGATCGTTCTGGACGACGGCAGCTTTGCTGCCGTCGGGCGACACCTTCATCGTGCCGTACGGCGCGGGTTCGCCTGGCCGGCCGGCGATCTCACCCTGCCGGGTGTACCAGGTGAGCTGACGGCTGTTGCCGCTGATCGGTCGAAACACCAACGTCCCGGTTCGTGAAGCGGAGAAGTGGCCGAGTGCAGCACCGCTCACACCCGACACTTGGTCCATAACGGTGACGGGATCGCCCTTGAGCGCGAGGGTACTCATGTCGAACTCCTGCGCAAGGAGTGCTCCATCACGCAGGAATAACACCATGAGCGGAGCGTCTGGGCTGCGTTGCGCAAGTGCGACGCCGTAGTCTGTCTTCAGCAGCGGCATGGTGCTTTGTGCATCGGGCGCCGCCTGAAGATCCCCGACGAAGACGGATCGAGTGCCCGGTAGTGCGCCACGCATGAAGATGAAGTGCCGTCCATCGGGCAGGATCACCGGATACGCGTGGACATCCTGCGCGCTGGCGGGTTTCGTCACCGGCGTCAGCGTGCCGCCATTCGCCGTCGTCTTCAGAATCCCCCTGGTGGACCCAACGAGAATCGTGCCGTCGGGGCTCCACGATCCGCCAATAGCCGGAGCGACTTCGCCAAGCGCCTGTGCAGGTCCACCGTTGGTGTCGATCTTCATCAGGTCTTTCGAGTTGCCGTAGGCGACGAACCGGCTGTCAGGCGACCAGAAAAGCGCGACGGTCTGTTGGTTGATGTGCGCGTCCTCGAGCCATTTGGCGACCGGCGAATCGAGCGTTCGAAGCCAGAGACGCGGTTCGCCGTCGTAGCCGTATGCGGCGAACACGATCTTGCGACCATCGGGAGAGACCGACGATATTCCCCACTGCGTGAAGTTGACGCTCTCGGGAAGGCCAATCTGAAAGCGCACGACGTTGGCTGCAGGGGGCGCTTCGCGGAAGTAAAGATAGGAAACACCTGCGAGCGCCAGGGCAAGCAGCGCAGCGACCGCACCAAGTGCGAGCAGTGGTGTCTGGCTCGTCTTTGCCGCGGCGCTGGATCCCGCCGGTGCGCTGTCGAGCAGCATCATCGCATCGCCCGCATCGCGCAGTCGCCGCTTGGGATCTTTTTCGAGACAGCGCTGCAGCAGCGGACGCACGCGCTCCGGGACGCGCTTGAGATCGGGATCTTGTCGAACGACGGACGCGAGGACATCGGTAACCGTGTCGCCCTCGAACATCTGCTCGCCCGTAAGCATCTCGTAGAGGATCACGCCGAATGCCCAGATGTCGGCGCGCTTGTCCACATTTCTGCCGCGCGCCTGCTCGGGCGCCATGTAAGAAGCGGTGCCGAGGATCACACCTGCGCCGGTTGACGCCACCGTGAGCGTTGGCGCGTCTTCGACCGATGTCGTCGCACTCCATGGCCCTTCGGCTTTGGCGAGACCGAAGTCGAGGAGCTTCACGACGCCGCCGGGCGTGATCTTGATGTTGGCCGGCTTGAGATCGCGATGGACGATGCCCTTGTCGTGCGCGGCTTCGAGACCGTCGGCGATCTGCCTGGCGATGTCCAAGGCTTCGTCGATCGGAATCGCGCCCTGCTTGATGCGCTCGGAGAGTGTCTGGCCCTCGACCAGCTCCATGATGAGCGCACGGTCTTCGACACCGTAGATGGCGGCGATGTTCGGATGGTTCAAGGACGCGAGCACCTGCGCCTCGCGTGTGAACCGCGCCATGCGCTGGGAGTCGCGGGCGAAGTCTTCGGGGATCAGCTTGATGGCCACCTCGCGACCGAGCTTGCTATCCGTCGCGCGGTAGACCTCGCCCATGGCGCCCTCGCCAAGTTTCGAGGAAATCTTGTAGTGAGCGATGGAGGCCGGCGTCGTCATCGGCGCGAATAGTACTACGCCCTACCGTGGCCGTTTCTTACTCTGATGGCGTCGTCGTCCTGGGTCCCTGGGCCTTGGTTCTTGGTCCGTCAAGCGGATTTGAGAGGCGCACTAGAGGTCCCGCCGTTGATACCTCCAGTAGGCGAGTGCCAGCGCCGCCAGCGACGTCACGCCGAGCACCGTCAGGTTGCGCGACTCGGGCGCCGTGCCACCGACAATACCCGGGGCGGAGTAGTAGTGGAAGGGTGAGAAGCGGGCGAACTCGCGCGCAGGCGCCCAGATCTTCTCGAGCAACTCGGCCAGATAGGCCGCGAGCGCCACCACGCCAATAGCGCCGATCACCGCGCCGCGCCGGCGCGCCCAGCCTGACACCGCGAGTGCCGCGCAGCCGAAACACCAGGCAATGAGCGTCACGTGCGCGCTCAGACTCAGCACCGTGCGCGCTGTGGGCCATGGCAAGTCGCGCGGAGCCATCCACCACAACCCCACCCATGTCGTCGCCTGCATCGCGCCAATCATGAGCACGGTGCCGATGGCCATCACCAGAAACGTCCGGCTCACGATGGTGTGCCTCGGCAGCGGTCGCGCCAGGAGCAGATCGACGACACTCGATTCGATCTCGCCAGCGGGTTCGGTCGCGAGATAGATCGCGAACTGCACGAGCAACATGACGATCAAGGGATCGAAGTAGGCGAATAGCACCATGCCGCTGAACGACGTCAGTGCCGGTCCCATTTGTTGCACAACGAACGACGGAACGACCTGCGCGAGGCGCTCGAAGTGTCCGCCATTCACGAATGTTGCCGCTGACGCGATGATCGCCAGTTGCAGCGCGGCCAGCACGAGCGCAAGCGATGCAGCGAGGATCCGTACCCGCCCAAGCGATCGCAGAACCAGCGCCGTCACGGTGTGCCCGCCCCTTTGTAGGGCACGTCCTTTTGGACGTGCCGGTCCTTCTGGACGTGCCTATCCTCGTGTCCGAGGAGACGAAGAATCGTCTCGTCTATCGTGAATGCCCTGAGCTGCACGTCCGCGACAGGCAGATGTCCGAGCCGTAGAACGATCTCGCCGAGCGGTCCTTGCACATCGAGCACCCACTGCGTCGGTTCGCGGGTGACGAGCGTTGCGCCCGGCAGCTGCGGCATGTCGCCATTCACCGGCGTCGAGAACAGCACGGTCATGCGCCGCGGCGCCGCCGCTCGCAGTTCACTGAGTGTCCGCACGGCCACGAGTTGGCCGGCGCGAACCAGGCCGATTCGCTGACAGATGCGATCGACTTCCGACAGGATGTGCGACGACAGAAATATCGTCGTCTGTCCCGATCGGGCAAACTCGTCGATGGTCTCGCTGAACGCCTCGATCATCAGCGGGTCGAGACCGGAGGTCGGTTCATCGAGGATCAGCACGCGCGGTTCGGTCATCAACGCCTGGATGAGTCCGAGCTTGCGCTTCATCCCGTGCGAGTAATCGCGCATGCGGCGGTTGAGATCGAGATCGCTGACGTCGAAGCGCCGCAGCAGAAACGCCAGGCGCGCCGGCGCAGGTGGCGTGTCGCCAAGCGACGCGAGGAATCGCAAGTACCGTGCGCCGGTCAGCTCGGGATAGAACGGCATCTCGCCGGGGAGATAGCCAACGCGGCGACGTGCCTCGAGTCCCTGACGATGACAATCGAACCCGAGAATCGAGGCCGTGCCGCTGGTCGGCCGCACGAGATCGAGCAGCATGCGGATGGTGGTCGTCTTGCCGGCGCCATTCGCGCCGAGAAAGCCGAACACCTCGCCTTGCGCGACCTCGAGCGATAGATTCTCGAGGCCGACGACCGGGCCGTAGTACTTCGTCAGCCCTCGCGTCTCGATCGCGGCAGTCACGCCCTACTTGCCCCTGGCGCGACCGAGTTCTCTCAGCACCGTCGTCATCAACTCGGTGATCGGGTCCTCGTCAGCTTGACCCTCGATCACGACGTCATCAGGGCCTGGCGTAATCGCAAAGCTCTCGTTGGTCACAGCGCCGCCAATGTATTCGTGTGTGCGCAGCTTCACTGACACGGAGAACGGCTGCCTGAGCATCGTCCCCGTCGCGGTGAACTCCTGGATGCGGAAGTCCGTGCCGCTGATCACGGCGCGTGCACTGAACAAGTCGAGTGTCGCCGACGGATTCTGTGGCGTCACCGGCGGGATCTCGACGACGTATCGCCGCCCTGCCGGCCCGTCCTCGATCGTCAGCTGCTGATCGGACTTGGCCTGCATGATGCCGATGCTCGTCTCGACCAGCGCCTGTGCCATCTGCGGGATCGACAGCACTGGCGTATGAATGGCACCGACCCGGACGATGTAGTTGGTGCCGTCCACGTGAAAGAGCTGTGACCGCTGCTGTGTCGTCGGATCCTGGCTGACCGCGGTCGCGATCGTTCCATCCGGCCGATACGACGCCACCTTGTAGCGGTTCGGATTATCGCGATCGATCACCTGGCGGATCACCACCGGGCCAGCGGTCATGCCGTCCATGGCGACCTCATACTCGAGTCGTTCGACGCCCTGGCCGCTCGAAATTGTCTGCAGCGATCGACTCAGCACTTCGCTCGCCGACAGCGTCGTCGGTGCGCCGAAATGCGGCAGTACGCCATAGACGAGGAGTGCGATGACCGCAGCGGTCGCCAGCGCAGATACGAGGCCGACACTTCGCCAGGCCGACGGTTTGTTCGCGCGAAGTACCGTTGAGCCACGCACCCCGCTCGCCTCGCTCATCGCATGACGCAACCGGGCCTCGAGTGCTGAGGACGGCATGCCATCGGCATCGACCAGCGAGGCAATCGTCTCCATCTGGCTGCGCCTCTCACTCACTCGTGCGCGGCAGGCCTCGCACGCGTTCGCATGCGCGCGAATCTCTTCGCTCGCTTCGTCGTCCACGACGGCCTGCACTTCGATGTCTGTCAAGCAACGCATTGTTTCCTCCAGCGGTCCAAGGCTCGCGCCAGCAGACGGCCAACCGACTGCTCGCGGATTCCTGACGCGGCTGCGATGTCCTTGTATGAAAGTCCCTGGGCGCGGAGCGAGAGCAGCAAGCGATCGCGTGGTGCGAGTGCGCGGAACGCGCGGCGCGCGCGATCAGCTTCTGTAGTGTCCGCCTTTAGGCGGACCTCTTCGTCGATCGGATCTACCGTCCGGTCGTCACGCTCGGCTGTCCACGGCAGCCAGCGCAGCCGCCAGCGCGTCCGATCGCGGCACCCGTTTGCCGCGACGGTGAACAGCCACGATTTCAGATTGCGGGCGTCGCCATCATGTTGCAGGTGATGGAGCAGCTTGAGGAACGTCTCCTGCACGACGTCCTCGGCATCGCCCGTGTGGCGCAGCACGCTCCTGCAGAAGCGATACAGCGCCGTGCCATGTTCCTGAAACAGCCGCAGCGTCTCGGCCTGCGGATCGACCGTGGTCGATGTCGTCGCCGGCGTCGGGCCCGTTGGCGTCGCCGGCGAGGCAAGCGGTCGGTGAACGGCTTTCATCCAACTCCCCGCGATCGTAGTCACTCTGGCTCCTGTAGGTGGAACGGAGCAGGGGAGGGTTTGTGACGCGGGCAGGTCAAAAGGCAAAGGTCAAAGGTCAAAGGCGCCTTTGACCTTTGACCTTTGACCTGACTATTTGCCGATCATGTGCGGCACGTCGCGGTTGTTTTCTTCGCAGATGCTCTCGATCAGCTCCCAATCGGGCTTGAGGTCCCAGGAGAGCCGGACGTCCCACGGCTTGGTGTAGGCCTTGGGGTCGTCGATGGTCACGTCGATGTAGATGCGGCCGACCGTGGGTCGCGTGTAGCGCTCGGTGACCTTCAGGGCCTCGGTGCCGGGCAGGCCACGCATGTCGAGCCACGTCTTGCCGTTCTGGCCGATCGTCTCGACGATGAACGTGTCGCCTTCCCATCTGCCGACGGAATATCCCATCCACATCGGTTGCGCGTCCTCGGGCACACGCGGGAGCTTGCGTCCGTCGGTGAACACCTGGCGATAGATCGTGCGCGATTCGTGCAGGAAGAGCATCACGTCCGGCGTCTGAACCAGCTTCAGCCCGTCGGGAATATTCAACTTCTCAGGGATCCCTGACGGCCAGCAGCGCACACCAGGATGATCCTTGCCCTCGGTCTCGATGCGCTCCTTGTAAAGTGCCTCGGCCCACGGCTGTAGCGGCACGCTTCCCGGCGGCAGGTCGGCGGCCAGGTTGAGCAGGTGCTTGACGGGATTGGTGGGCAACCAGAAGCCGGAGAGATCGATCTTGCCGTCAGCGGTGCGCGGCGGTGGGGCCTTGAGATCGACCTTGCCGTCCTTCGTCCGCGGCACGTTCTTCATCGGATAGTCCGCCCATTGCGCTGCGGTCGTTGCGCTCATGGCGCAGGCCGCGAGCAAGCCAGCCAACAGGTGGATGCGTGATCGTGTGAGTGTGGTCATGACTCCCGCCTACGCGCGCGGCGCGCGTCAGATTAAGGCGGATTTTAGCAGAGCCGAAGGCCGTCGATTGAGATCGCGGATATATGATCGCGTGTCAGATGACGGAGCCCTCCCAGTCGTTGGCCGGGCGCACGATGTTCGTGACCGGCGCATCGAGCGGTATCGGCAAAGCCATCGCCCTCGCCGCGGCTCGAGCCGGCGCGGATGTCGCGTTCACCTACCGGACCAACGAGGCGGGCGCGCGCGACGTCGAGCAGGAGATCACCACACTCGGCCGGCGCGCCGCGGTCATCAGGCTCGACGTTTCCAACGACGCGTCGCTCCGCACGCTCGGCCCAGCTGTTCGCAATGCGCTCGGGCGCGTCGATGCCTGGGTCAACAACGCGGGAGCCGACATCCTCACCGGACCTGCCGCATCGCTCTCCGATTCGCAGCGGCTCGATCTGCTGCTCGCGGTGGACCTGCGCGGGACGATTCATGCGTCGTGGTGCGCCGCTGAAGTGCTCGCGGCACAAGAGCACGGCGGCGTGATCATCAACATGAGTTGGGATCACGTCCTCAGTGGCATGGCGGGTACCAACCCGCAGATGTTCGCAGCGGTGAAAGGCGGCGTCCTCGCGTTCAGCAAATCGCTCGCGAGATCGCTCGCGCCGCGCGTGCGAGTGAACGTGATCGCGCCCGGTTGGATCGAAACATCATTTGGTGAAGGCCTCGATGCGAAACGTCATCGCGCGATTGCCGAGGCGACGCCGCTCGAACGGTGGGGCACACCGGACGACGTGGCAGGCGCCGCGATTTTTCTCGCATCGCCTGCAGCGGCATTCATCACCGGGCAGGCTATTCTCGTTGGTGGTGGGGTGGTGATGTGACGCTGTCCGCTGGCCGCCGGCTGGGGCCGTACGAAATCGTTGCGCAGGTCGGTCGCGGCGGCATGGGCGAAGTGTATCGAGCACTCGATACCCGGCTGAACCGCCGCGTGGCGATCAAAGTTCTGCGCGCGCCAGACGGCGCGCCGGCGTTGCATGAGCGGTTCGACGTCGAAGCCAAAGCCATCGCCGCATTGAACCATCCGAACATCTGCACCCTCTTCGACATCGGCACCGATGCGGACACGCCGTTTCTGGTGATGGAGTTCCTCGAGGGCCGCACACTCGCGGAGACGCTCGGTGGCTTGCCGCTGCGCATGGAGACCGCGCACGCCTTCGCCAAGCAGATTGCCGGCGCTCTCGCCGTCGCTCATGCCCACGGCATTGTCCATCGCGATCTGAAGCCGGGGAACGTGATGATCACCGGCGGCGGTGCGATCAAGATTCTCGATTTCGGACTCGCGAAGGTCGCAACAGCCGGCCGCATCGAGGACGCGGTCACCGCGGCCCAGACGCGTGTCGGTTCGTTCGTGGGGACAACCGGCTACGCGGCGCCAGAGCAGTTCCTCGGTGAACCAATCGACGCGCGTACCGACGTGTTCTCGTTCGGCCGTCTGTTGTACGAGATGCTGACCGGCCGGCGACCGTTCCAGGGAGTGAATGCCTTCGACGCCGCGACGGCAACGGTGCGCGACGAGCCGGCGGCGATGTCCGAGACCATTCCGGCCGCGCTGCGATCGATCGTCATGCGCTGCCTCGCGAAGGCGCCGGAAGATCGATTCGCCAACGGAGGAGAGCTCCTGAACGCGCTCGCCGCGGATGTCACGGTCGGCGCGCCCGCGTCCGCGCTGGCGGCACTTCCGTCGATCGCGGTGCTGCCGTTTGCCGATCTGAATCCGGCCCGGGATCAGGATTACTTCTGCGATGGCATCGCCGATGAACTGATTGCCGCGCTCATGACCTTGAAGCACGTGCGTGTCGCTTCACGCATGTCGTCATTCCAGTTCCGCGATGGGGCTGCCGACGTCACCGATATCGGCCGGCGCTTGAAGGTGGGCACAGTGCTCGAGGGCAGCGTGCGGCGCGCAGGGTCTCGCTTGCGGATCACGGTGCAACTCACCAACGTCGCGGATGGCTTTCAGATGTGGTCGGAGCGGTACGATCGTGAGCTCGACGACATCTTCAAAGTGCAGGACGAAATCGCGCAGTCCATCGTGGCGCGTCTGAAGAGCAGCTTTGCGCCGGCGGCACACGCGTCGAGCAGGTCGGGGAGCACGTGGTCGAGCCAGTACGAGCCGCGGAATCGGCGTCTGCCCCGATCGTTCGAGGCGTACAGCCAATATCTGAAAGGCCGTCACTCGTCCTTCAAGCTGACCTGGGATGCGCTGGCCAGAGGCGTCGAGAGCTTCAAGCGGGCGATCGAGCTGGAACCGAGCTACGCCGATCCGTATGCGGGTCTCGCCCAGGCCTACATTCTGCAGAGCCTGTTCTCGCAGGAAATGCCGAGCGCGATCATGCCGCGCGCCAAGGCAGCTGCCGAACGTGCCGTCGCCCTCGACGATGGCGTGGCCGATGGCTACGTGGCGCTCGGAATGGTTCGCCATTGGTACGACTGGGACTTCGACGGCGCCGAAGCCTCGTACCGAAAGGCCATCGAGCTGAGCCCTGGCGACGCGAATGCCAGACTGCTCTACGCATCGCTGCTCAGCACGCTTGGACGTGGAGAGGAATCGCTCGCCGAGGCGAAGCGTGCAATCGAAGTGGATCCGTTGTCGCTCGTCGCGCAGCGCGCGGTTGTCGATACGCTCTACATCCTCGAGCGCTACGACGAGATGATCATCGAGTCGGAACGCATCATCGCGTTCGACCCGACCTTCTTCTCCGCCTATTGGCATCTGGGAATGGCCAAGGCGGCGAAGGGGCAGTTCGAAGAGGCGATCGAGGTCTTCGACCGTGGCCGTGCGTACTCATACGGCGATGCCGCGCTCGAAGGCTACGCGGGCTGGGCGCGCGCCAAGGCCGGCCGGGTCGACGAAGCGCTGGCGATTGCCGAGCAGCTGAAAGCTCGCCGCGTGACGGGGTACGTCTCAGCGGCGTGCATCGGTCAGATCTATCAAGGCCTCGGAGACATGGACGAGGCGATTGCGTGGTATCAGAAGGGCGTCGAAGAGCGCGCCGGACACTGCGTTGCGTATAGACTTATGCCACTGCTGGCGCCCGTTCGGGACGACCCGCGTTTTCAAGCACTTTTGGAGAAGATAGAAGCTGGAAAGTGATGTCCGGCCTGTGACCCGACCGAGATCTGTCACGGCGCTTCACGCCGCGTGTGGCGTGGCCCTCCTTGGTGCCGTTGCGATCCACGCTCACCATCTACTGACCGGATATCAGGCGTTCTGGGTCTCGGTCACCGTGCTCATGACGGTGTTCTGCGTGTGCAGCAGCATCCTCCTCATGGGCGCACGTGCGACGGCCGCATTCGTGATCTTCGGTGTCGTCCTCGGGTTCTTCTTCGAAGCGCTGTCGATTCGGACCGGGTTTCCGTTCGGGCCGTACTACTACACGGACGTCTTCGGTCCGCGTCTCTTCACCGTGCCCTACATCATTCCGCTGGCGTGGTACGTCATCGTGTATCTGTCGTACGTGCTGGCGAACTTGATGGTGGAGTGGCGCCCGGTCGCCGTCGTGCCTGGCGGTCAGGGAATCTTGATCGCGATCATAGGAGCCGGCATCGTCACCGCCTACGATTTGGCTCTCGATCCCTTCATGGTTCGCAAGATTGGCGCCTGGGTCATGATCAATCCGGGCAACTACTTCGGCGAACAATTCCGCGGCTTTGCCGGGTGGATGCTGGTCGCATTCACGATCTCCTGGCTGTTCAGGGCGATGCATCGGCGGATCGCCGGTTCGCCACCTGCGCGGGTCACGACGTTGGCAGCGGCCTATCCACTGCTCGCGTACTCCGGATGGTGGGTGTTCTTCACTTTTGCGGGCTACCCTCCCGGGACACGACCGATCGCCGCAGTTGCGATGGGCATTCCCGTGGCGGCGGCCGTCGCTGGTCTCCTGCACTGGCGTGCACACGAATCCCGACAAGAATCGAATCCTGATGAGAATCGTACTGTCCGGCTATAGCCGGATCTGGCGACGTTTGCTGCCACTGTTTGCGTGTGTGCTGCTCCTCGTGCCGGGAGTCGCGGCTGGACAAAACACTGGGCGAATAACCGGTCACGTCAGTCGGCAAGACGACGAGACGCCGCTGGCCGGAGTGCAAGTCGTGATTCAGGAGACCGGCGCTGCCGAGTGGACATCGACCGGTGGCGACTACGTTTTCTCCAATGTTCGGCCGGGCACCTACACCCTGATCTTCACGCTCGCCAACTATTCAACGACGTCGATGGTGACGGTGACCGCGCAAGCTGCGGCCACAGTGGTGACGAAAGTTGAGTGGCCGCTGTCATTCGTCGAGAGCTTCGTCGTCGAAGCCGCGTCGCGGCAGGTCGAACGTGCCGTCGATGCGCCGGCGCCGGTCACGCATCTCGATGCCGACGAGGTGCGCCGTTTGGCGGCACAAGGTCAAGTCCCGCGCATGGTCGCGTATGCGCCGGGCGTGAATGTGGTCCAAAGCGGTCTCTACGACTTCAATGTCAACGCGCGCGGATTCAACGACATGTCCAATCGGCGCGTGCGGACGTTCGTGGACGATCGTGACACCTCACAGATTGCGGTGATGGGCGTCACGAATTGGGCCGGTGTGTCGTTCGCGCTCGACGAGATCGACTCGTTCGAATTCGTCCGCGGCGCCGGCAGTGCGCTGTATGGAGCGGGTGCGTTCAACGGCGTCATGAGCATCAAGACGAAGTCGGCGATTGGAAACCCAGGTGGTCAGGCGCGGATCACCGCCGGTGAGCTGGGGACCAGCCGGTTCGACGGCCGTCATGCCGGGAAACTCGGAGCAAGCACCTATTTTCGAGTCATCGGCGGCGCGCAGCACAGTGGCGACTTCGCACGGTCTCGTGTCACGTCGGTCGAGTACGAAGGGTTGCCTCGCGAGGTCGTACCGCTCGCCCAGGATCACGTCAGCCTGTTCTATGGCTCCGCACGCGTCGATCGGCCGTTGGCGAGTGGCTCGCTGCTCGTCGTCGAGGGAGGCGCGTCGCACAGCGAGGGGCACGTCTCCACCACCAACCTTGGTCGCTATCAAACCGAGGGGATGAATCAGCCCTGGGCGCGAGGACAGTTCACCACGCCGCGCTGGCGGGTAAGCAGCGCACTCAGCGCTGAGGATCTGAACAACTCGCTGGGCTTGTCGTCCGGTGTGGGCTCGTACGACAACGGCTACCTGCTGCAGACGAGCGCGGACACGCAGGGGTCGTTCAGCCGCGGGAAAGGCCGATTCTTCGGTGGGCTCTCGATCGGGCGACTGAAAGCCGATTCGAAGAACCCGGCCGGTGTCGAGACGATCTGGCCCGAGGCACAAATTGTCAACGATGGCGCGGTATTCGGACAGACCGACTACGCGTTCACCGATCGCGTCAAGGTGTCAGGCGCCGCGCGGGTCGAAGTCAGCAGCTTGTATGACGCGACGTTCTCACCGCGTGGCGCGGTGATCGTCGGTCTGGCGCCCTCGCACACGCTGCGAGTGTCCGTGGCCCGCGCGTTCAAGGCGCCGACGATCGCGGAGACGCGGCTTCAGGCTGCGGTCGCGCCGCCGCTGGATCTGTCTGCGATCGAGCAGGCGTTCGCACCGGCGCTCGGCGGCGTCAGACTCGGCTTCGAGCATATTCCGGTGCTGGCGGTTGGCAATCCGCACCTGGAGGTCGAACAGGTCACCGGCCTCGACGTCGGATACAGCGGTCTTATTGCGCGCCGAACGCTGGTCGGCGTCACGTACTTCCTGAATCACCTCGAGACGTTCACGAGCGGACTGCTGCCGCAGGTCGGTACCAGTCTCGGTCGACTCAATCCGGATTACGGGCCGTATCGTCCGCCGGCCGGTGTGAGCCCCGCGGTCGCAGCCACGTTGCAGGCGACCCTGAATGCCATTCTTCCGCCCGGGTTCGGCGCGTCGTTGAGTAATCTCGAGGACGGCTCGCCCGCGTTCGCGCTGTTGTCGAACGGCAACTTTGGCAAGGCCCGCACGCAAGGGCTCGAAGTGGGCGTCACCACGTCGCTGCCCGAGCGCTTTCGTGTCGACGTGAACTACACGCTGTTCGATTACGAGCTCACGCTCCAGGCCCCCGACGTGCCGATTCTTCCCAACACGCCGAAGCATCAGGCGTCCTTTGCGCTCTCGTACGTCGCGCCTCGGCTCGATGCGAGCATTCGCCATCGGTGGACGGATGGGTTCGATTGGCTGTCAGGTATCTATGCCGGTCCGGTTCCGGCGTACGGTCTGACTGACGTGCAGGCCGCCTATCTGATCACGAAGCGCGTGCGTGCCGGTGTCGATGCGTCGAATCTGTTCGACAACGAGCACTACGAGATGTTCGGCGGTGATCTGCTCGGTCGCCGCGTGCTCGCTCACGTGACGACGTCCTGGTGATCTGCAAGGTCAAAGGTCAAAGGTCAAAGGTCAAAGGTCAAAGGTCAAA
>AR_comb_assmDRAFT_10234004_pt1 | contig 13741 bp, 11 predicted proteins | sample ArasoioldDNA_FD_10543 | JGI IMG/M metagenome (IMG submission 10543) | reverse complement strand
CCCGCCGTTCGGCAGGCTCGGCGTGCCGACGCACACGAGCGTGAGGTCGGTGGCGGCGATGGCAACCATCGGATCGGTCGTCGCGCGAAGCGTTCCCTGCCCGCACGCCCGGGCGATCATCGCTTCGACCCGAGGTTCGATGACCGGGCTCTTGCCGCCGTTCAGCATGGCGACCTTGTCGGTGCTGACGTCGACACCCCACACCTCGTGCCCGGCCTCGGCCAGACAGGCCGCCGTCACCGATCCCACGTAGCCCAAGCCAAATATGCTGATCTTCATCGTTGGGTCCTCGCAAGCTCGCCGGCCACGAGCTGGCCAGCGGTGGCTGATTCGGAAGCCAGGCTCGTCATCCGAGCACGAGCTTCCGGCAATGAAACGCTTCGGCAAAGCGCGTCGGGGAGTCGGATTCCATCCCGCGCAGGCGCAGGATCGCTCGAAACAGGTCGGCGTCGAACCACTGCTTGTCTCGCTGCGAGCCAAAGCACTCGAGAATGATGTCGATCTTGCGCTGGCAATGCGCCTCCTCGAGGCACGAAAAGACGTTGGGCCTTCCAAGGTCGCCGTCGTACTTGGGGATCTCGTATTCGAGAATGAGATGGCTCCGGAACGTGTTCCACGTGAGCTGCGAAATCACTCGATGGTCCTGGTGCAGATCGTTCTCGTAGTGGGTGAAGATCAGATCCGGCTCGACCTCTCGCTTCAGGATTTCCAGGTCGTCCTTGATACGATCGACCTGGGACGGAAAGTACGCGTTCCGGAATGCCTTGATCGTGACCTCGAACGACTTGACCCCGGTCAGGAACGCCGCGGCGCTCTCCTTCGCCTCGCGAGCCCGCTCTTCGTCGGCGCCGAAGACGACCCAGCGAACGTGAACGCCGGGGTGGCGGCCGAGAAGTTTCAGCAACGTCCCGCCACACCCGATCTCGATGTCGTCGCTGTGGGCGCCCAGGCACAGCAGGGTCGCTCCGTCGCGGAGCACGCTGTCGACCGACAGGTTACGCATTGACCTGGACGGCCGTGGCGGCCCGCTGCGGTCTCCACACCTCCCATGGGGGCGTGCCCTGACTGTAGAGATCGTCGAGGAGCTGCTTCTCCTTGAACGTGTCCATGCAGGCCCAGAACCCGTGGTGGCGATAGGCCAGGAGCTGCTGCTCCTCGATGAGCCGCTGGAATGGCTCCTCGACGAGCTCGTCACCGTCCTTGATGTAGCGGAAGATCTCCTTGCGGAACACGAAGTAGCCGCCGTTCATCTCCATGTCGGCCCGCGAGATGTGGCGGACGCCGGTGACCAGGTCACCCGAGCGCGAAATGAGATGGAAGCTCTGGACGGGGTTGACGGCCACGAAGCTGGCGATCTTCCCGCGCCGCTTGACGTAGTCGACGTACTCCGGCAGCGGCAGATTCGTGAGACTGTCGCTGTAGTTCGCCAGGAACATCTCCTCCCCGTCGAGATACTCTTCGACGGCCTTCAGCCGCTGACCGATGTTCGAGGAGATCCCGGTGTCGACGAAGCTGATCCGCCAGTCGCTGATGTCTCGGTTCAACAGCTGGACGTCCCGTCCGCCGTTGGACAGGACGAAGTTGTTGGAGACGCACTCGTCGTAGTTCAGGAAGTAGTGCTTGACGACGTCGGCCTTGTAGCCGAGACAGAGGATGAAGTCCTTGTGCCCATAGTGCGCGTAGTACTTCATGATGTGCCAGAGGATCGGACGATAGCCGATCGGCACCATCGGCTTCGGGACCGTCTCCGAGAACTCGCGCAATCGCATTCCGAGGCCGCCACAGAACAGAACGACTTTCATGCCGACTCTCCTCTTTGGAGCATGGGGGTCTGGGAAGCGATCGTGATGGCGCTGCCGTTAGACACTCCGGGAGCTTCGGCCGTGAGACCGAGCACGCGGCGGGCCGTGCCGAACGGGATGCGCCCCAACAGGCGGGCGAGCTTCGCGGGCAGCCGCTCCTGACCGACGTAGTGACGGAAGCGATGGCGCCACGCCATCGGCGGACGAGGCTGTTCGGGATCGAGCTCCCAGTTGTGGAAATAGAACATCACGGGATTTCCCTCGGAGAGGTTGACGCGGCGGATGCCGGACTCGATCAACTTCCCCGGCAGGAGGCGAAAGTATCCCCCGCCCCCGATCGGCAGATTGATTCCGCAGAGCCGAGCGGTCCCGATGGGGAATTCGATGAGCTGCGAATCGCCGTTCCGCCAGACGTCATATCGGAAGCGCGGCGCCGTTCGGTCGCCGTAACTATCGTGAAGGATCGGATAGACGCTGGAGTCGTAGCGGAATCCCTCTTCGGCGAGGATCGCGTAGGCCCAGCGCTGATCCGGGCCGATCGAGAAGTTGGGGGCTCGATAACCGAGCACGCGCTCGCCCGTGATGTCCTCGAGGACGGCCTTGGCGCGGCCGATTCCCGCACGGAACTGTGCGGGAGACTGTTGGGATACGAGCGTGTGGTGATAGCCGTGGCACGCGATCTCGTGCTTCTGTCGCGCGATCGACCGGACCATGCTCGGGTGGGCCGCGGCCACTTCACCAACGATGAAGAACGTCGCCTTGACGTTCTGGGCGGCCAGGAGCTCGAGGACACGGTTGGTGCTGGCTTCGGCCCGGCTCTCGAGGCGTCCATTCGTCTGGCCGCGCGTGGCCGCCTGGAAGACCAGCGCGTGATAGTACTCTTCGAGGTCGATACTGAGCGCGTTGACGATCGGCGTACTGGGCATCAGACCGGCCTCACGAGCGTGTAGTCGACCTCGACGGCGGCGCTCCGCTGCAGCATGTCGACTCGAAGAACGACCAGACCTTTCGTCGGCTTGGTGCGGACCAGAATGCCTTCGACGTCCGCCATGGGCCCCTCGGTGATCCGCACGCGCTGGCCTTCCCGCAAATAGGGATACGATGCTAGCGGAACCTTCGCGTCGAGGGCCTTCTGGATCGTGTCGATCTCAAAGTCGGGGATGGTGTCGTTCCGGTCCCAGCCTCCTCCGAGCACGCGCACCAGGCCCCGGGCCTTGCTGAGCTCGACGTGGCTGGCCTTGTCCATCACGCCGTGGCGCAGGAAGAGATATCCAGAGAACAACGGCACCGAGACGACGTGGCGTTGACCACCCCGCCGGGACCACACGCGGATCTTGGGGAGGAATGGATTGAATCCTCGCGCTCGTAGCTGGTCGTTGACCAGCTGCTCGCAGTGGCTGTTGGTCCACAGAGCGTACCAACGCAGCTCCGCGTTCTGCGCGTCGAGGCGCTCGCGCGAGGCTTCCACTCGGTCCACAGCGGCTCCCTCCAATACCGGCAAGGCTTCGCCCCCTTTGGTTCAACCCGCCTTCCGGGCCCGAACCAATTTTCGAACTGTGTTCGTCAAACGGCCAAGATCCCGGCCCGCGATATTGGCCGGGCCGCTTGGCCTATGTGCCGTGTCTCTCTACAGCCTGACGAGCCGATCCTTCGGCGCCTCGAGACCCCACGTCGCATTGCGCGTATCCACGACGAGTCGGGCGACCTCGCAGATGCGGCGGTAGTCGAACTCCGGGTGATCCGTCAGAATCAACACGCAGTCCGCCGCGGCGACTGTCTCATCCGTCGGCTGGACCGCCTTCATCGAGACGCCGCCGATGACGATCGAGGGCACATGGGGATCGGTGTACGAAACCTGCGCCCCCTTGTGCCGCAGCAGCTCGACGATCTCGATCGCCGGCGATTCGCGTGTGTCGCCGACGCCCCGCTTGTAGGCCATCCCTAGCACGAGAATGTTGGCGCCGTTCAGACAACGGCGTTGGCGATTCAGCGCTTCGATCGTCAGCTCAACCACATGGTCGGGCATGGAGCGGTTGATCTCGTCGGCCAGCGCGATGAAGCGCGGCTCGTAGCCGTTGAGCCGAAGCTTCCACGACAGATATAGAGGATCCACCGGGATGCAGTGCCCGCCGATGCCCGGGCCGGGATAGAAGGGCATGAAGCCGAACGGCTTCGTGGCCGCGGCGTCGATGACCTCTTTGGCGCTGACGCCGAGACGGCGGCACATCAGCGCAAACTCGTTGGCGAGCGCGATGTTGACGTTACGGAAGACGTTCTCGTAGAGCTTTGCGAGCTCCGCGACCTTCGGGCTCGATACCTCTTGAACACGAGGGACGATCTGCCGATAGAGGGTGGCCGCCAGTCGCGTGCACTCGGCGGTGACGCCTCCTACGACCTTGGGGATGTCGCCGACACGGTACGTCGGATTCCCAGGATCGATACGCTCGGGTGAGAACGCGAGGAAGACATCGTGCCCCACCCGCGCCCCGCGTGCCTCGAACATCGGCAGCAAGAGCTCCTCGGTGGTTTCCGGATAGGTCGTGCTCTCAAGGATGACGAGCTGGCCAGGGTGGAATCGTGCCGCGACTTCCGTGGTGGCCCCCACAACGTAGGAGATGTCCGGGTCCTTGGACTTTCGAAGCGGCGTGGGGACACAGATGATCACGATATCGCTGCGCGAGAGCACGGAAAAGTCGGTGCTCGCCTCGTAGCGCCCCTCGCGGAGCAGCGCCGCCAGATCGGCGTCGGACAGATCGGGCGTGCAGGAGCGGCCGAGATTGAGTGTCGTGACCTTGTCGAGGTCGGTGTCCACACCGATCACGGTGAATCCTGCCCGGGCGAACTCGACAGCGAGGGGCAAGCCCACGTAGCCCTGACCGATGATCGCCACACGAGCGGTGTGAGCCGCGATGCGGTCCGAAAGCGCTGCCGTGTAGTCGACGGTCTGATGATCGCTCATCGCCCACCCACCCTCATGATCGGCTTCGTTAGAGGTTCGACAGATTGAGCTCCGCGTCCGAACAAGACGGTCTTCACCGTGTCGAAGAGGATGCGAAGGTCAAGCCAGAACGACAGATGCTTGATGTAGTAGAGGTCATAGCGCATCTTCTCGGTTTCCTCCTCGATGTTGTTCGCGTAGCCCAGACGGATCTGCGCCCAGCCAGTAATGCCCGGACGAACGGCCGACCGAAGCGAGTAATAGGGAATCTCCTCGCCAAAGCGCTCCACGTTGGTGACCGGGTGCGGCCGGGGCCCGACAAGATTCATGTCACCGCGGATCACATTGACGAACTGGGGGATTTCGTCCAGGCGGAACTTTCTCAGCCACCCCCCTAGCCACGTGATCCGATCACTGTTGTCGAGCGCCCACTCGGATCTCGCGCTCGTCGCGACCCGCATCGTCCGGAACTTCACCAGCTTGAAGCGCTTCGAACCCATGCCGAGACGCTCCTGGACGAAGAACACTGGACCTGACGACTGCAATTTGATCGCCATGGCAATCAAGCCGAAGAGCGGCGCGAGCAAGATCAATCCGACCACCGCGACGACCAAGCTCGTGACGCGCCCGGCGGCCAGGTCGAGACGAGACTTCCGGAAGTCGTTCGAGAAGATCAGATTGCTCGGGGTCAACGATTCGATGGCGACCTTTCCGGTGAAGCGCTCGTACGAATTCACGGCATCCTCGACGGCGCACCCTCTGATGCGAGCGTCCAGGAGCTGGCGGACCGGCAGCCGGGCCCGGCGCTCGGTCATGGCCAGGATGATTCGGTGCGGATCGGTCTCCCGCAGAATCTTCTCGAGCCGTTCGAGCGGCCCGAACGTCGGATATCCATCGGCGGTCTGAAGGGGGCCGTTCACGTCGTCGACGATCCCGACGACCTCGTAGCGGAGATACGGCCGGCTCTCGATCTCACGGAGGATGTTGTTGGCCAGCTTGCCCCGTCCGAGAATGAGAACCCGCTCGATGAACATCCGGCGGCGCATGAGGCCATACGATGCTGCCCGGAGCGGAACGAGGACGCCGAGGATGGAGAAGATACCGAGGATGAAGGCTCCGTTGGACATCTTGAGGTCGGAGTTCAAGGTGTACAACGCCGCGAGCAGGATGAAGGCGACCCCGAAGGCCTGGAGCAGTCGCGACGCGAAATCGCGGAAGTTCCGGACGATGCGAAAATCGTAGAGATCGTTGTAATAGAAGGCGACCACACAGCAGAAGGCGAGCACACTGGTCCTCACCAGGGTCATCGGAGCGTCCTGCGAGCCGGTCCAGCTCCAGGCGATCGTGGTGGCGCCGGCCGCCGCGCTGAGCACAACCACCTCACCGAGCGCACGGGTGAGAGTCACCGATCGCCTCGGTCACCGATCGTCATGCGTCGCCGGTGCATCATTCGACCGTGACACTCTTTGCGAGGTTTCGCGGGCGATCGACGTCGCAGCCGCGAGCGATCCCGAGGTGATAGGCCAGAAGCTGGAGCACAGGTGTCAGCAGCAGCGGCTGGGTGCACTCCAGACTCGGTGGGACCGAGATCACGAGATCGGCGCGCTCGGCGATCTGGTCGTCTCCCTGCGTGGCGATGGCCACGACGATGCCGCCGCGCGCTTTGACCTCTTCGAGGTTGCTCATTGTTTTCTCGTAGTGCATCCCCTGGGGTACGAGTGCGACGACGGGCATCCGCTCATCGACGAGCGCGATCGGTCCGTGTTTCAGCTCGCCCCCCGCGTAGCCCTCGGCATGGATGTACGAGATCTCCTTGAGCTTGAGCGCCCCCTCCAGAGCGAGTGGATAGTTGACGCCCCGTCCGAGATAGAGAAAGCCCTGGCTCGCGGCGAATCGCGTCGCGATCTGCCGGATCGAATCGGTCTGCTCGAGTACGAGCGGCATCAGGTCGGGGATCTCCTGCAAGCTCTTCATCACCTCGCGGACGAGCGCGGCGTCGGCGAACCCTCTGGCGAGGCCGAGCTTGAGCGCCAGGAGCGTGACCGCGGTCAGTTGCGCCGTGAATGCCTTGGTGGATGCCACTCCGATCTCGATACCGGCCCGGGTGTACAAGACCCCGTCGGCTTCGCGAGCCAGAGAGCTTCCGACGACGTTGCAGATGGCGACAGTCCGCGAGCCGCGAGCCCGCGCCTCGCGGAGAGCCGCCAGCGTGTCGGCGGTCTCGCCGGACTGAGAGATCGGCACCGTGAGTACGCGACTGTCGACGATGGGCTGCCGATAGCGGAACTCCGAGGCGATGTCGACCTCGACGGGAAGCCGGGCAAACGCTTCCACGAGATACTTGCCGACCAGAGCCGCATGCCAGGACGTGCCGCACGCCACGAAGCAGAGCCGGTTGAGGCTTGCCAGGTCCCGATCCCTCAGGCCCAGTTCCGGGATGTGCACACTGTGGTCGTCTGCGGCCGTGCGGTCGCGCAGGGTGTTCCGGATCACGTCGGGCTGCTCGAAGATCTCCTTCAACATGAAGTCCGGAAAACCGTCCCTTTGGGCCGCCTCGGCGCTCCATGGGATGGTCGTCGGTTCCACCCGGATGGCAGCTCCATCGAGGCCCGTCACCGTGAGTTGCTCAGGCGTCAGGACCGCGATCCCACCCTCTGGCAGCGAGACCACTTCGCGGGTCTCGCCGAGCAGAGCGGGAATATCGGACGCAAGAAACATCTCGCCGGTGCCGATCCCGATTATCAGCGGAGAACTCCCGCCGCGAATGGCCACGACGGTCTCTGGCGTGTCCACGGCCACGCACGCCACCGCATACGAGCCTCGCAGCTCGCGGGCTGCCCGGCGGAGCGAGTCCTCCAGGCTGTTCGACCGGCAATGCTCGATGAGGTGAGCGATGACTTCGGTGTCCGTTTCGGAACGGAACCGATGCCCGGCGGCGGCGAGACGCCGGCGGAGCTCCCGATAGTTTTCGATGATTCCGTTGTGAACGATCGCCAGCCGCCCATGACAGTCCGTATGGGGATGGGCATTCGTCTCCGACGGGCGTCCGTGCGTCGCCCAGCGCGTGTGCGCGAGGGCTACGGTTCCCGTGAGTGCCGTCGCACCCAGGAGCTTCTCCAGCCGCGCAACGCCTCCGACGGCTTTGCGCACCTCGAGGCGGCCGCCACCGAGCGCGGCGATGCCCGCCGAGTCATAGCCCCGGTATTCGAGTCGACGCAGCCCCGAAATGACGACCGGCGCCGCGTTACGACGGCCTGTGTAGCCGACGATGCCGCACATCGATGAATCTCTCTTAGCCGTCGCTCGAGTAGTCGTCGCCAGAGCGACCGCGCCGGGCGGATTGGCGAGCGTGGCCGTAGTATCCGCGGGGCGTCTGGTCGTCTCCATTGAAGACCAGACCGATCACAGACGACGGCTCCAGTACGGCCAGCGCTTCCGTCAAGCGCCGTCCGCTGGTCTTGTTCGCCCCCACCACGACGAGGAAGCCGTCGACCAGCGGGCCGACCACGCGGCAGTCCGGGAGCGGCGCCAGCGGTGGCGTGTCCACGATCACGTAGTCGTACTGCTCGCGGGCCTCGTCCAACAGACGCGCCAGCCGGGCCGATTTAAGGATCTCGTAGGGCGAGGACGGTCGGCGGCCCGCCTGGAGGATGGAGAGATTGAAGGGCGGGTAGGACTCGACGACGTCCTTGAGCGACAGTGTCTGGTCGAGAATGGCGGCGACGAGACCCCGGGTGCGGGAATTGTCCAATCCGAGATAGTGCGACAAGGAGGATCCCCGCAGGTCCGCGTCCACGACGAGCACGCGAGTGTGCGGAGACTGCGCCAGCGCGCCCGCGAGATTGAGCGTCGTGACGGTCTTGCCGTCGCCGGCCTCGGGGCTCGAAACGCCGACCACGGAGAGGTTGGCGTTTCGGTGCAGCTCTTCGATTTTGTGCCTCAGCGCGCGATACTGCTCGGCGCCAAACGATGTCGGATTCAGGAGGCTGACCAACCGCTCTGCCACCTTTCCATTGAGGTCGATCGCGGCGCCGTGATTCCCCGAGGCGATTTCGTTGACGGGCGCCGGATCCGGTCGACGTGGCTTGGGCGCCGGCCGCGGGAATCGCGGCTTGGCAGCGGCGTGATCGCCCGCCGGCGCCGGCTGGGGTGCCACGGGAGCCGCGGCGGCGTGGGGAGACTCTTGGGCTGGCGACGGCGGTACTGGCGATGCCGTCTCGGCCGGAGCCGACCGGCGCTGGGCCTGCTGGCGCAGCGCATGTTCACGTTCAGCTTGCTCGAGGGCCTCAAAAAATTTTCCCATAGTCAAATCACCAGAAAAGGCCGCGCGCGGACCGCGCGAGCGCCTGGAGGTAGCTGACATCGGGGCGCAGTGACAGCGAAACCGCGGTCCCGAACAGGAGTCCCATGAACGTGGCCAGAGCCCAATGGAGTGTCCTGTTGTACGTTCCCTTGACCGCTCCGCGTGCCCGCGCCCCCCGTCGCGGTACGGAACCCTCTTCGAGGGTCGCGATGGCCTGGTCGACGATGCTCCGGCTGATCCGCCGCTCCTGATCGGCATACCCGATGACGAGGCAATGGTCGCAGACGATGTTCACGAGTCGGGGAATGCCACCGGAGAAGCTGGCGATGCGCGCGACCGCGCCGTCCGTAAAGATCCCGAGGTCGCGGGCCTTCGCGATACGCAAGCGGGTCCGAATGTACTGCTGGATCTCGTCCGGGAGGAGCGGCCGAACGGTCGACGACAGCGCGATGCGCTGCTTGAGCTGGCGGAGCTCGGGAAGATTGAGCTTCGCGCGGAGCTCCGGCTGGCCGACGAGCAGGATCTGCAAGAGCTTCTCGTTCGGCGTCTCGAAGTTCGAAAGGAGTCGGACCTGTTCGAGCGTCTTCGCGTCGAGGTTTTGTGCCTCGTCGAGGATGATCACGGTTGTTTGACCGACGCGGCGGCGTTCGATCAGAAAATTGTTCAGGGCGAAGAGCCGTTGCGCCTGGCTGTACGTCGGCTTGTTGATCCCGAAGTCCTCGAGGATGTACTCGAGTAGTCCGTCAAACGAAAGCGTCGAGTTGAAGAGGAACGCAACCGCCGCGCGCTCGTCGAGACGTTTGAGCAGCGCATGGAGGAGCGTGGTCTTCCCAGTCCCGATCTCACCGGTGAAGACCATGAATCCCTTGCTCTGCTGGACACCATAGAGCAGCTGCGCCAGCACCTCTCGGTGGACGGCCGTCTGGTAGAGAAATTTCGGGTCAGGCGTCAACTTGAACGGTCGCTCGTCGAACCCGTAGAAATCTAGATACATTCCCTCGCTCCTCAGAATCGGGCCGGCGCCACGAGGCGGAGCAGTTGCTCGTTCCCCGCGGCCACGTAGTAGGACACACCGACGATGAGCAGCAGACCGCCGACAGTGGCGGCAGTCGCCAGCGGGATTCGCCACCACCTCCGCCGGCGCTCCGTGTCCGTGACAATTCGCGGAATGCTGACGAGAACCGGGAAAGTCGTCGCGGCTCGGAGCTCGTCAATCGAGTGAAAGGAGTTGTCGAGCTGCTCGGCCAGGAGCACCAGACCCACGGCCAGGCCGGCGGCGCCGACCAGACTCATGACGAACAGGCGGAGACGGTTCGGAGCCGAAGGGCTCGTCGCCGCCACCGCGTTCTCCAAAATGCGGAACTGCTCGCCCTTCTGGCGCTGCTCGAGATTCTCGGAGAGCTGGGCTTCCTCGTATCGCTTGAGCAGGGTCCGGTAGAGCTCTCGGGTCGAGTCGTAGTCGCGAGAAAGCTCGTGGAACTCGAGATCGCGCCGCGGTGTATTGTCGACCTTGGCCTGGTAGACCGCCATCGCCTTGCGAAGCTCAGCCTCCTCTTCCTTCAGAGACTTGGCTTCCACGTCCAGCTGGCTCAGGGCCTGATCCATTTGCTGCGCCTCGGCACTGGGGCCGGGAGCGACGGGTTCTTCTTTGGGCTTGGCGGCAACGGTGTCAACTGGCGGCGCAGGGGGCTCCTGCCTCTTCATCTCGGCGAGCTCACGCTCCAGGACCGCGATGTCGCTCTTTAGCTGAATGATGTCGGGGTGGCGATCGGTGTACCGGGTGCGTAGATCGGCCAGCTCTTGCTTCAGCCGGGCGAGCTTGAGGGCCAACGGGTTCGTCGCAACGGAAGCGGTCGTGGGGGTCGATTGCCGGGTGTTCGGAGTCGAACGGACCGGGATGGGCTTGAGGTTGGCCAGCGTTTCGGCGAGCTTGGCCATCTCCTGCCGCTGCTCCCGAGCCCGGAGCTGCTTTTCACCGTTCAACTTAAACTGCGTGTTGAGCCGCTCGAGTGTTGCGAGGTTCGCGTCGAGCTGGGCGGGAAGCTCGCCGAGGTTCCGCCGCTTGAATTCGCTGACGTTGCGCTCCTGCTTCTCGAGTTTAGCCTTGACGTCAGCGAGCTGGACGCGGAGGAACTCGGCCGTGCCCATCGCCTGGCGCTCGCGGACTTTCATGTTCTCGTCGATGTAGTACGAGGCCAGCGTGTTGACGACGTTCGCGACGGTGTTGGGGTCTCGCCCTTGGAACTTGATGCTGAACGCGACCATACCGCCGGTTCGATCGAATCCGGTCTGCTTCACTTCGATGTCGTGCCGCATCCGCTGGACGAGCGCGTCCGCCGGCAGCGTTGTCTTCGCGGACTGGTAGAGATTGAACTTGTTGATCAGCTCCTCGAGCCGGGACCGGCTCAAGATCTCCTGGCTGATGGTCTGCAGGCGCGTGTCGACTGTCCCGGTGACGGTCGTCCGGACGAAGTCGACCGGAACCTGCTGGCCGACGACGAGCACGGTCGCCGCCGATTGATAGATCTCAGGGAGGACCGACGTGATCGTGGCGCCGGTCGCGAACACCGCCGCGAAGGAAAGGACGGCCAGCCACTTCCTCCGACGCCAGACCGCGAGAAGCTTGGCGACCGTCGAGCTGATGTTGAGCTGTTCCGACATTGCGTTCGCTCTCCCTTGATTTCCGGAGCTACGGCACGAGGACGATATCGCCGGAGCGCAGATAGAAGTTCTCTTGCTGCCCGTCGGCGAGCTTGTTGTAGTTGAAGGGAATCCGCTTCATCGTCGTTCCCTCAGGCCGCAAAATGGCGATGCCTGAGCGCGAGGCGTATTGCGTGAAACCTCCGGCGAGGGCCAGGGCATCGACCACGGTCACCCAGCTTCTGAGATCGAAACGCCCGGGCCGTGAGACCTCACCCATGACCGATACCTTGAGGCTTCGGATCTCCGAAACGATCACGGAGACCTCTGGATTTGGCACGAATTCCTTGAGCTTCTCTGTCAGCACGTCTCGCAGCTCGAGCGCCGTGAGACCGGTGGCCTTCACGTCGTTCACCAGGGGTAAGGAAATCATGCCGTCGGGCCTCACCAAGACGGCCGGACTGCTCATGGCGTCGTTCTTCCAGACGGAGATTCTCAGCAGATCCTCGGGGCCGATCCGATAGGACTCGGCTCCGCCCTTTCGGGGGTCCCGGTCACCCGCGCTGGCCGCCGCGCCCTGACCGTGTGCCGCCTGAGCGCCCATGAGAATCGAGATCAGGACGAAACCGCCAGCGAGCCCAGCAAAGAACTGCCTCATAGTCGGTACCTCACGGTGCCGAACGCACGGCTGACCGTTCGCCGTTGAGTCCGGCCTGTTTGATCTTGTAGAGGAGGGCGCGATAGCTGATACGCAGCGCCCTCGCCGCCCTCACGCGATTCCAGCCTGTCTGCTCGAGCATCTTGGCGATCGCTTCGCGCTCGGCCGCCTGAGAGGCTCGCCGACCGATCTCGCGCAACGAAGGCTCGGGGACTGGCTCGAGCGGAGCCGACGCATGGGTCGCCTCGGCGGGTGAATCGGGGAGCGGAATACGCGTCAAGAAGGGATCGTCCAGCACGATCATTCGCTTGATCAGATTCTCGAGCTCGCGAACGTTGCCGGGGAATCGATTCCGCGCGAGACGATCCATGACCGACGAGGGTATGGCGAACCCATCGCGCCGATAGAGCTTCGCGTATCGCTCGACGAAATAGTTGGCCAGCAGAGGGATCTCGGCCGTCCGCTCGCGAAGCGGCGGAACGAACACGTGAACGACATTGAGGCGGTAGTACAGGTCCTCGCGGAAGCGACCTTCGGCCACGGCCCGCTCGAGGTCCTGATTGGTCGCGGCGAGCACGCGTACATCGACGCTCAGCGTGGACTTGCCACCGATCCTCGAGAACTCTCCGTCCTGAAGCACATGCAGGAGCTTGGCCTGGAGCGCCGGATGGAGGTCGCCGATCTCGTCCAGGAACATGGTCCCGTGCTGAGCCGCCTCGAACTTTCCGATTTTGAGCTTGTGAGCACCGGTGAACGCGCCACGCTCATAGCCGAACAATTCGCTTTCGAGGAGCTCGCGGGGCATGGCCGCGCAGTTCACTTTGACGAACGGGCCCGCGCGACGGGACGAGAAGTGATGGATGGCGCGCGCGACGAGCTCCTTGCCCGTGCCGGTCTCACCGGTGACGAGAACGGTGACGTCGACCCGCGCCGCCTCGCGAATGATCCGACGCGCTTCCAGCATTTTGGGGCTGGACCAGAGATCGATCTCCCGGTGGATGCGACCAGCGACCTGCTCGGGAGCCGGCCCCAGGGCATCCGCGTGGGGCCGGACCAACTGATCGATCGTTTGTTGAAGCTCATCCAGGCTCAGCGGCTTGTGGAGCACCGCGTCAACCTCACTGTCGAAGCCATTGGTGTCCCGGTCGGCGACCGCGATGACCGGTCCGGAGTTTCGCCCCCGCAGCTTGAGGCAGCGCCTCAACTCTGCCGGGTCGGCTCCATTCCCGCTCAGATCGACGAGTGTGAAACTGAAGTGCCCATCAGTGAGCACGTCCACCGCTTCCTCGGTGGAGGAGACAGCTGTGCACTGGTAGCCGCGGGCTCTCAGGAATCCGAGCAGCCCGAGTTGGGTCGCGGCATCTACCTCAACCACTAGCGCTTTTCGTTCTGTCATGGGG
>AR_comb_assmDRAFT_10082439_pt1 | contig 13754 bp, 8 predicted proteins | sample ArasoioldDNA_FD_10543 | JGI IMG/M metagenome (IMG submission 10543) | reverse complement strand
CCGCCTGCCGCTGCGCCAGCTACCTTCCGAGCAACCCTTCAGTGCATCCCCCCGAACTGTGGACCCAGTCAGCAATGACTGGGTTCTCCCGCTTTTACGGCTCACTTTTTATGATTTACTGAATGGAGCATTTCTAGACGTTTTGGTTACCTTGGTCCATTCAATTGAGTTCGCCTTTACTCCCAATCGACTTTGAATTCCAGAAAAAACTTTTCTTGGCACGGAAGGTGCTCAGTAAATAATCGGCACACACGTAAACATAGAACGCGTTGACCGTGTCCCCGCCGCCAACACATCTCTGACGCCGCCTGCCGCTGCGCCAGTTCACCTTCCGAGCGACCCTACAGTTTTTTCCCCCCAAAACGTGGACCCAGTCAGAAATGATTGGGTCTTCCTGCTTTTATTGACGCTGAGTATTCGGCCTCGCCGGTTCATCACCAAGATCTCTTTCATCAGACCATAATCGTCACGAGACGAAATTTGTCACTTTGCGGGTGACGCTTTCTGTCTTTTTGAGTCAAAAGTTGTCCGTTTGAAGCATCCTGACCGCTCGACTCAGTCAGATAGAAAAAATATTTTTCGCTCGGTTTTGATCACGGCTTGTTCTTCGGCGTCATCGAAGTAAGGTTGAGATTAGAGCCCGAAGAGGTAAGCCTCAGGTACCGCCGGCATTAAAGTCCTAGCCCGCAGAATGGGCGATAGAATCGAGTTCCAACCGAGTCTCGCGCGACGCAAAGGGGGGTGTTGGCAAATAAAGCACTTATCTAAGACCTGCGCTCCATGCTCTACGCCTTCGCTTGGCGAGGGGAAAAATTGAGGATGGCGTGCGCGGAACACCAATCAGCAGCCGTCATCGTCGTCACATGCATTCGCATTTTGTTAAACTCGCTCACGATGCAGCGTGCTATTACTGCTGATTTACCGCGCAGCGGTTGGATCCCAAGAATCACCTCGCGGGCACGGATCGAGGCACCGACACGTATTGAGTGGACCGGTGCCCTCGCAACGGCCATCCTTTTAATTCTTTCTTTTCCTAACCTCAATCTGCCGTTTTTAGCATGGCTCGCTCTGCTGCCCCTACTAGCCGCCGTCGCTTTTCGACCATCTCGACTTAGGGCTTTCGTGCTGGGTTGGGAAGCGGGCTCTATCTTCTTTTATGGCTCCTGTTATTGGCTGACGTATTCGATGATTCACTATGGCGGTTTGCCCTCGTGGGTCGCCTATCTGTTACTCGCTCCGATCGCCGCTACTGTTGGTCTCTTCCCAGCCCTCTTCGGCCTTCTGCTCGCGAACGCTCTCAAACGATTTGGTCAGACGGCATTACTCCTTGCCCCAGTTTTTTGGTGCGCAACTGAATGGCTTCGTTTGGAAGTGACTGGGCAGCTCTGGAATGCGATCGGCTATTCGCAAGCTGAGTTTTTGGATGGCTTGCTGATCCAACCTGCGCGGTGGGGTGGCGTCTATCTCATCGGCTTTCTTATCGTCTCGGTTAACGGTGCGCTTGCGTTTGCTCTAGTACGACGGAAGTCGAAAGACCTGGCCATCGCCCTCGCAATCATCACCGCAGTAATGGTTTTCATCGCGCTAGCCGCACGAGGTAATCAACAGACCACTTCAGTATCGTCACCTAATCTTTACGTCGTGGCCCTTCAGCCCAATGTACCGATGACGATGATTAAAACTGTCACAGAAATGGACGAGCTTCGCGATCGACATTTCCTGATGACGACGAATGCGCTCAAGTTGTTGCCCATCAACACTGTTCCTCGCCTCGTGGTCTGGCCTGAGTCGCCGATGAACTTTACCTACGCTTCCGACAGACGCTTTCAGGAACTCGTAACAACATTCGCAAGAGAGAATCACACCTCGCTGCTCTTCAACTCTCTCGAACCTGCTGCGGGTGAAGGCTCTTATAATTCGGCCCTACTCATTAATGAAGACGGTCGGCTGATATCTCAATATGATAAGATTCGCCTGCTGCCGTTCGGCGAATATGTTCCACTCCCAACATGGTTGGGAGGCTCCTTGATATCCGGACTCGTCGGCGATTTCACTGCTGGTACTCATTACACGTTGATGCCAGTTGGAGATCATCGAGTAGGAGTCTTCATTTGCATTGAATCAGCTTACCCCTCGATTGCAAAAAAGCTAACCAGCGAGGGTGCGGACGTTCTTATCAATATCTCGAACGATGGTTATTTAGGACCAACCGCAGTGATGCACCAGCACCTTGCCAACGCGATCTTTCGCAGCGTTGAAAACGGTCGACCGTTACTGCGTGTAACGAACAGTGGATTATCAGCAAAGATAAAGTCCGACGGTGCCATTGAAGACATCACGAAGGGTTTTCAACCCGACATTCGAATCTGGACAGTTACATCGGGATCCAGCACGAGAACCTTTTATACTGCGCACGGCGACATCTTTATTGAACTTTGCACTTTGATGACTGTGTTGATTTTAGTAGCGACGTTTTACCGAAGAAGGAGTAGTCAACTTTTAGATGAGCGATAATTTAACAATTCAGGAATTGAGAAACGCGTTTGAAAATCTTCAGCCTCGAGTCGAACAACTCGGGAGGTTTCTTTGATGTACCGGCGCGTCGTGAAGAACTGAATCATATTGAGCGGCAGGCTTCCGCACCTGATTTCTGGAACGACCAGGAAGCGGCACAAAAACTTTTGCAAGATCGCAGTCGACTTGAAAAGAAGATCGGACGACAAGAATATTTCCAGTCCCAGGTAGACGATGCTGGAGTGCTTTTTGAATTTGCTGAAGAGGACGAGAACTCCGTTAAGGAGCTTAGTTCCCTTCTCGGCCGCCTCGAGCACGATTTAGGCCTGGCCGAAACCGAAATGTTGTTGGCCGGCGACAATGATCGCCGCAATGCTATTTGCACCATTCATCCGGGCGCTGGAGGAACGGAGTCGCAAGACTGGGCCGAGATGCTCCTGCGCATGTATCTCAAGTGGGCTGAACAACGGGAATTCAAGACTGAGATTCTCGAATATCAACCAGGCGAGGAAGCTGGACTGAAAAGCGTGACGTTCAGAGTTGAAGGTGAGTATGCCTACGGATTACTTGCCGCAGAAGCCGGCGTACACCGGCTGGTCCGGATCTCTCCTTTCGATCAGGCCGCACGTCGCCACACTTCATTTGCCTCCCTTTTTGTTTACCCGGAAATAGATGAAAACATCGAAGTCGACATTCAGGACAAGGACCTGCGCGTCGATACATATCGGGCTACAGGCGCAGGCGGCCAGCACATCAACACAACTGATTCGGCGGTGCGAATAACTCATATGCCGACCGGCATCGTGGTGTCGTGTCAGAACCAGCGCTCACAACACCAAAACCGAGCTGTGGCTATGCAAGTTCTTCGCTCTCGTCTTTACGAGTTGGAGTTAGAGAAACGTGAGGCTGAAACGGCTCTGCTCGAAGCTAACAAAGCCGACATCTCATTTGGATCGCAAATCAGAAGTTATGTACTCGCGCCATACCAACTGGTGAAAGACACCCGAACCAAGCTCGAACGCGGCAACGTCGAGGCAGTTCTCGGCGGCGATATTGACGACTTTATTACTAAGTTTTTGCTCAGTAAGAAAGCCTCTTAGTTAACTCAAAGGAGTTTAGAGTTGAGTAAAACTGCGCTGGCAATGTTGAGTCTGATTCTGGTCAGTCAGATTTGTTTGGGTCAGCAGGGTCAAATGACTCGAGTTGGCGACGCGTTTCGCGGTCTCATCAAAGAAGTACGGTCTGAAACTGTGCAGGTTCGAATCGAACAAGGTGTGCCAGTTGAAGGACCGCGCAGTCTCAACCAAATTGTTACCTACTCCGATAACGGCTTGAGACGGGAAACGGTTTCTTACGTACGAGGTTCAATTCAGCATAGAAAAACTATTGAAACTTACCTGCCAGGAGGCAATCGAGAAAGTCTTTCCGTTTACGATGCTGAGGGAACATTAATATCCAAGAGCGTCTACGAATATGATCATTCGGGCCAGCCTTTAGTTGAAACTCAATACAATGCTGATGGCTCGGTCAAAGAAAAGAAGATAAATCAGTGGTCCAACCCGACCGGCGGTTTAACTGCCATCACCAAGACAACAGGTGACGGAGCTACGCTCGAAACGTCGATCAACTCAAACAACTTTGGCACGAAGAACTCTCCGAAGCGATCCGTATGGACCACAACCAAACCGGACGGAAGTAGGATTGAGAATAGCTTTGAAGTCGATTCGTCAGGAACGCACAATGATCAGCAAAGTTATTACGCCCCAGACGGATCACTTACAGGACGACGAGTCTCACTCGTTGACGCAAACGTTACACGACTTGAGAGCACTGTGTATGACGGGACGGACAATATCAAAAACCGGACTCTCGAAACCCGCGAGTACGATTCGCACCATAATCTGATCAAGATCACAAATTACCGATGGAACGCGACAAAAAACGAGTTTGAGCCTTTTACAATCGCGTACCATACAATCGTCTACGCCAGTTGATTGGGAAAGGTATTGAAGTAGCAAACAATGTCAACCACACAAGTACAAGAGAAGCCGCGCGTGATCACACCGCGTATCGGACGCACGAATGAGATACTCGCGATTCTTCTTCTCGCTGTAGGTTTGCTGCTGGCACTCTGCCTCGTCTCCGCCGCGTTTTATCCAAACGATCCTTCCTGGAACTCGGTAGGTCAAACCGAAACGCACAATTGGGCCGGCTCGATTGGGGCCAATGTTGCCGCAACTGTGTTTCAGTTTGTCGGTCTAGCTGGCTACTTGCTTCCAGTGCTTTTATTTGCGGCAGCTTGGAGACGATTTCGAACTCGAAGTATTCAAAGTCCGTTCTCACGCATTGCCGGATTAATAGTGCTGGTTGTTGCTGCCTCTGCATTGCTTTCCATTTCCCATCTCAAGCCACTATTCGATTCAAGTGTGCAGCCTGGTGGCCTCCTCGGCGCAGTCGTAGCTGAAGGTCTCGCAAGTGGACTCAACAGAATCGGTGCGACTGTTGTGCTGGTCGCCATTGCAGCAATGGGGCTACTTCTCGCCACGAATTTTTCCTTCGTGCGTTTGTATTCCTTACTTGCTGAGGTCATCGGAACGCGCTTCGCTTTTGTTGGTACGTTGCCGACAAAATTCCGCGGTTGGCAACAACAACGACGTGAACAGTCAAAGTTGCGAAAGGAAACCAAGGCCGCAATTAAAGCTGAACGCGAAGCAGCAAAAGGTCAACTCAAACAAACTTTGAATCTCACGCCAGCCGAACGGGTCGCGGATTTCATGAAAGAACCGATCGCCCCAATGATCGAAAGTGCGCAAGTAATTCGAGGCGAAACAAAGGCGGCGGACACGCAGGCTTCGACGGCTGCGATTGCGGCAAGTGCTGGGGCGGCAGCGGGTGCAACGATAGTTACGGGAAGATCGGGCAGACGTTCAATCTTCCCTGGCATAGCCGATAAAAATTCAGGTGCGGCTATCGACGAAGACGAAGAACTCGAAGAGATGGTGAAAGGTGTATCTGTTCTTCGCACAAAAGCTGAGGCGCCTCCAGCCGGCAAGCTACCGTTTGACGCAGCGCGCAAGGTTAGCTATAGCGATTACACCTTACCGCCTCTCGAGTTTTTGAACGAAGCTCCTCCACACAGCGAACAGGCCGACACTGAGCTACTTGGACTGGCAACTAAGCTTGCTGAAAAATGCAAAGAGTTCAACGTGACTGGCCAAATCAAACATATTTGCCCTGGTCCCGTCGTAACAACCTACGAGTTCAAGCCAGATCCCGGCGTGAAGTATTCGAGAGTAGTTTCACTCGTCGACGATCTATGTCTCGCGTTGAAAGCTGAATCGATTCGCATCGATCGAATGCCCGGAAAGCCGCACGTCGGTATCGAGGTTCCAAATCCCCGTCGCGAAACAATTTTCCTACGTGAAGTGATCGAGTCGCGTGCTTTCAGAGAGTCGGGTTCAAAACTAACAATCGCATTGGGCAAAACCATTGACGGTCTTAACTACGTTGCCGACCTGGCGAAGATGCCGCACCTCCTCATCGCTGGAACAACTGGCGCGGGCAAATCAGTGGGCGTCAACTCTTTAATCGTTTCAATTCTCTATCGTTCGCGACCTGACGAAGTTAAGTTCATCTTGATCGATCCAAAGCGACTCGAACTCGGTCTCTACGAAGACATCCCGCATCTGGCCGCCCCGATCATTGTCGATCCGAAGTTGGCAGCCCGCTCGTTGAAATGGGCGGTAGGCGAAATGGAAAGACGCTATCGCGACTTGGCAGGTTGGGGCGTCCGCAATATCGACGGCTATAACACCGAGATCATGCGGCGCAATCTCATTAAGGAATACGACGATAACAATGAACCGTGGAAGCCCCTCCCGTACATCGTCATCATCATCGACGAGTTAGCTGACTTGATGATGACCTCCGGTCGTGAAGTTGAAGAATCGATCACACGTCTTGCGCAAATGGCGCGCGCGGTCGGTATTCATCTGGTGTTAGCTACGCAACGGCCATCTGTCGATGTGATTACCGGTCTCATCAAAGCAAACTTCCCGTCGCGCATCTCGTTCCGAGTTTCATCGAAGATTGACTCGAGAACGATCATCGATACAAACGGCGCCGAACAACTACTCGGCCGAGGCGACATGCTTTTCCTGCCGCCGGGAACTTCTCGCCTTATTCGTGTTCACGGCGCTTACATCGATGAAACAGAGATCGGACGAATCGTCTCGCACATCAAGGCACAAGGTCCTCCGGCCTATGACGAAACAATCACTCAATCGGATGAGGAAGCGTTAGGACTCGAAGGCACCGCAGGTGATCACGATGAGCTTTTTGAAGAAGCGCTCAGAATCTGCGTTGAAATGAAGAGAGCTTCAACATCAGTTCTTCAGCGTCGTCTGCGAATCGGCTACGGGCGTGCCGCTGCGATTCTGGACATCATGGAACGCGAAGGACTGATCGGTCCTGCCGATGGTTCCAGACCTCGACCTGTGCTCGGCCGCTCCTACGAAATGGTGGCTGACTGGGATGAAATGGGAGTTGCAGAAGGATAATTCTCCCTCGCTAAAAGACGCCGCAACAATTTTGCAAAAACTTCCACCGCGCCTGTGGAAAAGTCTGTGGAGAAAATCCATATGAACTTAGTTAAGTTAATGACTGCCTTACGTTTTTAGCAAATTGCACACGGCAGCGGCGTGCGGATAACTTGTTCTGAAAGTTTCATTTGCATTGGTGAAACGTTTTCCTTTCGGTAAGAGAATGCGGTCTGAAATTCAACCTCGCTCTTTACCTCACCTACAACGACTTCGCTTAGCCGCTCGCCAGATCTCCTTTGAAGGTTCGCGTGCTGTCGACTCTCAGACCGTTACTAATGACGCCCTCCAAAAACGCGGCGCACTAGCTCATACAATAGAACCATACGTCGACTCGAAACCCATTTACGTGGTCACCCTGGGCAAGGCGGCCTTAGGGATGGCCCTCACCCTGAACGAGAAGTTCGGCTCTTCGATACGACAGGGCCTCTGCATCTCTCAAAGGAAACCTCATCCACTTAATCGCAGTTGGCAAATGTCTGGGGGCGGACATCCAGTGCCGAATGCTCAGAGCTTGAGTGCGGCGAAGGCCTGCATTGAACTCTTCGAACGAGCCGATAAGGAACAGGCGCTAATAATCTTTGCAGTATCGGGTGGCGGTTCCGCGATGTTTGAATGCCCAGCGAATCCGGAAATTTCGCTTGAGGATCTACAAGTTGCAAATCAAGTTCTGGTTACTTGTGGCGCAAGCATCGCCGAAGTCAACGCGGTACGAACAGCGTTCTCGGCAGTTAAAGGCGGAAAGTTGGCGGCGCGTGCGCCAAACGCGAGGCTCGTGACGTTAATAATTTCCGATACGAATCCAGGCGACGAAGCGAGTGTCGCATCTGGTCCAACCTTGGTACCGATGAATTCTGAGCTTTCGGCCGGAGAGATAGTCTCAAGGTACGACCTCGAGCAGCATTTACCAAAAACAATCTTGAATGCAATCAACTCCCTATCTACGAAAGTACAACCTCACCCTAACGCGACTCATTTTGTACTTGCTGACAATCGATCCGCCGTGGATGCAGCAGCCGCGGAAGCGTCGCACCTGGGTTTTCGAACAGTTATAGCGGATGAAATTTCTGAACAGGAAATCTCTGACGGCTGTGCACAACTCTTAGTCCGACTCAAAGCGGAAGAGCCTCCAGTATGTCTGATTTCAGGTGGCGAATTTTCGTGCCCAGTTCGTGGTGAAGGCCGTGGCGGACGAAACCTTGAAACTGTATTACGTTGTGCGATGGAGTTGGACGCTGAGGGTGATCACATCGTGATTCTCAGTGAAGCCACCGATGGACTCGACGGTAATAGTCGAGTCGCTGGAGCGATTGCTGACAACGAAACTACGGCCCGTGCTTCTTCGCTCAAACTTGATGCCTTCAAATTCCTGTCAAATAGCGACTCATTCGGATTCCTTGAGGCACTCAACGACACTTTCGGTCAAGGTCCAACCCATACTAACGTCCGCGATATTCGTATTCTTCTGAAAACAGAACGCGACTGTGAGGCTGGCTTGAACTTTCATGAGTTATTCTCTTTGCCTTAAGCTTGAAGCACATTGTCCGGGCGCCGAAATAGCCCCAAACCGCACTGAAGTATTACCAGACTCGCCTTGACTCCAACTTCATGAAACGCATATAAACTTTATTCGGCAGATTTATCGCCGGATAAACTTCATTGCACTAATAAAATCCGCTGGAGAGTCCTGAACTTGTCGACACAAATCAATACCGAAGAAAATTTCGCTGCTCAGTTGAATGAAGACTCCCTTACTTTCGGTCAATTGGTGGAATGGCTCCAGAGTCAAACTACACCACCTTCTATTGAAGAAATCACCGCGCGACTTACCCAAGTTCAAATAACTTCGACCGATCTTCAGCCGTACCTCGGTTTCAAAGAAGGAAACTACTGGCGTCATCGAGTTTGTCGTAATCAGTCTGTCGAGATGCTCGTTATCTGTTGGCGACCGGGACAGAAAACTCCGATTCACGATCACAACGGTTCACATGGTGTCGTTCGTGTTCAGGAGGGTTTGATGTGGGAGACGATGTTCACCTACGAAGACGCTCAGGGACTTCGTTACAAGAGTGGACGCGAGTGTCCCACCAGCGAAGTCACAGGAGCTGCGGAACCTGACATTCATCAACTCGGCAATCCCGACGTCAGCGGACAAGACCTCATTACTATTCACGTTTATGCTCCGCCGCTTGGAGTGCTCAAGACTTACAAGGTTGGCAGTGCGAATGTCGACCTTTACACACCGAACGACTTTCCCACAGACTAACCGCTTCGCAATCGGAACCAGCAATTGGATCAACGATAGGCAGGTCGACGTCTATGAGCACGCGAGTAATAATTTTTACTTTGTGTGTGATCGGTCTGATCAGCGCCTGTAAGAATAAGTCTGAAACTGCGGCGCGCGAACTTCATGTAGCAGCTGCAGCCGATCTCATCCCTGCTTTCGAAGAGATTGGTCATGAATTTGAAGCGACTCATAAAATCAAAGTTGTCTTCAGTTTTGGATCGACTGGTTTGCTGACGAGACAGATTGAAAATGGCGCGCCGATGGATGTCTTTGCAGCAGCAAGTGTCGACTTTATCGACCAACTTGAGCAGAAGGGATTGATCGTGCCCGATACGAAAGCTGTCTATGCGCGAGGGCGAATCATTCTATGGCTTCCTAAAGACAGCAAATTGAAAGTCGAAAAGATCAACGATCTGACAGATGCAAACGTTAAGCGCATCGCGATCGCCAATCCCGATCACGCTCCATACGGAATGGCTGCGCGCGAAGCGATGCAAACTGCCGGAATCTGGGATTCGTTAAAATCAAAACTCGTCTATGGCGATAACATTCGTCAGACGATGCAATTTGCGGAAACGGGCAACGTTGATGTCGCGATCATCGCATTATCGTTGAGCGGGCAAGGCGACGGTCGCTGGTTCATCATTCCTCAAGAACTTCACAAACCGATCAATCAAGGATTAGCAGTGATCAAGGGAACTCAGAATGAGCAAGCAGCTCGTGACTTCGCCTCATTTGTTGCAGGCTCACAGGGAAAATCGATATTGGCAAAATACGGATTTGAGTAAACCCGCGTACCAGTTTCTGATTGCCAGCACGGTCAGTGGCATTCCACGAAGTTTTTCATCCATAGTGACTTCCCATCGGTTATCACGTTAATTGTTCCGCAGCGTCCAGTAGTCGAAACGGTTGCGCCCTTGTTGGTCCAACGCTCAACGACTTCCTTGTGTGGGTGACCAAACATCGAGGTTCGGCCGACAGAAATAATCGCGAACTGCGGACTAGTCGCCTCTACAAAGACCAGGGTTGAAGACGTCCGGCTTCCATGATGAGGCACTTTGACGATGTCGACATTAAGCCTGGGATTAGCCGCTACAATCTGAGCCTCAGCCTCCTTCTCGATATCACCCGTCAAAAGAATTGACCGTTCGGCAAACTGCAAACGAAGAACAAGAGAGTCGTTGTTTTGCGAAGGCGCGTTCGAATCAGTCGATTGGTTTGGCCACAGTACGGATGCAGTAACAACACCAAACCGTAGCTCATCACCAGCATTGATCGTTTCAAGGTGAGTACCCGTTTCGCTTAGGGTCTGTGCAAACTTCACGTATTCCGGATCACTGGCAGGAGTGCGACCCACCAACGCGCTTTTGACTCTAAAATTTCTTACCACGTCATTAAGTCCGTCGATGTGGTCAGCATCTGCGTGCGTAGCCAGTACGTAGTCCACGTGGTCGAGTCCGCGCCACCATAAGTATTCCGAAACAACCATCTCTCCGATACTGCGGCTTTCTCGATCGAACATATCTGAAGTCGCATCTGCCTTCGGATCATTAGCAGAAAAGAAAGTTGGTCTGCCGCCTCCATCAACGAGGAGCGTCGCTCCGTTCGGTAATGTGATAAGCGCCGAGTCGCCCTGTCCGACGTCTAAAAAGTCGATATGTAATTTTCCGTCGGGTCTTCCCGCACTCCATGGGTGCAGAATCACCGTTGCCAACAAAACGATTTGCACAATGCCAGTTACCCATAGCCAGTAATTATTTCGATGGCTAAGAACCGCCGGCGGACCGAGTGGGCTCCATCTCGACAATGCAAGCAATAGGAAAATTAGTGGGAGAAAATACAGAAAATAAATCGATGAGCTGAGACCTGAATACTCTGGAATTCGGAACGAGGATAGGCCGATACGGGAAAACGGATCGACACTATGAACCATTAGCCAATTCAGTTTGTCGGCAAGTTTGAAAAACGGACCGGCCATCGCCGGGCTAGCCAGGTTAACGAGCAACGCAAATAAGCCCACGCTACTTACGGCCACCAGAACAACACTGACTCCGATATTCAAAAGCAGTGAAGCGATCGACAACCGATGGAAGTAAACGATCAGAAAAGGCAGAAGGAGACACTGCACACTCAGCGATACGACCAGCGCGTTGAAAACGTACCTGATCAATCTCTGCAAGTGTCTTCGTTCCAACCACACTGCGAGCGGTGATTTGAAAATCCGATAATGATGTGGCATTAGATCAATTTCGGATTTCCACTCACGCTCACTCCAGAACATCACTTCGCAAATGGAGCGAACAACAGCAGGACACGTTGGTGGATATGGGGTATCGCGGGTGGGACGCCATTCACCGATTTTTCTAAAGGTTTGCAACAGCGGCCACGCGATTATGACAATCGCCAACACTGAAACGAGTGTCAGTTGCAGCGATGGATCGAAAAGATCTTTGGGACTGCGAATCAGCAGTATCAGCGCCGTTGCGCCGAGTGCGTTCAGTGCGGACGCCGAACGAAAGATGACATTGCCAAGTGCTACAACTGTAAACATCAACGCCGCGCGTACGACTGAACCTGCGGCGCCAACTGCAAGCGTGTAACCCCAGACCACTGAAGTCGAAAACAAAAACTGGAGAATGCGCTTACGTGTCAACCTACGAACCAGCAATAAGACCAAGCCGCCAACAAAACTGATGTGTAACCCGCTAATCACCAGGACGTGAAACGTTCCGCCCTCACGAAAGCGTTCGCTAGTTCCCTTCGACAAGTTGTAACGATTCCCTAGTATCGCCGCATCCAAAACACCGGCTGTCTCTGCCGAAAAGTGCTCGTCGATTTCTCGCTGAATACTTTCGCGCCATAAAAACAACCAACCCAACGGTCTGAATACAGAGGTCTCGCCCAGGCGAGCCATTGATTGAGGATTCTTAACAATACCCGTCGCGTCGTAGTTTTTCTGATCGAGGTATTCAGTTAGGCCCGAGACGCCGGGGTTGCAGTATTTGTTAGTGCGACTAAGTGCCGTTCTGACTACGACTCTTGTGCCGTAACGCAGATTCAGTTTGCGATACTCATCCAAACCCGCTGACGAATTGAATGAGGCAAGTAACGCAATACTTCCCGAGGCGGCTTGGTTGGTTGTCCTTGAACTAATACTTTCAACACTCAGGACAAAATAGAGACGATCGCGAGCGTACTCCGGTGGACCATCGAGCACACCGGTTAGCGTGGTTGTCTGATCTTCTTCGATTACACCATCTTCGATCAGCCGCTTAATTCCGTTAGCTGGTCTAACGCTTTTTTCGATTGTCGCAAGGCTGATACCGGCCAGTGACATTGCTACGAGCAAGGTCGATCCAGCAACCTGCAAACGGTTTGTGATGAGTGCAACTAGTGCGATGAACGAACAGATCGCACAAAGGATGATTGAGTAAGATGGCTTTACATTGAGAACAGTGGAAAGAAACACACCGCCCATGTAAGCCAATGCGAGTTGAGCAAACGGATTAAGGCTGAATACTTTTGAGTGAGGACTATTTTTCATTGCTGTTGTGAGTGAAACAGCAGTAATCGTCGTGAACTAGCTCGTCATCTTACGCTTTGCTGACAACTAACACCACGAAGCTTCCTGGCTTCATCGTTCTTGTCGGTCGCTTGCCTGGTTCAGTCGCGGGTGTTTCCGTGTACTCCGCAGCTGGCAGGTAGATATTTTTGGTCTTTGGGTCAAATGCCATGGTTCTCGCGCTTGGTTGTGTTTTCACGGGACCGGCATCTTCATAGCTGTCCGCCGATTTTTCTCGAAAGATACTCAGTGTGCCATCTGAGCACGAGAAGAAGATCAGTTTCGCGTTTGAATCAAAGCCACCGAAATCAACTCCAGCACCGATCGGAAAGTTTGCAATCACTTTGCCGGTTGCCGCATCCATGACAACCATCTTTGGTTCATTTCTACAACCGATGAATAGCCTGTTTGTCTTCGAATCGTAGGCGAGTCCGGTTGGCGTCTTGGCGATGCCGATTGGAAAGCGATGCTTTACATCCAACGATTTGGGATCGAACACGACTACTTCACTTGCTTCTTCACTGTTTACGTAGATAAGCCCATCGTTGCCAATAATCGCTGATTCACCGTCCCCTTCCATTTTTACGGTTCCAACAACTTCTCCGGTCGAGGCGTCAATCGCCGAGATGTCGTGAGTTCCATGATTGTTTGTGAACACGCGCTTCGTGGCTGGATCGTAGTAGATGCCGTCGGGACCTTTTCCTACGTCAATCTTTTTGATGAGTTGCAATGTAGCGAGATCAAACATCGAGACTTTGTTTTCGCGTCCGTTGCTCGAGAATCCGTGCTTGAA
>AR_comb_assmDRAFT_10004307_pt1 | contig 13755 bp, 11 predicted proteins | sample ArasoioldDNA_FD_10543 | JGI IMG/M metagenome (IMG submission 10543) | reverse complement strand
CAGAAGACGCACTTGGCGTTGCAGATGTTGGTGCTTTCGATCTGGACGATCTCGGGGAGGCGCGGTGCCCGATCGCGTCCGGTGGCCAGCAGCAGCCGGCGCACCGGCTTGGCCTGTCTTCGCAGAGTCGATTCCGCGGCTTGTCTGGCGCGCGCGCGAAGCGTGGGGGCAGAGGGCATGCGTGGCGTTATTGCTGGCGGAAGTGCTCGATCACGCGCGTCAGTATCTCGTCGAGCTCGACGGTCGGCGCGTAGCCGACGAGCGCCTTGATCTTCGAGATATCGGGGACGCGCCGTGGCATGTCCTCGAAGCCGGCTTCGTACGCTTGATCGTAGGGAATCTTCACGATCTCGGACCGGCTACCGGTCAGCGTGCGAATTCGCTCGGCCAGATCGCCAATCGTGATCTCGAAGCCGTTGCCGATGTTGAAAACGTGGCCTATGGCTCGCGGCTCGTCGATCAAGGCTACCACAGCCCGCACCACGTCACCGACGTAGGTGAAGCTGCGCGACTGCTGGCCGTCGCCGAACACAGTGATTGGTTGACCGGCGAGTGCCTGGCGCACGAAGTTCGGGATCACCATGCCGTACTGGCCGGTCTGTCGCGGGCCGACGGTGTTGAAGAGGCGAACGATGATGACTGGAAGCTTTCGCTCCTTCCAATAGGCCAGCGCCAGAAACTCGTCGATCAGCTTGCTGCACGCGTACGCCCAGCGATGCTTGTGGCTCGGACCGAGCACCAGGTCGGCGTCCTCACGGAACGGCACGTCCGTGCTCTTGCCGTACACCTCGGAGGTCGACGCGATGAGCACGAGCTTCTTCTTCTTGTTCGCGAGCTTCAGGACCACTTCGGTGCCGTGCACGTTCGTCTCGATCGTGTGCACCGGTGCTTCGACAATGAGCTTCACCCCGACGGCGGCGGCGAGGTGCACGACGACATCCGATCGGTCGACGAGCTCGGCGAGGATCGGCTCGTTGGTGACGGTGTCGATCGTGTAGCTGAATTTCGGATGCGATTTGAGGTGAGCGATGTTGTCGATGGATCCCGTCGACAGGTTGTCGAGAGCGCAGACCTCGTCGCCTCGCGCGAGGAGCGCCTCCGCCAGGTGAGATCCTACGAAGCCAGCACCGCCAGTGATCAGAACGCGCATAAATCGGTCGTTTGTCGTCAGCCTTCAGTCAGTCGTCGGTCTTCAGTCGTCACGCCTGACCGGTTTCAGCCAGCTTCACGATGACGTCTGCGGCCCGCTCCGCGGCGTTGCCGTCGGCCTGGATGTGAAAACGGGCGAGGAATGCGCGCTGCGCGGTCCGTAGACCTTGACGAAACTCCTCATCATACAGGATTTGGTCGAGCGCTCGCGCGATCGCGCCTGCGTCGCGGCCGCTCACGCCTGCCATGATTCCGGCATCGACGAACGGGCTCAAGTTGTTGGGGAGTCCGATGACGAGCGCCGGAAGACCGAGAACTGCGGCATCGAGCGCCACGGTCGAGTTGACCGTGACGACGGCGCGGCTGGCGCGGAGAAGCGGCGCCAACGGGGCTGACGCGGGCACGACGGTCACGTTCGATTGTGCCGCGACGAGATCCGAGTAGACCTCTGGCGTCTCCGCCGGATGTGTCTTGATCGCTACGTGGACATCGCGAACCGAGGCGGCGGCATCGAGAAACGCGCGCAGAACGGCGCGCGCTTCGCGGTGCTTGGTCGTCACGAGGACGAGCGTGCGGGAACCGGCGCCAGCCTCCGTCTTGGCGCGCTCGATCGCTTCGGCGGAGAGCGTCTGAACGCCGGTCGCGAGCGAATCGAGACGCGGACTTCCGGTAACGGCCAGCGACTCGGCGTTGAACCGCCCCGCTTCTCTCAAGTGCGATGCCGCGTAGTCGTCGAACACGAGTGTTCGCGTCGGGTTAGGAAAGCCGCGATCGCCACGGTTCGCTCGATCGGCGGCCATCTCGTCTGGCTCGTGCAGGTAGTTGAGCCAGTGGCGGTAGATAAAACCATGTTGCAGGCCGACTGACGGGATGCCGCGGCGTCTGGACTCGAGAACGATCGCTCGCCCCCAGCCGCCGGCTTCGGCGTAGGTGACGACCGTCCGCGGCCGGCGGGCGTTGAGGACGGCCGCGGCTTCGTCCATCGCGCGCGCCGACCACGGCCACTGCAGGAGCGCGATGCCCGCGAGTTCTTCACGGATGACGGGCCAGCAGTTACAGCCGCGGATCACGGCTCGCGCCCGGAGGTCGGTGCTTTTCCACAGCGCTCGCCGCATCTGGTGGCGCTCCCGCCAAACGCGGCGTGAGTCGTTCAATGCCGCGAGTGGCGCGTACGCCTCGACCGGCGTCACCGTGTCGGGCAGCGCTCCACCGCGAAGCGCGTGCCACCATCGCCGCGCTCGAAAATTCGCCGCCGGGCCGACGCTCACGTACGACACGGCTGCCGTTCCGAGCCGCTGTTCCAGCGCGGCGAGGACGGGACCGATGTACGCTTCTGCGCTGCCGTCTCCCGTATCGGCCCGCCAGAACGCGCGATGAACGAAGGCGAGTGCTGCTGCAGGCGCATCGCTCGACGGTGCCGTTCGCGTCCGCAGCCGCGACGCCAGCGCCGCGGCGTTGAGCGCCGACGCTCTCGCCTCCATCGTCGCCAACCGGAGCGCGGACGAGGCCGTGAATCCCGGCGGACCTTCGTACGCGATGCCGCGCGCTGCTGCGATCTGCGGCGCCAGCCCCTGAGCCAGCGCTCCGCCCTTCAACCACCGCATCCGTCGAGGTCGCTCCTGCTCGACGAGAGCCTCGAGGGCTGTTAGGGTGCGGAACAGGCTCAGGACCACCTGCTGCTTGTGCAGGTAAAGCTCGGCAAACCACCAGAGCGAATCACCGCGAAAACAGAAGCGCTGACGTAGCGGCACTCCATCGACCAGCGCCTGCCGCAGGCTCTTGATCCAGACGATCGCGTCGACAGTGGCACGCTCGTCGGATATAGGGTCCAGGTACGTGTGCAATGCGGCTTCACGATGGCCGGCGTCGCCATCGATAGCAAAGACGTCGTCCGTCATGACCGGCCGCTACGAGGCATGCGTGAGACTGATTCGTCGAGCACCGCAATCGCCGCGGCGAGCACCGCATCCGTCGTGACACCGGCGAGGCAGTCGGGTGTGTGCCCGAGACAACGCGCTGGCGGTTGCCTGATGCGGTTGCAGGGGCTGCACGGGAGATCTAGTCGCACGACGCGGTCGAAGGGACCTGATGTGGCATAGCGCAGTGGCTCTGACGGCCCAAAGACGGCAACGACGGGCGTACCAACGGCCGACGCGAGGTGCATCGGACCCGTGTCGCCGGTGACGACAAGCGCGAGCCTTTGCAGGATCGCAGCCGACACCAGCAGACCGTCGGCGGCGGAGGCGTCGATGAGGAGTCGCGGCGCGATGGCGGCCTGAAGCGCTGCGATGAGACCTCGATCGGCCGGTGAACCCGTCGCGACAATCACTGCGCCACGGGTGTCGGCGAGGCGCGCCGCAACCTCGGCAAAGCGTTCAGGACTCCACTGCTTGATCGGTCGTCCTCCGCTGACGTGGATGCCGACGAGTAGTTGCCCGAGGACAGGACGAAGGATTCCGGCGGCCGCCGCAGCCGCACTGTCCGGAATCACGAGGAGCGGCCTGGCCGATGCGGGCGCGGGACCGCCGAATACGCTGTGAACGAGCCGACGGGCGTTAGTGGTCGTGTGCGCGGTGACGTCGTACTCGAGCGCGACGTCGAGCAGCGGACTGCCGCCGCCGCTCGACCAGCCGGCGGTTCGGGCGGCTCCTGCCGCAGCGAGCAACAGGTTGCTTCGGATATCTGGTTCGAAGTTGATTGCGAGACTGTACCGGGCACTCCGCCAGCCCCATGCGGTCCGCAGAAGCCCCGGCATAGCCAGGCCTTCTCCCTCGCGTGCCAGCCAGCGCGCGTCGAGGGACGTCACCTGATCGACGCTCGGAATCGCCGCGGCAAGCGGCGCGTTCCAGCTGCCAACAACCAGATCGATCCGTGCGTCGGGAGCGAGCGAGCGGACGTCGCGAATGGCTTCGAGCGCCATCACCAGATCCCCGATGCGCTCGAGCCGCAGCAACAGAATGCGAGGCTTGCCGGATGATGCTGCGGGTCGCGATGCGAACGGCTTCAGCAGCACGGAAGCGACAGTCAGGCCGGCATCGGCCGCGCGTACGATAGCCCGCTCGCGAGGATCCTGAATTTGGAGGGTTTCCATACTGGCCGCGCGTTGGCAACGGTTCTTCGAATCCTACTTCACCGTGATGCGGTCAACCATCACGCCGAGATCGCGATCGTCTGGCGTGCCCAGCACGAGCTCCGGTTTCCACGCCGTGGTAATGATTGACAGCTCGATCGTCCGCCCGATCCCGCTCAACCTTGCCGCCAGCGCCGGCGGGATGGCGAGCGCGTACGGCCTGAATCCGGTGTCCACGTGCACCGTTCCGAGCACGTCGTTGTCGAGCGCGACTGTGACATCGGCAGGTCCCGCAGCCGGTGGACGTCCGCCGTCGCTCATCCACAGGACCAGCGACCGGCTCTCCGGACCGATCCGGTCGACCGAGACGATCGACCGTGCCCGAGACCATCGGAATGACCGTCCCTCGGTCGTTTCCTTGGCGTGAAATCTAATGACGTTCAGATCGTCGTTCACGCCGACGTCGAGGTCGAACGTTCGGGTAGCCGAGGCAGGATCGGGCAGTGTCAGCTCATAGAGGCTGTAATCGAATTCCTTATGCTTGACGAAGCGGGGATACGCATCTGCCGGTGCGTCGTACTCGGGAACTTGAAACCGTTCTGTTGCCATTGATCGTGCGCCCCACGCCGGCGATAGCAGATCCGTGCCGCCGCCTCCCAGGAACAGCACACGTTTATATCGTGTCCGTGCCCAGTCCAGGAATCCCGCAAACACCGCTTTGTCTGGCTTTGGGGAACTGAGCACCAAAACGTTCTTCGCGTAGATGTACGCGAGCGGCAGCGCGAGCACATGAACGTCGCTGAGAGCGTTCCGCGACTCGACGACGAGGAGATCCTGATCGCCGAACCGGCCAGCCAGCGCCTCGAGCCGCGGGATCACCCCTGCGTATTCAACGTGCGGCAGGATCGGCGCCGCCGCGCGCGCGAACTGCGCAGCGAGCAGGCCGAGGAATACGACGCCGATTGTTCCACGCAGCACGCGCGTCGGCCCCCAGCCCTTGCGGATGCCGCTCAATGCCGCGGCGGCGGCGAAGAGGAGGGCGCCGGGGAGAATGACCGGAAGGAATCGGCGTGCCATCCAGAAGTGATCCGAAGCGATCCGAATCTTGTAGAAAAAAAAGAACGAGAACACGGCAACGGTGGTGAATAGCTCCGGCATTCGCCAGAAGTCCCGCCGCGCGAGCAGCACGAACCCGAGGAGCGCCGCGATCAGTCCCGGAACGGTCAGGTAGAAGTTGGCAAACGTACGGAGTGCGTACGCGTCCCTCGGCGCGAGCGCCCCTTGAGCGGGTTCGCGCAGGAAGAGCGCGTAGAGCGCGCCGACAACGAGCGCGCCCGCGACCAGCGTCGGGAGCGTGCTCTGCACCAGCCCGCTCAGTTTCGGTTGCTGCGCGCCAAAACCAAGTGCCAGTACGCCGGTTGTAACCGCGATCGCCAGGAGTAAGTACTGCCACCACGCAAAGTTGGAGAGGAAGACGATCGGCAGGTCGGCGTACGGCCGCATGGGAAACAGCAGGTAGAGACCCGCGAGCGCACTCGAGAGCACCAGGGCCACGAAGAACGAGGCACGTGCGTGCGCGCGGCCGGCGAGCACGCCGAGCGCCAGCCCTCCAGCCACTCCAGCGATCCCGAGCACCGCGTCGAAGCGGAGAAAGAGCAGCAACCCCAGTAGCGACCCGGCCACTGGTGCAAAAAAGGCATCATCGTCGATGTGCGCGCGCGCGCTGGCAAGGACCGCTGCGAAGAGCAATGCCTGCATGGCCATTTCAGCGTTGGGATAGCGGGAGAACCAGACCTCTGCGACGTTGAGTGTCAGGAGGGCCGCTGCCGCCCATGCCGCGGATGCGCCGGCTAGGCGGCGGCCAGCAAAGTACACCGCCAGCGCGCCGAGCGTCGCCCACAAGCCAACGGTTCGCCTTGCGCCGGTCAAGCCGTCCAGGCCGTAACCGATCGCAATCGATGCAGGAAAGAGATGCGGAAATTGACCCACAACGGTGCCCGCGTCTGGGTTCACGAGGAAGAAGCCCATGAAACGCAGGCTGTAGTAATCGTGTCGCTGGTAAGACGGAAAGAACAAATCGCGCGCGAATGCCGGCACCGAGGCAACGACCGGATCCTGCAAGACGATCGCGCCGCGCTGCGCAATCTGAATGCCTTCGTTGATGTACGCGCCGGGATCCTTGCCGCCGATGATGTATTCCGATGGCGGAAAAAACCGCCAGGCCGCAAGCAACAGCAGCAGCAACGTGCCGAGGGCGGCGATGCCCGGCCACGGCGCACGGCTCCCAAGACGCAGCCGGAACCGCGAAGCGGCTGCGGCGAGGAGCGCGATGATCAGGTCGGCGAGGATGAGTCGATGAATGCTGTAGCGGTCTGCGGCCGCCAGCGCGAGTACGACACCAGTGGAGACCGCGACGCTCAGCATGACCTGCCAGAACAGCCGCTCGTCGGCGTCGAGCGCAGCGCGCTTGTCGCGATCGGCCACTGGCATCCGGAAGATCACGGCTCCCGGCAGCCAGAAGACGATGAGAGCGTAGACGGCGGTCACGAAGAGATCAGAAGTGTCACGCGGTCAAAACTGGAAATAGATGAACTCCGCGCCTCCGAAGTTTCCGAAGAGCAGCGTGAGATAGCACGTTGCAGCGTAGATGGAGTATCGCACGCCTACCGGCAGGCGTGGCACGGCCAACACGTCGTCGAACCACGCCTCGCACAGGTGTACAACCACGAGCGGAGTCGAATAGAGCAGGAGCGGAACCAGCAGATTCGGTATGTCGACCGTCGCCGGTGCGAAGTTTCCGATCAGGCCGGCTGTCAGACCGCCGATTTGTCCAGCCGACCGCGATCTGAAGATGAGCCAACCGTAGCACGTGAGGTGGAACATCACCACCCACGACGTCAATCGTGCGAGGAATCCCGCGCCGGCGACGAACCGGTGAAAAGGGGGCCAGCGATCGGCGGCGCGATACCCAATCAGGAAAAGGCCCTGATAGGCGCCCCAGAGCACGAAGGTCCATGCCGCGCCGTGCCACAGTCCGCCCAAGACCATCGTGATGAACAGATTGCGTTGTGTCTGCCATTCCGAGCCGCGATTGCCGCCGAGCGGGATGTACAAGTAGTCGCGCAGCCACATCGAAAGGCTGATGTGCCAGTTGCGCCAGAAGGCCTGCGGCGTTCTGACCAGGTATGGGAATCGAAAGTTCTCGATCAGTTCGATGCCCATCAGTTTCGATGTGCCGCGCGCGATGTTTGAGTAGCCGGCAAAGTCGCCATAGATCTGGAAGGCAAACGCGTAGACGCCCAGCAGCACATTGACGCCGGTATGGGAAGCCGCCGGATCGAACACGGCATTGGCCAGGCCGGCCAGATTGTCGGCGACGAAGATCTTCTGGAAGTACCCCCACGCGATGAGCCAGGCGCCGTCGCGCAGTTGTTCGCGGCTGATGTGCCGAGGCGAATCGATCTGCGCCAGTAATGTCGTCGCCCGAAGAATGGGCCCAGCCACGAGGTGAGGAAAGAATGCGACGAACACCGCGAAGTCGAGAAGATCCTTGGTCGGCGGAATCTCTCGACGGTAGACGTCGATGACGTAGCTCATCGTCACGAACGTGTAGAAAGAGATGCCGATGGGCAACAGAACGCGCAGCGTGACGAAGTCGACCTGCCATCCGAGCGCGGCGAAGACGCCGTGGAGGCTGTCAGCGAAGAAGTTGAAATACTTGAAGAACCCGAGCAGCGTCAGGTTGAAACCCAGGCTGAGCACGAGAATGCCGCGGCGAACTGACGGTGCTTCGGCGCGGCCGAGGAGTCGCGCGCAGGTGAAGTCAACGATCGTCGACGCCACCAACAAACCGAGAAAGCGCCAATCCCAGGCCGCGTAGAAATAATAGCTGGCGACGAGCAGTAGCCAGTTCTGCGCCCGGTGCGGCAGCACTCGGTAGGCAGCGTAAACGACGACGAAAAACCAGACGAAATGAAGGGAGTTGAAAACCATCGCGCGCTCGCGCGTCAGCGCGGAAGCAGTCCCTGCTCCTCGATGAATCGATCGAGCGCGGCCGCGACGACGGTATGTCCACGCGGCGTGAGGTGCACAGTCTCTTGATAGAAGAGATCGGGCCCTGGCAGCGCTGCGCGGAGGGCGGGCAGAAGATCGGCCATCGGCATACCGAGCGGCGCGAGCGCCTCCTGGAATCTGGCGCTGGCAGCGTCTCGCACCAGGTTGCCGCCGGTTCCCGCCACGATTTCCTTCAATCGCCCGTAGTCGGCGTCGTCTACCTGGAAACGCGCTGGCATCAACACGATCGCTGCCTTGGCCCCGGCTCCTGATGCGGTTTGCTCGATATCGTGCATCGACCGTCGGGTGATGGCGAGGCCTTCCGCGATTCGCGGTGCCGGCCGCGCGGCATAGCTTTGAAGCGGCGGCTCGGGAGGCGCGACCGAAGGTGACAACCGGTCGATTACCGCGAGGGCGCGCAAGCGAAGAATCTGAAGCACCATGCTGCGACGCACGAGACGCCGCATCCGGGTGAGAAGCGAATCCACCACCGCTTCGCTCGTTCGCCGGTTGGGGTCAAGCTTCTGCTGCGAGCCGACAGCCTCCTCCGCGTCGTTGCCGACGAAGACGACCGGTAGCACCAAGTCCGGCTGGATGTTGCCGACAATCGACCGGAAGAACAGTTGCTCCTCGATCGGCCCGTAGCCCTGCACGCCGGCGTTGATCACACGGTAACGCAGAGCTGAACCTCTTGAGTTCAGCCGTTGCTCGAGCAGTTCGCCGAACGTTTCGCGAAACGGCACCTGCACCGACAACACCAATGAGTCGCCGAGGAGAACGATCCGCCGTTCGTCCCTGGGCTTCGGCCCGATTTCTTCGTCGTCGCGAAGGCCGGCGCCATTGACGGCAATCTCCGCAGAAAACTCGCTGGTGGTAAATCGCGTGCGGGCGTGTGGTTTGAGCCGGTAGCCGATCGCCGCGTCTGTCTCGAAGAGGCCCTGAAACCCAGGGGCTGCCTCCGAGCTTCCCCACGTGCGCAGTCCGACCTCGAAGATGCCAAATTGCGCCGCCGCGATGAGCACGAACGTGACCAGATGGCGAAGCCGCATCAGGATCGAGGTTCGGGCTGTGCCGAGGCGTGACGCGGGCCGCTCGCGACGGCAGATGCGACGGCGTCGACTGCGGCATCGTCGAGAGCGGGGTAGAGGGGGAGCGAAAAGACCTCGGCGCACACGCGAGCGGCGATGGGACAGTCGGCCGGATGCTGGCCAGCGAATGCTGGCTGACGCGGGATAGGAATGGGGTAGTGGATCAGCGTTTCGATGCCGGCGCTTCGCAGGTGCGACTGCAACCTGTCGCGCACCCTGCTGCGGACGGGAAAGAGATGGTAGACATGGCCGGCATCGAGTTCTGGCGGCACCGCGACTGCATCAATCCTCGAGAGGGCCGCGCGATAACGTCGGCCGAGCGTCCGGCGACGCTCCGTCCAGCGACCAAGGAAAGGTAGCCGTGCGCGAAGAATCGCGGCCTGCATCTCGTCGAGTCGAGAATTGACGCCGAACTCTTCGTGACGGTACTTGTCCGTCTGGCCGCCATTCCGCAGCCGTTTGGCGCGCGCGGCCACCGCTTCGTCTCGCGTCGTCAGCGCGCCACCGTCGCCGAGCGCGCCAAGATTCTTGGTCGGGTAGAAGCTGTACGCGGCAGTGCTGCCAAAACTTCCGACCGGACGCCCTTCGCAGGTCGCCAAATGAGCCTGACAGCAGTCTTCGACGATGGCGAGGTTGTGGCGGCGGGCGACCTCGGCGATGGCTCGCATGTCAGCCGCCTGACCGTAGAGATGCACCGGCATGATCGCCGCAGTGTTCGGCGTCACGGCCGCCGCCGCTGCGTCCGGATCGAGCGTCAAACGATCGGGATCGATGTCGGCAAAAACGGGACGGGCTCCCGCCATCATGATCGCGAGCGCCGAGTACGCGGCCGAGAGCGGCGACGTGATCACCTCATCACCCGGCCCAACGCCAAGGGCGCGCAGCGCGATCGCCAGCGCATCGGTGCCGGTGCCGACGCCTGCGGCGTGGGGCGCCTGACAGGCGGCCGCGAACTCGTGTTCGAAAAGTTCCAGCTCTGGACCAAGAATGAACCAGCCGCGCGTGATGACGCGCGCGACGGCATCGCGGACGACCGATTCGTCCTCGCCTGGCGTCAACTGCAGAAACTTGATCACCGGCTCGACTCCTGCGGCGCGGGCAGCGGCTCGTCGACGTAATGCGCCATGTGCTCGCGGTAGAACGCGATCGTGCGGGACAACCCCTCTCGCAGGCCGACACGAGGAGTCCAACTGACCGCGTTGCGAAACTTCGTCGAGTCCGAGTAGAAGCTGCCGATATCGATGCGTTTTTTCTCGGGCGGCCACTCTACGAAGCGCATCGAGCCAGCGCCGGCGACATCGATCAGCACGGCGACGAGCTCGCGATGGCTGATTGGCTCATCGCCACCGACGTTGAAGACCTGCCCGTTGCACGCATCGGTCGCGCCGGCGCGCAGGAACGCAGCCGCAGCATCGTCGACGTAGACGAAGTCGCGCAATTGGGAGCCGTCGCCGAAGATCTGAATCTCGGCGCCTTCGATCGCCAGTCGGATGAACCAGCCGATGAATCCCTGGCGATTGTGGCGAATGAGCTGACGTGGGCCGTAGACGTTGGTCAGCCGCAGCGAACACGCGCGCACGCCGAAGACGTTGTTGTAGAGCAGGTGATAGTACTCGCCAGCCGCCTTGTTGACGCCGTTGATGTCGGCCGGCCGGACGAGATGCGTCTCGTCGACCGGCAGACGGTCTGGCCGGCCGTAGACCTGACGCGTTCCGGCGTAGACGACGCGCACGCCGGGGTTGTACTTGCGACAGGCTTCGAGCATCGAGAGTTGCGCGCGGCAGTTGATGTCGAGATCCGTGTACGGATCGCGCATGCTGTCGATGTGGCTGACTTGCCCGGCGAGGTTGAAAATGATTTCCCGATCCTCGACCAGATGATCCATCGACGTCTGATCGCGCACGTCGGCGATGTTGAGCCTGACGCGATCCTCGATGCCGTGGATGTTGAAGCGATTGCCGCCGTAGTCAGGATTCAGTGAGTCGACGATCAGGACGTCGGCGTCGGCATTGACCAGTTGCCGCACGAGGTTACTGCCGATGAAGCCGAGGCCGCCCGTCACCATCACGCGCCGGCCGCGATAATACGAAAGGTATCCGGTTTTCACCCGCGCGCTCCCGCGTCGTTCGCGACGCCATCCAGGGCATCGTTGTCATTCATGGAAGAGAGGGCCGTGAACCCGGGAATCCGCACGGCGGGCTGCGGCATGGACAGGTGGAGCATGTTATCGGCCGGCCTTCGTCATGGCAAGCGCTCGATCGTAGGCGTCTTCGAAGCGGCCGGCGACAATCTCCCAACCAAATCGCGCGACGACCGAAGCACGAGCGGCCTCGCCGAGCCTGACGCGCATCTCAGGGTCCCGAGCCAGTGTCAGGATTGCCGCCGCGAGTTCCTCGGCGTTGCGTTCCGGCACGATGACACCCGTATGCCGGTCGCGGACGACCGAAGGAATACCACCAGCCGGTGTCGAGATCAGCGGCGTTCCCGACGCCATCGCTTCGAGGACGATGTTTGGCAGGCCGTCGACGTTACCGCTGTCATCGCGGACCGACGGAATGGCGACAATGTCAGCCGTCGCGAGCCAGGTAGCAATTTCGTCCTGCGAGAGATTCCCCAGAAATCGTACGCGGTAGCCGATACGCGCCGATTCCACGCGGGCGCGTAGCTCGGCTTCGAGGTCGCCACCGCCGGCGATAGCTGCCTGCACGTTGACTTCGTGCGGGATCGCGGCGAGTGCGTCGATCAAGTACTCGAACCCTTTCTTCCTGACCAGGCGGCCGGCCGAGAACACCAGTGGCGTATGGGTGGCAATGCCAAGCGTCGCGCGGAGCCGCGAGCGGGCGAAGGGATTCGGCCGGAATCTCTCCGAGTTGACGCCATATGGTACGACGTCGACTTTGCCCGGTTCGGCACCAAGCGACAGCGCCCGTTCGCGCAAGTCGGCGCTGCAGGCGGTCACGGCACCGGCACGGTTGAAGACTATGCCGGCCGCACGCCGCGCCGGCCACACCGTTTCGGCGACATAGACGTCTGAGCCGTGCAGGCTGACGACGAGGGGCAGCGCCGGCGCAGCAGCGGCGGCGACGACGCCGCCCGGCACCACCCAATGGCCGTGCATGATCGTGGCGCGATGGGTTCCCGCAACCGAACGAGCCGCGCGCCAGCCTGCTGCCAGGGCGAGCGGCGCGGCGATGTACGCTGCGCCTTTCAGGCTGACGTCAGCTCGCATCGCGGCCGCGTAGCCAAAGACGTTGAGGGCTGACGTCGGCGCGTACTTGTAAAAGTGAAGTCGGACGCCGTTCTCTTCTGCGCCCCGCGTGACCAGCGGATGCCAGGGCGCCACAACGTGGACCTCGTGCCCGCGCGCAGCGATTGACGTCGCGATCGGCTCCATGAACGTGCCAACGCTGTCCCCCGGAAAACGCGGGTACGAGCTCGTGACCATCACCACGACGTGGCGTGTCACGGGGCCTTGCGGAAGAGCAATCGCCAGGGCGTAATCAGTGACTCGAAGAGGACCGAGCTCGAGACTTTCGACTGCCCCTGGCGACGCTCGACGAAGATGATGGGCACTTCGCCGATGCGGCAACCGCGCCGGCTGGCTTCGAAGAGCATCTCGACCAGGAACGCGTATCCATCCGAGACCATGTCCTTGAGCGGTAGACGCGCCAGCGAGCCGCGTCGCCAGCAGCGGAACCCGCTCGTGCAGTCTCGCGGCGTCAGGCTGGTGACCATGCGAATGTAGCGATTGGCAAACGCGCTCAAGAAAATTCGGTGCAGTGGCCAGTTCACGACGCTGACGCCGTTCAGATAGCGCGAGCCGATCACGATATCGAAGTCGGCAGTCGCCGCAGCAAGCGCTGGCAGGTAGTCAGGATTGTGCGAAAGGTCCGCGTCCATCTGACATACGAGATCGACGTCGGGCTGTGCGATCGCCTTCTGCAGACCGTCGATATACGAGCGCCCAAGTCCACGCTGTCCCGTACGGTGCATCACCTCCACGCGACCTGGATACTCCAGAGCGAGCGCGTCGGCAACCGCACCCGTGCCGTCTGGTGATCCATCGTCGACGACCAGCATGCGAAAGCCCGGGTGCGCGAGCACACCGCGCGCGAGGACCGGCAGGTTCTCGCGCTCGTCGTAGGTCGGCACGACGACGAGAACGGTCGGCGGCGACGTCACGATTCGGAGCGGCCGGCGAGCGCGGCGGCAGAAACAATCAGTACAGGATCGAGCACGGGCATTCGGAACCGCTCCTGCGGAAAGAATACGAGGCCAACCAGCATCGAGGATGCGGCCAGCAGCCACACCGATGTGGGCTGACCCGGGCTGTGCCACAGCCGGCGCACGCCGGCGACTGCAAACGGCAGGACGAGCAGATATGGCGCAACCGAC
>AR_comb_assmDRAFT_10209318_pt1 | contig 13757 bp, 11 predicted proteins | sample ArasoioldDNA_FD_10543 | JGI IMG/M metagenome (IMG submission 10543) | reverse complement strand
GACCTGCGGGAGATCTGGAAGACGGTCGAGCGCTGCTGCAAGAAGGGCCTGGCCGACGCCGACATCCGTCCCGACATGGTGACGGCCATCGGGATCACCAACCAGCGAGAGACCACCGCGGTGTGGAACCGCGAGACCGGGGAGCCGCTGGCCCGGGCGATCGTCTGGCAGGACCGGCGCACCGCGGACCTGTGCGCCGAGCTGAAGGCCCGGGGCGAAGAGGCGCGGGTACGCGAGACGACCGGGCTGGTGCTCGACCCGTACTTCAGCGCGACGAAGCTCCGCTGGCTCCTGACCCACGTCGACGGCCTGCGCGGCCAGGCCGAGGCGGGGAAGGTGTGCTTCGGGACCATCGACTCCTGGCTGGTTTACCGCCTCACCGGCGGAGCGCAGCACGTCACCGATGCATCGAACGCGAGCCGCACGCTGCTCTACGACCTGAAGGGGCATGGCTGGAGCGAGGACATGATCGAGCTGTTCGACATCCCTCCCCAGATCTTGCCGGAGATCCGCGGCTGCGCCGAGGTCTACGGGAAGACGAGGGGGATGGATTCGCTCCCCGACGGGATTCCGGTCTCCGGCATGGCGGGCGATCAGCAGGCCGCGCTCTTCGGACAGGCGTGCTTCCGACCAGGCGAGTCGAAATGCACCTACGGGACCGGGAGCTTCCTCCTGATGAACACCGGCACCGAGCCGGTGCCCTCGACGAGTGGGCTGCTGACGACCGTGGCCTGGCAGCTCGGGGACACGGTGACCTACGCCCTGGAGGGCTCGAGCTTCGTCGCGGGCGCGGCGGTGCAGTGGCTGCGCGACGGGCTGCAGGCGATCAAGAAGTCTGCGCAGGTGGAGAAGCTCGCGCGGAGCGTGGAGGACTCGGGCGACGTGGTCTTCGTCCCGGCGCTGGCCGGCCTGGGTGCGCCGCACTGGCGACCCGAGGCACGCGGGCTGCTGATGGGGCTGGACCGATCGACGACGCTCGGGCACGTGGCGCGGGCGGTGCTCGAGGGCATCGCGCTTCAGACCTACGAGCTGGCGCGGGCAATGACCCAGGACTCGGGCCAGCCCATCCCGGTGCTGAAGGTGGACGGTGGAGCGAGCGCGAACGACCTCCTGATGCAGTACCAGTCGGACATCCTCGGCGTTCCGGTGGTACGGCCACGGAACCTCCAGACCACGGCGGCGGGGGCGGCGTTCCTGGCCGGCATCGGCGCGGGGGTCTGGACCGAGCCCGAGGAGATCCGCGGGGCCTGGCGCGCGGAGAAGACGTTCAAGCCCCGGATGGACGACAGTTCACGGGCGCACGCCCTGGCCAAGTGGCAGCGGGCGGTGGAACGGGCGTAGGGATCCCCCCCATGGCACGTGACAGGACGAAGCTCGGTGACGTGGAAGTGCAGGGCTGGCTGAAGGCGCACCCGGGGTGGGCGCTCGAGGGCGGGATGATCCGCCGGACGTACGCCTTCAAGGACTTCCGGGTGGCGATGGCATTCGTGAACAAGGTGGCGGACGCGGCGAACGCGGCGGACCACCACCCGGACATCGACATCCGCTACTCGAAGGTGACGCTCGCTCTGGTCACGCACGACGCGGGCGGGCTCACCTCGAGGGACATGAAGCTCGCCGAGGAAGCGGACACGCTCGAGAAGCGCTAGAAGCGCACCGCCACGCTGACGCCGCCCCCGTCCTTGCCGATCTGCGGCACGACCTGGACGTCGACCGCGTCGGCGTGCGGCTCGGCGTTGAGCCGCTGCCACAGGTCACGGTTGTAGGACTCGGCGAGCTCGCGCTTTCCGACGTCACCGACCGGATCGGGATTGATGCCGGCTCCGACGATGGCCACCACGCCACCGGTCACGATGCCACCCACCGCGAGCCAGCCGAGCGCTGGATCGACCGGGGCCGGTGTGGTGCACGTCGGCATCGAGAAGCTCCCCGGAGTGATGGGCGTGCAGGTGGTGGCCTGGCTCGACGCCATGACCGTCGCCGCGATCATCCCGGCGAGCGCAGTCAGGCCTCCGCCGACGATGAGCCCGGTCTTCAAGGCGGCACGGTCCTCGTACTGCTTCACGAGGTCCGGGCGATTCACCGCCCGGTAGAAGTCTGCGCCCACCAGCGGTCGCTTGTACTTTCCGAGGTACGGCGAGGTCCATTGCACGGTGCCCCTGACCACGCCGTGCTCGGTCACCACCCCGCCGAAGTCGTCGAAGCCGATGGCCTGCTGGTCGTACTGCTCCTGCGCATCGGCGCGCGGGACGTCGGCGGGAGGCTGCGGGAGCGCGCTGTCGGACGGGAGGACCTCGGCCTCCGGGCCGGGGACCTCGTCCGGAGGAGTCCCCTGGGCGTGGACGCTCGAGGAGAGGAACAGCAACGCCAGGAACAGACCGCGGACACGAGAAGCGCTCATCGGACACCTCCGGAGCAATACCGGCCCGCCCGGATCCCACCCCCGAGTTGCAGATCAGGTTAGCGGTGGCGGGTGATCTCGATGCGACGGCACCGGTGTGCTCGAAGGGGCACACCTCCCGCACGCCTCTCGTGGAGCCGGGGGCCCGCTCGGGTCGAGGGCCGTGGATGCATGTCGGCCTCCTGCGTTGCGGGCCCTCGTCGGAGACGCGGCGGCGCGCCCGCAACCGCCCGCCGCCTGGGGCATGCGACATCGACGACCAGCACAGCTCCGCACGGGTGGCGCCGTACGCCACAACGGGACGTGCGCGACGGGTCTTCCGGATGCAGACAACCCTTGCTCTCCGGCCGCAGTGACAACCCGCCGCACCGGCAACACCGGGCGGCTCTTGCAGGGAGCAGCACATGACCGCCGTGACCCCCGAAACCGCGTCCGAGCAGACCTTCGAGCCTCGCCCGGGCGCCCTCGCTCGCCGCCTGGCCGCGCTGCTCGTCCGGGTTCGTGCCACGGCCGGCGAGGACCTCCAGAGCACGATCGCCCGGGCGATCGACGACGCGTTCGCCGGCATCCATCGCGAGATGCGCTGACCGTCGCCGGGCCCGTGGCCGCGCGGACCCGTGGCCCCGTGACCACCGACCTGTGGCCCTCACGCCGCCCGTCGAGGCTCGTTGCCGCCAGGCTGGTGGATGGCACGCCCGCTGCTTCGGGCCGCCGGCATGATCCGACGCTACGTCGTGCTGGGAGTGGTCTGGGCGGGCTGTACCGCCGCATGGATGCTGCTCGGGGCCACGCTGCTGGTGCGCTCGGGCGAGACGTCCTCCGCGCTGGTGAACGAGGTCCACCAGCTCTGGGGCCCGCCGCTGGACCAGGGCGCTCCGTCCGGCCAGTACACCGAGCAGCGAACGCGGGACGAGCGCCGCACCCTGTACGACGCCGGCGGGCGACCGTACGAGACCGTGGTGCAGGCGAAGGAGGACGTCTCCTTCCCGCTCCCCCTGGTCTCGACGCGAGCGCGCGTCTCGCTCGTCCTGGAGCACCGGCAGAAGGGCCTGCTCTGGTTCGCGACCTATGCCGCCGACTTCGACGGCCACTACGTGGTCGTGAACGACACGGCGACCAAGCGGTCGGTGACGGTGAGCTTCCCGCTGCCCGCGCGCGGTGCGATCTACGACGGCTTCGAGGTCCTGGACGAGAAGGGACAGACCATCGGCGCCGAGGTGGACGCCGGCGCGGCGCGGTGGGTCGTCTCCCTTTCTCCCTCCGAGCGCCATTCCTTCCAGGTCCGCTACCGCACCCGGGGGACCTCCGAGTGGACGTACCGGCCCGCCGCGTCCGGGGGGTCGGTCATCCGGGACTTCTCGCTGGAGATCCGCAGCACCGCGCGAGGAATCGACTTCTCGCCCGGGAGCATCTCGCCGAGCACCGCCGGGGCGGACGGCCCAGGCTGGCGCGGACGATGGGAGTTCCGGAGCCTGGTGGGCAGCGCCCCGATCTCGCTCGCGCTGCCCCAGAAGACCAACCCGGGTCCGCTCGCGGCGCGCATCACCTTCTTCGCGCCGGTGGCCCTGCTCTTCTATTTCTTCGTCGTCGGCCTCCTGGCGGAGGGGCGTGGTCACCGGCTGCATCCGATGAGCTGGTTTCTCATCGGCTGCGCGTTCTTTGCCGACCATCTGCTCTTCGCCTACCTCGCGGACCACGTGCCCCTGTGGGTGGCGCTGGCCGTCTCCAGCGGCGTCTCCATCGTGCTCGCGGTGACGTACGCGCAGTGGCTGGTGGGCTGGCGCTTCGCCGTCCGGGAGATGGGCCTCGCCCAGCTGGTCTATCTCGTGGGCTTCTCGCTCACCTTCCTCCTCAAGGGCTTCACCGGGCTGAGCATCACCGTCGGCGCGATCCTCACCCTGTTCATGATGATGCAGGTGACCGGCCGGAGGCTCCGCGGGGACGTGCCCCGGGCCGTCCTGGTCGGCTGAGCAGTTACACTGGCCCCGTGCTGGTGGATCCGTCGGGCTTCTGGGGCCTTCCCACCGCGAGCGTCGACTGGTGCGAGCAGAACTACGCCGTCACTCGGTTCGTCGCGGAGTTCTGGAACACCATCTCCAGCCTGGCGATGGTCGTCGCCGGGCTGGTGGGGATCTCCACCCGGCGCTTCGGGCGCGAGATCCGCGGCGCCTTCGGCCTGCTGATCCTCGTCGGGCTGGGGAGCATCGCCTTTCACGCAACGCTGCGCTTCGAGCTCCAGATGCTCGACGAGCTGCCGATGCTGTATCTCGTCACCTGGCTGACCTGGCTCCTGGTGGAGAGAGGACCGGGCCGGCGGCTCGGCCCCTGGTTCCCGGCGCTCCTGATCGCGTACGTGCTGCTGGCGACCGCCGGTGCCACCCTCAACCGCGGCCACGCGCAGTTCCTCGCCTTCCACTTCAGCTTCGGCGCGCTGGAGGTCTTCTGCCTGCTGCGGGTGACCTGGATCGCCCTGCGTCCCGAGAACCGGCCGGTGCGAACGCGGTTCGCGATCGGTCTGGCCGCCTATGCGACGGGCGTCGCGATCTGGTTCGTGGATCTCGAGGCGTGCGCCCGGGTGAGCGGGTTGCAGCTGCACGCCGGCTGGCACGTGCTGGTGTCCATCGGCTTCTTCCTCCTCCTGGGCGTGATCTCCTTCGACCGGCAGCGGCGCCGTGGAGAGGAACCGGTCAGGGAGGAGCGGAGTGGAGCGTCTCCCGGGCAGCGGCCCGCTGCTGCTCCGCCAGGGCCACCCGCTGATACGCCACGTAGTACTTGAAGATGTTCGAGACGTAGGTGACTGGCTCCCGGCCGATACGCTCGGCGACCACGTACTCCACGTTCCCGAACCAGCGATTCGAATCGAGCCCGCGGCGCCGCGTCTCCTGTCTCAGCGTCTGGAGGCGAGTGGGGCCGGCGTTGTACGAGGCGAAGGCGAACAGGCCCTTCATCAGCGAGTCGAGGGCCGGATCTCCGAAGTATGTGTCTTCCACGTGGCGGAGGTACTTCAGGCCGGCGTGGATGTTCGGGTCGAGCTGGTGGACGTCGCCGACGTTCATCTGCGCGGCGGTGGCAGGCATCAGCTGCATGATGCCGATCGCGCCCACCGGGCTCCGGACGCGCTGGTCCAGCCGGGACTCCTGGAATCCCTGCGCCATCACCAGCAGGGGATCGATGCCGTAACGCCGTCCGTACTTCCGGAAGAGCGCGACGGTCTGGTCGAACCGGCGAAGATCGCTCCCCGAGGTCGTGGGGAGGACCGAGCCCGGCCGCTGCTGGTACTGCTGGAGCAGCATGTTGCCGAACGTCGTGCCCTTGCGATGGCGCCGGACGAAGCCGTCCACGACTGCCTTGAGCTGCGGGCTCTCCTTCCGCATCAGCCAGGTCACCGAGTCGTTGCGGCTCACTGCCACCGCCGGATCGAACCGAAGATTCGGGTAGACGCGTCTCCAGAAGCGGGCGTGGAGCACGTCGCAGACGGTGATCGGGAGGAGCCCGGCGTTCACGAACTCGAGGATGTCCTCGTCCTCGAGCTCCTCCGCGACCGGGACGAGCGTGATGGGCGACTTGCCCTCGCCGGTCAGGCGGGCGTTCAGCGCCTCGAGGTGTTCCCAGTAGCTAGACGACCGGCGGACGTGGACCTCGCGGCCGGCGAGGTCGTCCACGCTGGAGATGGCCGGGCCGCCCGGGCCGGTCACCACCAGCTCGTCGATCCCGTCGATGAGAGGAACCGAGAAGTCGACCTGCTCTGCGCGCTTCGGCGTCGGAAAGAGGTTCGCCGCGGCCAGGTCTCCTCGGCCCTCGAGGAGCGCGGGGATCAGGTCGTCCCGCGCGACCGGGACGAAGGCGACGTGAAACCTGAGCGTCTTGTTGCCCGCGCCTGCGTTGACCTCGTCCTCGAAGGCCTTGAGCATCTGGTACGTCGCGCCGCGCTGCCTTCCACGGTCCACGAAGTAGAGCGTGCGGCTGTAGACGACGAGCGCGCGCAGCACCCGCCGCTTCCGGAGCGCGTCCCAGTCTCCGGTGAAGGGCTGCAGCAGCGCCTGCTGCACCTCGTCCAGCTGCCGGGTCGCCGCATCCTGCGCGCGAGCGGGCATGAACGCGCCGGCCAGGCACAGGGCCAGAATGCCGGCGCGGAGCCCGCGGTGCATGGCCCCGTCGATAGCACGAGCGGGGCGGGCCCGAACCCTGGACTACTTGCCGCCGAGGAGCCCCTTGAGGAGGTCGCTGGCCTTCTGCACCTGGTCGTTCGCCGGGATCTGGCCCGGGATCTGGCCCGGGGTCTGACCGGCGACGGGCGCCGCGGGCGCTCCGGGCGAGCCCACGCGCACGGCGTACTCGCGCACCTTCTGCCACTGCGGGCCTCTCACCTCGACCAGCACGGTATTCAGGGTGAAGCTCTTGCCGGCGGGCGTCGTCGCGTCGAACCGGGTGAGAACCATCTGGAGATCGCGCGTCGCGCCCGGAGCGAGCTGGAAGCGCGGGTCGATCCGTGCGCCGTCGATCGTTCCGATGCCCTGGGCGCTGGCGTCGGGCGTCCCTGGACGGCCCCAGGCGTACCGGTTGCCCGCCTCGTCTCCGGCGGAGTTGCTCCCCGCCTTGTAGGCCAGGACCAGCGGCTGATTGGTCTTGTTCTTCACCCGAAGACCGATGCGCGCGACCTGGTTCTTCCCGCTCGCCGCGGCCGCGGTCTGCGTCATGGTCACGGTGAACGAGCCTGCGTCGAAGCAGCCGGTCCCCGGTGCGCAGCTGGGAGCGCCCGACGCGGGAATCCCGAAGGGCGTGCTGGCGGTCTGCGCGGGCGGCGCTCCGCCGGGTGCCGGCGGGGAGTCGCTCGAGGCCGGGCCAGGGCCGGTCGCAGGGGCCGAGCCCGCAGCCGGTGCCGTTCCCGAAGCCTGCGCGACACCGGGCCCAGCGGAGCGCGCTCCGTCGACCAGGCCGACGATCTGCAGCGGGTACTCCGGCCCGAGCGTGGTCTGTCCGTTCCCGACCTGGGCGATCTCCCGGACGGTGAGATCCAGATCGAAGGTGTTGCCAAAGAGGCCCTGACCACCCCAGAACAGCGTGAAGCGAGCGTCCCCCGTCTGTCCGGGCGCAATGACGAACTTGTCGTCCGCACGCCCGGAGATGAGCCCGATGCCTCGCACTTCACCGTCCTTGACGACGTAGCGGTTCCCCCGGTCGTCGGTTGCTCCGCCCGAGCCCACGACGTAGCCGAGCACCAGCGGACGATTGAGCTTGTTCCGGAAGCGGAGCGTGGTGGTGAGCACCTTCCACCCGCCCTGCAGGCTGGCGCGGAACTCGACCACCGACATCGCGAAGCCGTTCACCTCGGTGCAGGAAGGATCTCCGTTGCAGATCGACGCCGTCGCAGCGGGCGCGCCCGCGCTTCCACCCGAGGGTGAGAGATTTCGCGCCTTGGAGAGCACCGCCGCGCTCACCCGGCCCGGACACATCACTTCCCACTGTTGCGAGAGCGCCAGGCCGCCACTCGCACCGTCGCGGCCGACGACGCCGTCGGGTCCTCTCCAGCGGGTGCGCCCGGCGCCGACGTCCGTGTTGTCCCACAGGCCATCGAGGACGTACGACTTGCCGTCGAGCGGCTGGAGCTGGCCCACGGTGCAGTCGGCGTGGACGGTGTACGTCTTGCCGAGCTCGCTCTGCCACTGCTTGCTGCATGCGTCCATCGCCGACTTGGCCTCCGCGGGATTCCCGCGGGCCTGGTCCGCGCAGAGCGTCTTGATCGAGTCCGACGTGACCTTCGCGGTCGCGCTCGCCTGGGCAGATCCGACGCCGGACTTGGAGGTCACGATTGGGCTCGGGCCATCGGTGGAGGAGAGCCACTCGGCGCTGGACGCAGCGTGCGCAGCGGTGGCGAGCAGTGCGGCGGCGAGCACGGACGCAGCGCCGAGAAGACGGACCTGGCCGGACCTTGGGACGGCTGTCCGGGTGAGCGAGGTGAGCATCGGGGGCCCTCCTGGGAGACGACTGCACACCCCCATGCGCAGGAAGGGAGCAGGGCCCGTCACGATGGCCCGTGGGCGGGACAGGCCCTCACGAGGTGCCAGGCACCTCGTAACGGGCACCTCGTAACGCGCCCCCCGCTTGGAGGTGATGCCTCAGCAAGACGGGGACGCGACCTGGGTGACCCGACTCGACGATCCCAGACCGGTCTCGAGGCGCAACTCATTGAAAGGAATCAGAGAATTCGAGAACTGGGAAGACGGGGTGTCAAACACCTTCCGCGAGCCCCGACCCCGCTCGAGAGCGCTCACCTCCCGGCGCGAGCCGTCGTGAGCTCCCCCTGGAACCGGTCCGCGTCGGCGGTGCGTCCCAGCGTCCGGTAGGCCGTGGCGAGGTCCTGGCGGGCCATGTCGAGCCACACGGCCTGCGGGTCCTTGCGCTTGATCAGCAGCTCGTAGCCGGCGCGGCTCTGGGCCTCGGCCTCCGCGGCTTGACCGGCGGCCAGCAGCGCATGTCCGAAGCGCACCCGCCCCACGCCCTGCAACGGGTGGTCCGCGGGAAGCGTATCCCGGTACACCGTGAGCACGCGACGGAACAGCTCCTGTGCGTGCGCGGAGTTCCCGCGGCGCTGCTCGACGTCGGCGAGGTTCGAGAGCGCCACGCCGATTAGGTAGTGCTTCCCGTGGTGGACCTGATCGTAGATGTCCGCCATGCGCTGGAAAGCGGCGGCGGCATCGGCCAGCCGCCCCTGGTCCCGAGCGATGATCCCGAGCTCATTCAGCGTGGAGGCCACGCGCGGGTGCACCGACCCGTAGACCCGCTCCTGGGTCGCGAGCGCGCTGCTCAGCAGGACACGCGCCTCGTCCCGCCGCCCCAGCCTCAGCAACGACCGGGCGAGGATCGTCTGTGCCGAGGCCGTCTCCGGATGGTCCGGCCCGTACCAGGCAGTCATGATCTCCAGCGCCTGGCGGTTCCATCGCTCGGCCTCGGCGTAGTGGCCGCCCTCGAACTGCACCGCTCCGAGGTTGATGAGGTCGTCCGCGACGTGCGGATGCCGCGGGCCGTAGAGCCGGCGGTCGATCGCGAGGACCTGCTGGTTCAGCGCATCGGCCTGCGCGTACTGGCCCACGTAGAAGTGACAGTTCGCGAGCTCGGTGAGGCTCGCCGACAGGTCGCCCTCGAGCCCGGGGCGGCCGGTCTGGAGCCTGACCGCCTCCTCGAGCTCCTTGATCGCATCGGGGTACCGGCCGGCGTTCTCCAGGATGCGACCCAGAGAGGAGACGGCCCGCGCCACCTCGGGATCATTCCGGGAGAGGTGGCGACGAAGCATCGCCAGCCCTTCCCGCGTCTGCTTCTCGGCCTGGTCATACTCCCCACGCGCGCTGGCGAGCTGGGCGCTGGCGACGAGCGAGCGAGCCACGTCGGGGTGGTTGGGTCCGAATGCGGTGCGCCGCAGCTCGAGCGCGCGGGTGAGCAGCGTCTGCGCCTGGTCGAGGCGTCCCAGGTTCTGGGCGATGCCGCCGAGCGTCTGCAGCAGCTCGGCCTCCACCGCGGGCTCGGCCTCGAGCGACTGCGCCTCCCGGACGCCGCGGTCGACCAGGTCGACCACCTTCACGTCGGACGAGGGACCGACCTCGCCGGTTCCTCCCTCGAACAGCTGGAGCATGAACTGCTGGATCCGCTGCGTCCGCGCCGCCTCCGCGGCCACCGCGTCGCGGGCGCGGGCGAGGCGAACGGCGGCGAACGCGGTCACCCCCAGGACCGCGACGCCCACGGCGGAGACGACGAGCACCGACCGTGCGTTCCTCCGCAGGAGCTTCCCGGCGCGGTAGGCCAGCGAGTCCGGCCGCGCGTCCAGCGGCTCGCCCGCGAGGTGATGGTCGAGATCGCGGATCAGCCCCTCGACCGAGGGATACCGCCGCCCCGGATCGCGCTGCATCGCGGTGAGGCACAGCACGTCGAGGTCCGCCCACGCTGCGCGACTCGCCTGCACCGGTCGGCCTGCCACCTGGGAGGGCCGGGGCGGTTCCTGCTCCAGCACGCGTCGCGCCGCCTCGTGCGGCTGCAGCCCGGTCAGCTCGAACGGGAGGCGTCCCGCGAGGAGCTCGAAGAGGAGGACTCCCAGCGCATAGACGTCGGTCTGCACCCCGAGCCGCCCGCCCTCGACCTGCTCCGGGGCGGCGTATGCGGGAGTCATCAGGCGAAGCCCGGTGCGCGTCGGGTCAGTCCCCGGTCCGGTCGGGTCGAGGTGCTTCGCGATACCGAAGTCGAGCAGCTTCACCGCGCCGTCCGCCTTCACCAGGATGTTGGAGGGCTTGAGGTCCCGGTGGATGACGGCGTGCCGGTGCGCGTGCTGCACGGCCTCGCACACCGCGCGGAACAGCCGGAGCCGCTCGCCGAGGGAACAGCTCCGCCCCCGGCAATACTCGGTGAGCGGGACGCCCTCCACGTACTCCATCGCGAACCACGGCGTCCCGTCGGGAAGGGTCCCGGCGTCGTGGAGCTGCGCGATGGCCGGATGGTCGAGCTGCGCCAGCGTTCGCTGCTCGCCGAGGAAGCGCGCACGGCGCGAGGGCGAGACCCAGCCGTCGCGAAGGAGCTTCAGCGCCGCCCGGCCGCCGACGTCCTCGCGCTCGACGAGGTAGACGACGCCCATCCCGCCCTCACCGAGCAGGCGAAGCACCCGGTACGGCCCCACGCGCCCGGGAGAGTCGGGGCCGAGCAGGTGGTTGGCCACCTCGGGCAACGACCGATCGAGGAATGACCCCGGCGTCCGGTCCTCGACGAGCAGCGCCTCCACCTCGGCCACCAGCGTCGTGTCCCCGTCGGTCCGCGATTCGAGGAAGGCGTGCTGCTCGGCGGCGGGCAGATCCGCCGCCGCGTGGAAGAGGTCCTGGATCAGGCGCCAGCGTGCCGGGCCTGTTGCAGGTTCAGCGTGTCTGCCGGAGCTCATGGGCCAGGAAGGCGCGGGCCGCGCGCCAGTCGCGCAGCACGGTGGCCTCGGAGATGCCGAGGATCTCGCAGGTCTCGCGCACGTCGAGCCCGCCGAAGAAGCGGCTCTCGACGATGAGGGCCTGGCGCGGCTCGAGCCTGGCCAGCGCCTCCAGCGCCGTGTCCAGAGCGAGCACCTGCTCCGACCCGGCCTCCGGCGGAAAGGTGTCCTCGTCGAACGTGACCATTGGCGCGCCGCCGCCACGCTTGCGCGCCGTGCGGCGACGGGCGGCCTCCACCAGCACCTGGCGCATGGCCCGCGCGGCGATGCGCTTGAAGTGCGCCGCGGAGGTGGCGGCGAACTCGGGCGAGGAGGCCAGCTTGAGCCAGGCCTCGTTCACCAGGGCGGTGGGACTGAGGGTACGGCTGGGATCGTCACGGCGAACCGAGGCGGCGAGCCGGCGGAGCTCGGCATAAGCGGCGCTGAAGAGGTGGTCCCTCGCACCAGCGTCGAGAACACCAGACGATCGGGGGCCTGTTCGGGCCATGAACCGTTCAGCCTTCTGCGCCGAGGTGGGCGTACCACGCACCCCCGAGGCCCGGCAACGACGAGACGCGCCGCGGCGGGGGGCGTCGCGGACCCTGTCCCGCAGACGGACCGGAGCACGAACGGCATGTCCATCCGTCTACACCTGCACCGGATCTGGCTCGGCCGCGAGCCCCACCCCCGGTCAGGCCGACGTCTTCTCGCACTCGGAGGCGCAGCTGCGGCAGGCCTCCATGCAGCGGCGGCAGACGTCGTGGTGCCCCGCGTGCGGCCTGCACGTGGCCTCGCAGTCACGGCAGATCTGACCGCAGACGCGGGCAACGTCCTTCAGGCGTGGCGAGCCTTGCGCGGCGGCCGTGACGAGCGCTCGGCACATCTGGAGCATCACCGCGACGGACTTCGCGCACGCGGCGAGGGTGGTATCGCCCGTCCCGAGCTGCTGAAGGCAATGCGCCTGGCATTCCTCTCCGACCTGGATGCAGGCGCTCCCGAGCTCCACCAGGCCCGGTCCCTTCTTCGTGGCGGATCCAGCGTCGGGCGCCGCCCCGGATACACCGGCGAGAGCGAGCGCACCGCCGGCAAGCATGAGGTCACGACGTTTCATGGGGTCCTCCGTGAATCATCGAGCGCGCTCCCAGCGCCGGAGCGCAGCTCCGAGGCTCTGCTCCAGGACCTGCGCCGCGCGCCTCACCCGCGCGGAGGGCCTTCCCCCACCCGGGAACACGAGCCAGAGCGGACGGGGAGGCAACTCGGGGAGCTCGGTGAGCCGGATCAGCTCGGGCGCGAGCTCCTCCGAGCCGTGCGGCAGGACCCCCAGCCCGAGCCCGGCGTGCACCGCGGAGACGAAGACCGGGACGCTGTCCGTCCGGAGCGCCACCTGCGCGCCCCGGCGAGCCGCGGCAGCCAGCCAGCGGCCCGCGTCCGTGCGCGCCCCGGCCCCGGAGAGAAGAATCAGTCGATGACCGATGAGCATCTCCGGATTCGAAGGTCGTCCATGGTCGAGGAGGTATGCCTCCGACCCGTAGAGCGCCTCGGCGATCGTCCCCAGCACTCGCGGTGCTTCCGCCTTCACCGGCGCCGGCCGGACGCCGGTCACCTCGAGATCGACCTCACCACCTCGCCCGCGGGTGGTGACGAGCTCGAGCGTGACGTGCTCGAGCTTCCGGCCGAGGTCCGCCGCGGCCGCCGGGAGCCACTGGGCGACAAGCGTCTCCTGGATGCGGATCCGGACGGGAGGGCCGGGAGTCACGCGGGGCAGGGCCCGGTCCAGGCGGGCCATCTCCTCGCCCAGGCGCTCCCCGGTGTGCATTGCGCTGCGACCGGCGTCGGTCGGGAGCAGGCGCCCGTCGTCGCGGACGAAGAGCGCCGCGCCTGCGGCCCGCTCCACCCGCTTCAGCTCCGCCTCCAGCGCCGCGGGGGACATCCCCAGCGCCCGTCCCGCGCCGGCGAGCGTGCCGTGCCGCGCGAGGGCGAGGACGAGCCGGAGCTGCTCCCAGGGAAGGACCACGTTCCCCGGAGCCTCCCCCGGGACGTTCAGGCTCGCAAAGGTCTGGCCGGGCTCCTTCAGCCGAGAAACGGCATCGGGACGAACCCCGGCAGGGAAGTCACCCGCTCCAGCCATCTCCGGATCGCCGGATAGGGCTCCAGCGAGAACCCTCCCTCGGGCGCCACGTGCGTGTACGCGAACAGCGCGAGGTCGGCGAGCGTGGGTTGCTCGCCCACGAGGAACGGCGTCGCGGCCAGCGCCTTCTCCATCACCCCGAGCGCAGCGTGGCCCCGGCCGGTGCGCTCCACGATCTCCTGGGCCTTCTCCTGCGCCTTGCCGGCCTCCTTCACCCAGAACCGCACGGTGGCGATGTACGGCTCGTGGCTGTACTGCTCGAAGAACAGCCACTCGTACATCTTGGCCCGGAGGTA